>Ga0214923_10003533_pt1 | contig 19533 bp, 35 predicted proteins | sample LL1510_MetaG_FD_177993 | JGI IMG/M metagenome (GOLD analysis project Ga0214923, IMG submission 177993) | Freshwater microbial communities from Lake Lanier, Atlanta, Georgia, United States - LL-1510 | ecosystem: Environmental > Aquatic > Freshwater > Lake | place: USA: Georgia | collected...
CTACTGTAGAGGCATAAGTGTCAATTCCCTGCTTTCTACCTGATACAGATACAACTGCTGTAGCTTGAGATTGCTTCAGTACACTAGCTACTCCTTTAGCTATAGCATTTTGGTCAGCTCCTGTGACCAATCCCTTACCTATCTCGGCTTTTATCTTTTCCTGCTCGGCAAATGTTAAAGCTCTAGTTCCAGTATCTTGTATCCCTTGAGATATTTTACTGGTATAGGTATAGCTCTGAGATATAAGAGCTTCTAGAGCTTCTTGATGTAGGCTTACAAATGATTGGTTAAACTCATATACCTGTCCTGCCTTGATTGAGGCATTAACAGCATTGCTCATTCCTTCATAGTATAAAGAGGGGATAGTTATGTTTGCCCAAGCCTCTAGTTGTAGATTATATTTATCTGCAATATTCTTGATGGCTTTAGATTTAGCAGAGACTGTACCTTTATCTAGCTTGTCAGCATAGGTAGCAAGGTCAAGATAAGCCTCTTTTACAATGGCCTCAGCTAGTTTAACTTGTATATCTGATTGGACTATCCCTTCAGGACTAATCCTCTTCTTCGTCTCCGCCATTTATTCCTCTGTTAATTATTGAAAAAGGGTTGGCTTTGTTCTTAGCATCTAATTCCTCTTGTATTCTAGTTAGTTTGTTTTGTGCTTCATTGCTAGTTATTCCATCTATATTAGAGATTGCATCCTCTTTGGTGGTTAGATCATAATCTAATTTAGCCTGTTCAGCTTGTAGGATTTCTAATTCATCCATAATAATTCCATCTTGCCAATAGATTGTGGGTACTTCAGTTTCAGCTGGTCGTAATCCATCACTAGTCAATTGATTATTCCTTGCAAACTCAATAGATGACTCAATAAGTGCTTTAAGTCCATTATCCCAGTACATCTGCTTTCTATGTTTCAAAGATAAAGTTCTAAGTAACTTATACTTCAAAGCCCTACCTGACTCAGCTACTCCATACTTGGTAAGCCCAAACAAAGTAGGGGACATCTGTGAGCTAATCCATAACTGCTCTAATAATACATCTATCTGAGCAAATGATGACTCTAGTTTACTGTCCCATACTATATATTCTGGCTTATCTGCTTCACCTGTCATTGGGTGGCTAGGTAGTTCTATCATTCCCAGTTGCTGTCTTGAAACATTGCCATTGCTATCTAATACACCTTTAGGCACTGCTAGGATTGGGTCTCCATGTTTATCTAAAATATGCTCGTTTCTAGATAATCTGTTGTTGATAGCAAAGAATAAGTCTAATAAATCCTCATAATCGCTAATCCCCCAGAATTTACCACTCATCCCCCAGTTCTTTACATGATGAATAAGGCTAAATCCTTCTCCTAAGTTAGTCTTTACTATAGGTTCTATTCCTAGCATATCTAAAGAGCTATATTCTCCTCCTATAACACCATCTTTTAGATCATATACTCTAGTTTCTATCTCTCCTACTCTATAAATCTCTACCACAAGATATTGCCTCTCATCAATTATCTGTTTATATGCTAATACATGCTCTTTGACTGGAGCTTTGACATTATTGTCATTATATACTGGGAAATATACATCTGGTTTGACTGTATCTATTCTAATCTGTCCATCTACAGCTAATATTCTAAGCACAGAGTCACCTTTATAACTTGAGACAAGTGCCTCCTCGTATAAAGTAGTCCACATACTGTTCTCATACCATAACTTATCTACAAAGTCTTGATTAGTGTCGCTTTCTAACACAATCTTTGGTTGTTCCTCGAATAAAAGGTCAGCTGATATAGTGCTGATAATTCTAGGATAGGGAAGTACTACATATCTGACAAGAGACATATCCCCTGCAAATTGACTAGCATACTGTTCTAATCTTTTGCTGAATGCTAATCTATGATTCCCTTGAAACAATTGCTCATAGGTCTCATATTTGGCTAATCTGTCTATGTCTTTTTGAGGAGGATATTGCTTCATATATTAAAATCCAAATGGTTTATTATTATATATCTTACCATCTGTTGCCTTTTCAAGTTCCATATAGTCTATACAATATCTCATAGCATCCATAATATGGTCTTTTACTTTAATTGGCATATCCATTGTTTGGTTATCTTTATTCTTCTGCCACCTGTAGAATTGTAGCTCTTTAATCATATTGATTGAAGTATTAGTTATATGTAGTTCTTTAACTTTAACTGCATTTATACCTCTTATAACTGAGCCTTTATTCTTATAGGCTGGTTTAATATTATATCCTGCCATATAAATATCATTTATCTTACCAGGGTCTTCACTATCTCCTACTATAACAGCATCTTTAGGTATGTTTAATTCTTGTAGCTTTCTTATAATCTCATCTGAATTAAGTCCTGATTGATATAATAACTCTTGCACATATAGCACATTATCTAATTCTCTAACTTCTACAATAGCAGTCTGATTATTAAATCCCCAATCAGCTCCAAAATATCTTCTATCATAGTTTTCTGGTAAAGTCTCACATCTTTGCCAATGGGTATAGATTAAGTCTTCTGATACTCCCCTTTCTCCTAATCCAAATACTCTCCAGAAGTTTGGATCTAACACTTTATACCTTTCTATTTCATCTATCACTTCCTGTGGCAGGAATGGGTTGTCTTTATAAGTAGACTTAATAACTTGGCAATCTTCCCTAGTCATTACATCATCATAAATCCAGTGGAATGAGTCTGAAGGGTTGAAGTCTAATGTAATCTCCCCTGTTGTTCTCATAGCTAACTGCCTCCAATCTTCTAGGGATAATTCATTAGCCTCATTTAGCCATAAATAGTCTCTCTTAGCTCCTCTTTTCTTCTGGGGGTTATCCATACCTAAGAATTCTACTAAGTTGCCATTTAAGTTATATGTTTTTAATGTTTTGTTATGGTTTTTGCTATCGTATAAGTTCCAATTGATAAGTATTTCAAAAAAGTCTCTAGCTACAGTTAAATCTAGAGCTGGTGATGTCTTTCTTACAATAGATAAAATCTTACCTTTCTCTTGTAGCAGTTTAAGGATATATTTCTGAGCTATAGAATAAGTCTTGGAACTTCTAGAGCTACCTTGATTGACTATAATTCTTTTATTAGCCTCCCAGTTCTTTTGGAATACTATTGTAGCTTGTATTTTCATTATTTATCAATTAACTCTATTTCCCAATTATCTTGTATTTTCATAACAATGCTTCCAAAAGCTGGTGATTTTCCCTTTTTACCAAGTCCACTTTTAAAATTAATTCTTCCATTTGGAATATATATCTTTCCTCCTTTTACAGAATTATGAAATTTTGCAGTAGTTAAAAACTCAATAGGAAATAATATATATATTTCATTTTTAGCAATCTGATAAGTTTCCCAAGCTTTTTTTATAAAATCAGCTTTAATAGTAAATGGTGGATTTATCCATATTCTTTTATAAATTGTCCAATCTTTAGTTAATCCATTAGTTTCTATTGTATCGTAATTATCTATCCCAAATTCCTTAGCTTTTTCTTTGGTTGTGGCTGGATCATAATCAAATTTACCAAATTTATCTACAAATTCTTTAGGTGTATAATATTCATTATCTTTTGTAAATTGTACATTTGATTTTGCCATAATGCTCCTTCTTAATGCTTCACTCATTGTCTTGTATTACAAATAGGGCAGACCTGAACTTCTAAACTTAATATTATCTGGCACTTCCTACATTGTTTCTTTTTACCATTAGAAAGTAGAAAGTTCTTGTGAGTAGATAGGGTAGAGTCAGTAGCTTCTTCATAGATCCAAACTCCCTTGAGTAGTTTTCTTTTATCCCATTTAGAGATAGTAGCTCGGTTTACTTTTATACTTCTGGCAAAATCAAACTGTGACTCAAAAGATATAACTTCTTTAGTCTCGGCATTGATGACCTTAATCGGTTTCTTGTTGTGCCTCATCTTTATTAGTTAATATTTCTATTTCAAATTTATTATCTATCTTTTCATTCTTGCTAGTTATATCTGTGTATGTCTGATTTAATTTCCTATGCTCATCTTCTCTAGATGTCAATCTATACAGTGCTATCTGAAGTGTCGGATTATCTGACTCATACCATTTATTTCTTAACCCTGATTTTATGTTAATTGTGTTGTCTTCAATGATAGCTTTTAACTCGTTAAGTTCGTTAGAGTCTAAAGGAAAATATTCATAGAAAGTTGGTTTAGAGCAAGGTAAGAAACTTACAATCTCTTCAATAAAAATTAAATTATTTTTTAGAGCAGCTTCCTTTGCTTGTTCAAATAACTTTTCTTTATTATATTTCATTGTGATTTGTTAATTATTATCAATATATCAATTAGTATATAGTTTGTCAAATAGCTTTGCTATGACGTCGTAAGACTTTGTCAATAATGATTATATTTCTGGCTTAAAAAATTGTTTACATAAAATTTCAAATTGTCTATGGTGAGTTTGGCAAAGTGTCATCAAATTATTATATTTATGTTGTCCACCATATCTCAAAGGTTTTATATGATGTACTTCTAAATTTTTATCTGTGCCACATTTTTCACATACTGGATTTTCTTCTAAATGGTATCCTCTTATTTTAGTTTTATATCCTTCTTTACTATAAAACTTTTTATATTTTTGCACTTCATCAATATTCTTGTCTCTATAATTTTTATTATATTCTCTAATATAATCTTTTTTTCTTTGTCTATACAACATTTTCAAATGTAACTTTGAACATTTAATACTACAATAACTTGTTTGTTTACCAGTTAATTCAGTTTCACATCTTTTACAATTCATATACATATTTTAATAATATATATACATTATAACACTCCCCTTTATTTTTGTATAGGGGGGAGTGGTTTATTATTTAAAATCTTGAATTATTTTTATTAAATCTTGTTTATATTTTTTAAAATTCCAACCTTCTAATTCACATATCATTTTATCTAAATTTAAATCTGCAGTTATTTTATTTTTCATTTGCAATCTTGCTTTAGCATTTAAAGAAAATGAATCAATTTTTTCTTTTATTGGTTCAATAAAAACATATTGATTTACAGATAAATTATAATCATTTTTTTTAATTTCTTCTAAGGTAACAACTTGTTCTTTTTTTAATTCTTCATCTATAAAAGTTATATTAGTTGTAGTTTTATTTTTTTTAAATATAATTAAAACTGTTGCAATTTTTGTGTCTACAAATGTATTGGCTGGGATTAAAATAATTTTATCAATCCAGTTTTTGTTTACAATATATTTTCTAATTTTTGCTTCTCTATTTCCTCTATATAAAATACCAGGAAAATTTAAAACTGAAGCAATCCCTGTATCTGACAAATAATGTAATATATGTAAAATAAAAGCATAGTCTGCTTTACCTTCTGTTGGAATAGTTGGGGCTTCAATAAATCTTTTATCTAATGTTGGTTGCCATTTTATTGAAAAAGGATAATTAGCTACAATGCAATTAAATTTTTTATTTATAAAAGCTGGGTTGGTTAAAGTGTCTCCTGCTACACCTGTAAAATTTTTTAAAGATTGATTGGCTTTTTCTAATTCTAACCCATCTAATTCTTGTCCATATTTTGGAATATTTTCATCAAAAACTTTTAATAAGTTACCTTGTCCACAGGTGGGGTCATATACTTCTGTAATAGGTATATCTATATATTCTTTTAATTTTAAAGCTAAAATTTCTGGAGTATAAAATATACCTTTATTTTTAAATTCTTGTTTTATATTTTGTAAATTTTTTTCCATTTACTTACCTAAAATTATTGTTCCTTGCCCATTTCTATCTATAAATTTAAGACTATAATTTTTATAATCTAATCTATCATATCCATAGTAAGGAAAGTTGGTGTCGTGGAATATTATATACTGATGTTGGTTAAGATTTATTAATTCTTGAACTACCTCACCTCTAAAATGAAATCCAAAATCCACAAAGATTACATCAGCTTTATGCTTTTTAATTTCGGCCATATAATTTGCAATTTCTGTATTAAATTCTGGTCTATAACTTCCCTCTGTTTTTATCAAAATATCATCCTTCAAAGTTGTAGTCTCTTCAGGTTGTAATTCTATGTAAGTATGATTTTCTAATTGAGTGTAAGGATAGGTATATCTAGATAATTCTATTGAGATAACTTTCTTAAAATTTTCCAGCAAATAATATGTACCTTGTCCCCAGCCTAACTCAACTATAGTCATCTTGTCTTTGTTTGGGATTTTATCAACTGTTAATTGCCAGTCAGTAAACTCATTGATTGTAGTTTCTTTTTTCTGCGACATAATATATATCTTTAGTTATTTTTACCTTAGGGTATTTCTCAAGTAACTGTTCTAAGAACCTCCAGTCCTCCCCCTCCCCGTCATTATCAAACTTGGGGAGGTCTTCCCATTTGATCCGACTCATATTGAGAGCAAAGTTTATCCCTACATTGCCAAATCTTAATTCATTTGTTTTATCTGGAACAATCCTGTCTTCTTGTTTCATTCGAAATATTACAATGTCATCTTCACTATCCCATAATTCATCTATCCAATCCCAATTATAATAATCATCATCATCTAGGAAGGTTATCCAATAAGGTTTTATTATTTCACAAATTTGTAAACCTTTATTTCTATTCTCACCCGCCGTACCTCCTATCACAGGAAGAGGAATTAGTGAATACGCACAAGATTCTCTAGTTATAGAGTCAATAGCCCTTTCTAATGTATCTCTTCCTATTGTAGGTATAATTGTAACTATCATTTCTTTTTACCTGCTTTTTTATATGCAATAGCTGTAGCTTGAGCTGGTGATTTTCCAGACTTTATTTCAGTTGCTATATTTTGTTGTATAACTTTTTTAGATGATCCTTTCTTTAATGGCATAGTTGTAATTTTAATTATTATTTACCACTGTGGGTATTTAAGTATTTCTCCCCAATTATCCCCATACTTCTCTCTTAGTCTATCATTCATCTCTATATTTGCATAATGGCTATATTCTCCGTGGTCTGCCTGTGATTTATGCCCATAATGTTCTACTGATACAGTCTGGATAAGATTAGTGCTAAATTTAGCTTGTTTTGCCCTGTAGCAGTAGTCTAATTCTATTCCCCAGCCTCTAGGCATCCCTGTGTCTAATAATCCTATTTCTTTGACTACATCTTTGCTTATAATTGGACATACAAACTCTACCCAAGGTACTTTACGATATGTATCATTTCCTTGTTTACTCATCACTGCATTATGCGGTGAATTTACTACTGGGGAGAATATACCTTTTTTATTTCTAACTGCATTCTCTAATTGGATTAGTCTATCATAATCTAAATCTATATCATTATTGCAAATCATAGCGTGGCTAAACTTAGATTTCATAAAAGTTTCTAAAGCTACATTAAAGCTATCTGTAAAATGTGTACCTAATTTACTAGAGTCTACTATATGTCCACTTCTAGGCATAATTTTACCTATAAGTTGTACAGTATATTCTGTAGAGCTATTGTGGTGAAGTATAATTGGAAATATCATATCTCGTCTATAAAATTACCTGTTCTATGTTGTCCTCCTAATCCTGTGCTTACATCTCCTATATGCTGTACTAATGAAGCCTTACTAGCATATAACACCACCTTTAGATCTATTTCTTTTATATATGTCTTTAAAGCTAAATCATAAGGCTCTTTGCCTATGTTTTGAGCTAAATATTCACCAAATCCTCTAGCTGTTTCTATATCATATAGCATAGCTTGAGTTCCATAAAACATATCTATTGGATATTTTGCAATATGTTCATAATCACTATATCCATTCCAGTTATAACAAGAATATAAAGCTACTGCATATCTTGATGTTGGAATATTAGATTTTATCTTTTCTAAATGTTGGTCAAACTTTCTAGATAAATGCACATCATCTTCAATTATAAGTCCATCTACTGTTTGTCTTAATGCTACAGAGTAGTTATATTGGCTGTCTCGGTGTCTTGTAGGGTCTTGCTTATACTTCTTATCCACTGGGACTAAATCTCCTGCTCTAGGCTGTATAATTTGCCCTTGAGATACATACTGAATATGATAATCTTCTGGTATTGTAAATACAGTGTCAGCTAAGTAGCTTGGTGTTCTATCGCAAGTGAGTATAGTGATTGTTTTCATATTATTTTTTCCAATCTGGGATAATTATACTATCATATATTCTCATAACAGCTTCTTCAGCTGGATATGATCTTATAGTTGCTATTACATAATCTTCAATTGCTTTTGCTCTTGCTAGATTTTCAATAACTTGTGGCTCACATTTCTGAGTTACAGTTTCTTTTACAATTTTAGGAACTTCAACCCTTTTTTCTACTGGGACTTCTACAATCTTTTCTACCTGTACTTCTTTTATAACCTCTACAGGGACTTCTTTTACTACTTCTACAGTTTTTATTTGGCTTTTACCTAGATTATATGCTCCTATAATTAAAACTAGGCTTATTGTAGTGAATATTAGTGATTTTTTCATACTTGATATATTAAATTATTACTTTTCTATTATAACATATTTGGAGTTTATTGTAAATAAACGACTAACGAAGTCTTGACAAAATAAATCAATTATGATATTATATAGATACACAAAGTAACTGGAATGAAGTCGGCTGAGGACTATAAGCAGGAGGATTAGCTAAACAAGTTCAAAACACAATTCAATCAACTTGAAAAGTCTTTTGAAGAACTTGCCAGAGAAATCTGGTAGCTTCCTCAAAGGGCTTTTTTTAGTAAATAAAGTATAAAGTTAAAACAATGAAAGATAATATGCAAAAAGTAAAATATACTCCATTATCAGTAACATTAGAAACTGTAGATCATTTAATAAGAGAATATGGAACAGATACATTAGCATTATATATGGCTTATTGTGCTATAGCAGAATGGCAAAAAACTAAAATTGTTAAAGCTACTGAGGATTTTATGAAAAAAAGATTAAATTGGGGGCAAGATAAATTTAGAAAAAACAAAAAAATTCTTAAAGAAGAAGGATATATTGTAGATGTTCAAAAAAAAGGCAATGATGGTAAGATAGAAGGAAATTATGTTGAAATACACTATTTAGTCCACTCGCTGGTTAATCCCACTAGTGGTAAAAACCAATCAATGGTTAAACCTACCCCAAGTGCTTTAGACAAAACTAAAGTGCTTATAGACAAAAATATAAGTGCTATAAGACGAAATACTAGCGAAAACAAATTTTCGCAGGGGATTACAGATATTATAGAATTATTTTCTCAGATAAATCCAAGTATCCAGTATGGAAATAAAACTCAAAGAAAAGCCTGTGAAGATATGCTTAAAAGATTTGGATATGAGAATACAATTAAAATGGTAAAACAGGTGTTAGGAGTGCAAGGGAATAAATATGCTCCTACTGCTACCACTCCATACACAATGTATCAGAAACTGGCAGATTTTAAGATATACTTTGATAAACAAAAGACAAATGACATTGTATTAGATTTAACTAAAGAATTATGAAAACTATATATTTACGAGATAAGAGCAAGTTTTATGTTGAAGATCAGTTAGCTGAAAAAATTATAAACAATATTAGCCAGCTAAAGTTTATTAAACTGCCAAATGGTGACTTTATAAATACAACTGAAATTATTAAGATAGTTGAGACAGAAAAGAAACCTTATTTTATTGGTTTTCCAATGACTGATGATCTAAACTATGTTATTAAACAGGGTGAAAAAGTACCTTTTGATAAAACATATATTAGAGAAATACAATGGAAGTTAGAAGTCCCAGAAGAATTACAAATTAAACAATTAAATTAGTATGAATATTGAACAAAAAATACTTTATCAAATCCATTGTAGATATAACTTTTATATTTCTATTAAAGCCTATTTATCTCACTTATACACTGGATATGTAGATGAAAATAATTTTATATCTCCTAAAGTTATAGATTTATTTTTAAATTTTTTACATAAAATTAACTTTCCTAATCCAAAAAAAAGCCAAGAATATATTTATAATCAAATTGAAAAAAATATTGATGATCCTATAAAATTAAATGAAACATTACAAAGATTTAAGAAAAAAGTTAAAGAATGTAAATATCCAGATTATAGAGATGATAAGCAATGGAGGCAGTTTATGGATGAATGGGACATTAAACAACAAAGACCGCCTTTTAACTGGAAAAAATGGGATACTCAAAAAAATAAATCTATATTTAAAAATAATTTAAATCTAGACAGAAACAATACTTAATGCTATAATTTTATTGTAACTTGTTGTTAGTTAGTTACAAGCTAGACAATATAATAGGCTGGGGACTCCCGTAGTGGACTACCTGGTTTATTTTTTTATATATATGTGTTATACTTTTATTGCCACAGAATTAGTGAGCTGTGGTTACTTGATATTGATGCTGGTCATCACTCCCCTCTTGGTCTGATGACATTTAATTCAATGAACATCTACTCCCTTTGGGGAGTTTTTGTTTTAATAAACCATTTGACAAAATGTAAAATATATGCTATTATATATTTATACAGATTGAGACGCCGAATGACAACTATATAACTCATCGAGCCAATCCTAATCAGTATCAAGTATCAGTTAATCACTAAACATATGAGAACTTTTGGAGAACCAACTTATAATAGTGACTTAGATCAATGGGAAAGTAATATTGTAAATATTCCAGAAAGAGATGAGGATTATCACGAACAATATGAGGATGATGCTCAATATGAAGCAGTAGCTTCTAAATTCTCTGAAAAGTTACAAAATAAAGCAATTCCATTCCCTTGGCTTGTAAATCAATTTTATAGCTATCTTTACGATGGAAAAGATGTAGTAGTACATCCTAATAGAGTATATCCTCAGTTAAGTAATATAATTCAAACTTTAACTTGGCAAGATTTAATTGATATGCAAATTGTAACTGAAACTGAACTATTCAATTATTTAGATAATTTAAGCAAATAATATGAAAATATATTCACAATTAGCAAAGTTCCAGCAATCAGTTGGAACTATAAACAAAGATAGTAAAGGTTATGGATATAACTATGCTAGTCTAGATAATATTGTAGCAATAATAACTCCTTTCTTAAAAGAAAATAATCTAGGATTTACACATACATTTGATGGCACAGACATTATTTGCACTTTATTCAATGCTGAAGGGGATGCAATTACATCTAAGCTAACTTTACCTGAAGAAAAGCCAAAGCTAACTAAAGATGGAAAAGAAACTCTTACAGCTTCTCAATTATTAGGGGTTGCTATTACCTATGCAAGACGATATACATTGACTGCAATATTAGGACTTGTGACTGATGAAGATACTGATGGAGTAGTCAATACACCTAAAGTCAAACAAAATAGCTCACAGGGGCAAAATTCAAGCGATGACAAGCCTTGGCTTAATGTTAAGTCTGAGCAATTTGCTAAAGTCTTAGAGCAAGTTCCTAATTACAGCCCAGATGACCTTGTTAAAATGGCTCGTATGAAGTACAAAGTATCCAAAGATACAGAACAGGCTATTAGAGATAGCTACCGAGACGATTATGAAGAAATACAATTAGAAGATTAAACATATGTCAGACAAAATATTTATAGGAAAAGTAGAAGTTAAAGAAACTCAATTTGGAGAGATAATCAAAATAGGTTTCTCTCCAGAAGATAGAGAAAAGATGAAAAAATATGTTAATAGTATGGGCTGGATTAACATCTCTATTCTAAACAAAAAACAAGGTGGTAAATATGCGGTTGTAGATGTATACAATGCACCTAAGCCAGTAGCACCTGCACCTGTCCAGGAAGATGATGATCTAGACCCTAATGAAATCCCTTTTTAATATGAAAGAAGTAGACATAATACTCAAAAAAAAGATTAGACATATAGATATCCCAGAAACTGTAAACCGCCGAGATAAGATTATTCTTGAAGCATACAGCAGAGGAGCTAATATTAATCTTTTGGCACTAGAATTTGGACTTACCAGACAACGAATATACCAGATTATTAAATCAGCAAAGTAATATGAAATTAGCATTATCAATAGTAGGTGAATATATAAACACAATTATCAGGATTATAGGATTTATAGTTTGTATACCTATAATTATAGCAGGACTTATAATTGCACAAATATTAGCTTGGTTTAAGATATAGATATGGAACATATACAAAATATTCAAATTTGTGAAACATTAAAAAATTATGATATTTATACATTAAGTCCTAAAAATTATGTAGGAAATGAAACAATATATGTATTATTATATGTTTATGAATTAAGACTATCTGATTATAGATTAGAAGCTGCAATATTAGAACCTGGTAAAACATATAGTCTTTACAATTTAGATAAAAAAGATAAATTGTTTACAGGTTGGAGGACATATAGTGATAAATATAATTTAATATCAACTCCAATTGTAGATATTCCATTTAAAAAAGATAGATGGAAAAATGGAAGTATTATAGAATATGATATAAATGAATTTCGAATTTGGGATGATAAAACAAGAGATTGGATTAAATTTAATAAAAAACATTTAAATAAATATATAGAAGAAGCATTAACAGTATATTCTAGAAAATTTTTTTATATTGGGTTAAATCAAGAAACTATTAACCCATATTTAGATGATTTTACTACAATGGAAGAAAAGCGTATTAAAAATTTTATCAATAAATATAATTGTAAAACTTATAAATTAGATACAAAAGTTTGTAATCTTAATGAAACTGATTTTACTGTACCTAAATTAACTATTTGGAATGTAATTCATAAAATTTTAAAAAAATTATATTCATTAGGATTTATAAGTTGGTTAGGAATAATTTTAATAGCAGGATATATAATCGCACAAATATTAACTTAATTTAAGATATAAATATGACACATACAACATCAGCAGAATTACCTCCATAAGGTCGATAGGTATACCTGCAATCTCAAGTACATAATAATTAATTAATTATCACTTATATGGCAAAAAATAAAGCAAAATCAGAAAACTTATTGAACTCAATGGCTAGACTAGATTATCTTTTACAAGAAGGATTTACTAGAAGACAATTATCCGATATGTTAGATATTCAATATGGAACTCTAGGTAAAATTATTAAAGGATTTTCAAAAGATATTAAAGATGAAAATCATAATAAGATTAAAAAGTTTCATTCAGATTATATTATACATAAAAGCAATGAGAATTATTTTGATGATGAACCAGTTATAGATAGCAAAGATGCAGAAGAGGGAGCTAAAGAAGTTGCAATATGGCTTACAATAACAGCAGTTATAGTTTTATTATCACTTGTAGGACTATCATTTGTTGTAAAATATATAATTAATTTATTCTAATATATATTATTAAAAGGAGGGATATACAAGCCCTCTTTTTAAGTTATCCACAATTTATTATTTGACAAAATGTAAAGTATATGATAGTATTATAATACAAGGTTAGGAGATACAGCGAGCCGTATATATAGAAACGAGCCGACACCATCAAATAACCTCAATAATATCAAGTAATACACTAAAAATATGATAAACTGGCTATTCACTCCATTCAATGAAGTAGGAGATAGAAGAATTGAAGTTATAATATTCTTTTTACTGCTTCCTGCACTTGTACAGGTAACTTATATCTTATTAGAAATATATGGATAATATATATATTCAGATCCAAGAAATAGAAGATAGAGTATTTGAAGAAGTAGAGCAATATTTTAAAGACAATATGTTTAAGACTAGAATGTTAGACAATTTACTAGACGAATGTGCTAAGATGACAGATAGATTATTAGAAAAATATATTAACTTATATATTAAATAATATGACGGAGCTTGCGAAGTCTACGAAGTAGGATATAATAAGTACAGCACTTTACAATATAGAGTTTTCAATAGAAGAGTGGTGGAAAATGTAGACACTATAACAACTTAGATATCAACTGCAATAGTTGTTGAGTTAGTTAGCTACTAACAATATGTTGAACTTGCAAGGTCATACAAGGTGCAAATCCTTGTCTCTTCTACTGAGAACTTTATATCTCAAACACTGATTATGACTGTTGCTCCTATACGGAGATTATAATTAAATTAAATATATTAGACGATTATCTAATAGACCTTTATCCAAAAAGACTATCACTAGATACAAATGGAATTTATTGATAGCACTATATTGTATGCTATTCCTATTCTGGATATTAAAATATTCTGAGGCAATAGCTCAACCTAGACAACCTGAACTAGAAACTTTTACTAAATTAGAAAAATTAGAGCCTGTACCTGAACCTAAACCAATCAATATACCTCCTAAACCTAAAACTCTTGCAAGAGAGGCAAAAAATGACCAAATAGCATATAATGGAAGCTGTTATGACTATGTAGATGAGATGGCTACCAAATATAATGTAGACGGAGACCTTATGAGGAGGATTATAAAAGCTGAGTCTGGAGGCAATCCAAATGCAAAAAATAAAAACTCTACTGCCTCTGGATGTAGTCAGTTTATTAAATCCACTTGGGAAGGTACATTAAGACAAATGGGTAGAGAATATGTTTCACCTTTTGACCCTAGAGCGAATGTAGAAGCTATGGCTTTTAAGATATCTAGAGGAGGTATAGGGGCTTGGAATGCTAGTAAAAGTAAATGGAGTAAATAATTAACTATAAACTTATGAAAAAACTTAAAGCATTTATTATTAGAAGCTCAAAAAATAATACAACACTTATGAAAACTTGGAAAAAAATTACAGAAAAAGAGTTTTATGAAAACTATGAAGACTATGAAATTAAGTTTTATAGTTATTATAATGGTGAATTTATATTTGGAACTGATGAAAAAGATAATTCAAATATAGATTTAACTGTAAATATTTTTGATAACAATGATTTTATAAAATTACCAATATATTATAATAAAAAATATGAAGTTTCTGACTTAAAAGATTTTATATGTGGAGCTTGTATAGTTAGCAAAAAAAAAGGACATATGATAGAGCATATGATAGAAATTTACGATAAAGAATAATTATGAAAACTATAATAAACCGCAGAGATACAACTATAAGAAATGCTTACTTACAGGGAGCTAGTATAAGAGATATAGCTAAAGACTTCCAGCTAACTAAAAAAGAAGTTAAGGCTATTCTTAAATTTATATGGCTAAGAAAAATACTATTATATACTAAAACAGCTATACTTATACCTCCACTAGCTATAATTACTATAATTGCACTTATACTATTATTAATTGTACCTAATAAAGATAAATAATTATGAAAAACTCTAAAGCAGAATTACCTCCATAGGTCGATAAGGTATACCTGCAGAAACTTTAAACTAACTAAATATATACATATATGGAAAATCCTAACTCAAGAATAGATATAGAACCTAGCTTAATTCGCCTAAATTACCTTATACAAGAAGGGTTTACTAGAGCAGAAATAGAAAATATGGCTGGAATAAATAAACACACTTTAAGGTCAATTTTACAGGCAAGAACTAAAAAGATTGAACAGTCTACTCACGACAAAATTAAACGATTACACTCTAATTATATTATAAATAAAACAAATGAATTTGATAAACTTACAGAAGAAGAATTAGAAGAAACATTATATACTCAAAATGTGAAAAGCTATTTATGGATAATTACAGGAGCTGTAATTACTGGAATAATTGTTATTATATTTATAACCAAATATATTATAGAATTATTTAACTAAAAAACAAACACCCCGCTCGCTCATTTAGAGCCACCATACGGTAGCCCACGAAATACGGGGAATTATATTGTCCAAGCTATCAGTACGACATTAGTCGTAGGGTTGTTTTGCTTAATAAAGAAGTTATAAACACTGTCTCCTCCCATCGCCTACCATCTCATTTCTGAGCAGCCCTCTTAGTGTATTCTACTGTCGACAGTCAGGGTGGTATCGTGGATGTTTTATAGGATTTAGCAAAGGGAGCATACATCAGTCTCCTGTGTCCAGCCATCTACGGTCAATTCCGCTCCTTCTTTATATGATTTTATTATAACATATAAACTGGTCAAATTCAACCAGTTTATAAATTTGACAAAACTATAATAATATAGGATAGTAATAATGTTGTGATGATGTTTGGAGGATTTGTGTGTGTCTTATTCTCGAACCAGACTGTATGTCAAAGAGACTTATCAACATATTTGTCAATTCTGTTACAAAAAATTCCCTAGTAACAAGTTGCAAATTCATCATATACTTCGCAGAAGAGACGGTGGTACAGATGACCCCAAAAATCTACTTCCTTTATGCGAACCCTGTCATTGTTCAGTACATAATGGGAATTATACCCATAATTCTAAAGGCGAAAGGATTATGTACCTTGTCCACAGAACAGTTATTTGATTTATCTTAATTATTTATAGAGCCAATACCTGATTGGTTCTTTTCTTTATAAAACAAAAACCTACAACCGCTCAGATGTAGGTAATTGTTTAATGCCTTGCCTGCTCAGTTAGAGGAACCTTCGGAGCCCCACAGGAAATGAACAAGGAACTTATATGTTTAGCCTTAAGTTCTAGATGTACACCAGTTAGACATTAGTCTAAAGATTTGATACTTAATAGCTTTTACCCATAATATAGCTAAGAAGGATACCCTTCGCTGCCTTAAAGTCAGATTTCACTATAAAACAGGTATGTATAGATTATATCATATACTTTCTAAATCATCTATCGTTTTACTGGGGTCGGGAACACGATTGTCTTTTTTACTCCAATCTCTAGGAGCTAGTCTTGCATATATAAACATTCTAATCATTTCATAGTCTTTAGTTTTCCAGCAATCTTGCTCATAAATTTTAGCCATAATTTCATCTAATTTGGCTTCAAACTCTTTTTTCTTATCTACTTTTTTTAATTCCATATATGTTTTCTTAAATATTCTTTACAAGCATCATATACTAATTCAATTTCACTTTCTAATATTGGCAGTGCTACACCTTCATCTTTTCCACCTTCTAATATTATATAGCAACTATCATCATTAGGATTTTGTGGGTGCAGTTTTTCTACTTTAGCTATTCTATCACTCATATTTATTTACCTTGCTCCTTGAGCCAGTCACGATAATCTCTTTCGACAGCTATCTTAAAAGCTTCTTTTGACTTCTTGTTAGCCCACCATTTAACAAAATCTCTAAATCCTCCTTTAGCATTCCATCCAAAGTTTCCATCTATAAACTTATATTTATGAGATAAGAATAAATCTGGATATACTAATAGTATTTCATAGTTCTCACATAATCTGGTCTCATATTCTTTCCCTTGAAAGTTATAATCTTTTGCTAATTCTATTTCATCGGTTGTTGGTTCTTGTGGCATAGTAGTTGAATATTTAAGTATTAATGGGTCAATAAATTTACTGAACTGATTTATATTAGTTGGTACACCTTCAAATACATCAATGTGGCTGTGTGCCGCTGTGCTAGTTCCTGTATTCCCAGAATATGCTATTAAATCTCCTCTTTTTACCATACCGTTGTGTTTAACAGTTGTATTTAAATGCATAATCCTTACACTCAATCCTGTATTAGTAATAAGTGTAATCATCAATCCACTTTGTTTGCCAGTAGATATTTTTATAGAACCATCTGCTATAGCATATACTGGAGTTCCTACTTTACAAATATAGTCTTGTCCAAGATGTCTTTGTCCTGTAAGGGAACCAAATCCAGCAGGGTAGCGTTGACCGTGCTTAAATCCTATTTTTACAGGGTCTAAATGTAGCGGATGGTATATGTAATCTTTCCAGTGAGTCATAGTTTTATTTCTTTAATTATTAAGTCTTGATGAGTCAATTCGTGTTTATTCAGTCCGTATATAGTAGCCACCTCCAATGTATATTCCAATCTCTTTTTTGATTTTATCACAAAAGGTTTTTTACTACTAGCACCTTTCAATTCTATGTACTTTCTGCCTAAATACTCTACTACAATATGTTTTTCATCTTTAGTTGTAATATAGTAATACTCCATACTAATAAGTCTCTATATGTTTGTATTTGTTTTGGTATTTATAAAGAAATAATTTTCTTTTTATTTTGTAATCTGATGTTTTGAAACCTTTACAATCTTCTACGACAATTGTTTTATTTTCTTCATATTGAAAGTCAGCTACATACTCTATCATTCTCTCTTTCTTACCTGTATGTACATTTACAAACCCCTCCTGAAGCGTAAATCTAGGCTGTAGAGACAAGTGTTTTATCTGCCCAGCCCTTTCTAGTAGTTTTAACTCTTGATACCTCTTAGCTTCAGCTTTTGAGTCAAAAGTAATCCCATCTATAATTGTCTTTTTAGCTTTGTATTTTGAGTAAAACATTTTTATTTTATACTTTATATATTTTTTGTAAATTTTTTCTAGTTTTTTTTATTAAATCTTCATAAGGTTTTTTGTCTGCCTTTGTTTTAACATCTTCTACTCCAGACATATATAAATCATATAACTCCTGTTCTTCTGGTAAATCAAATTCTTTTAATTCTCCAACTAATTGTAAATGTTTATTTAATACTTCATCTTTTGTAATTTTATATATAAACTCTTCAAATTCTTTTTGCAGTTCTGGGTTATTTATAACTAATTTTAGATACATTTTATTTACAGTTTTTTTCATACTTGATTAGTTAGTTATTACTTGGCAAAGACGGTAGGAATTGAACCTACAACAACGGTTTTGGAGACCATCGTTATACCATTTAACTACATCCTTATGTATTATAACCATATCATACTTTATAACTTTTGTCTATACAGACCATTTCGTTGACATCACCAATATGGTTGTGGATAACTTTGCCACTATGAGCAAAACAAAAAGGGTACTCTTGTCCTATCGGTCAATTTCCCCTTAATGTTTACCTAAAAGTTATCGCTACGAACAACACCTTTAGATAGGTATTTATAACTCCTTATAGATATACTTCCAGGATTGCCTAGTTGTAGTCTATAAGGGTGTTTTACAGGGAGCTACCCCAACCATACACTTACAGCTGATGTATGTATGGACATATTATATATATACCATATAAAACAAAAAAGCACAAGGTGAATCACTTCTTGTACTTCTTTGCTATGAGTGGTGTAGTATGTCATCCACTTAAAAGAGCAGATACATTTGTGGATAACTTTATTATATCACATTAAAAAATCTAAGCAAGATGTCTATAGCTATTGCTCCAATCATTCCCCATAATAACTTAGTAAAGTTATCAAAACTCCTTTTCATCATATCTACCTGTGTTGTCAAAGTATAGATTGTTCCTTCGCTATCTTTGTTTCCAAACAATTTTCCGTCTAAACCTTCTAAAGTTTTCTGGATAGCTTCTATCATATTTCTTAATAACCCAATTGAGTTATAATGTTCTCTTACCTGCATAGCAATATCTCTAACTACTCTAATTACAATACTAAGTTTTTCCTCAGTGTTATGCTGACTAGGATTGTCTATAATTGAGTCTAGTTT
>Ga0214923_10003534_pt1 | contig 19533 bp, 34 predicted proteins | sample LL1510_MetaG_FD_177993 | JGI IMG/M metagenome (GOLD analysis project Ga0214923, IMG submission 177993) | Freshwater microbial communities from Lake Lanier, Atlanta, Georgia, United States - LL-1510 | ecosystem: Environmental > Aquatic > Freshwater > Lake | place: USA: Georgia | collected...
TGTCGGCCTTGGCAGCCATCTCTGTCCATATGGGTAAAAATGTTTACATACCATTTGGTATTGTTACATTAATTCAACTTGTTGGGAATGTATTTTATTCATATCAATATATTGATGAATCATCTAAACAATTTAAAGATTGGGTTGAATTATCAAATGTTTTCTTTCAATATATTATTGATGAAGATGATATCGTTGGGCATAAAAGAATTCTTGCTGTTTTCTCTGGTGGTTTATTGCCGGTTATATCTCTTTCCTTTTTACATATGTTAGTTAAATTGAGGGATAAGGATAAACTGCAAGATGACATTAATTCACCAGCATTAAATGATGATGAATTGGAGGCTTTAAGTAAGGAGGCGGGTAAAATTGAAGCAAAAGAGGTTCAAGAAAAGTATTCACCAACAGAGGATGAGTTGAAATTATTGGAAACATATTTGGATAATTTAACAAAAAATAAGCCTGAACCAATACAACCTGAACCGATACAATATAAACCAACCCAACCTGAACCAATAAACCCCAAACCAACAAAGAGACCTTATAAACCAAGAGTGACACCAACTTTGTTGGAAGATACATTAAAGAATGATACTAAATTAGATAAACCTAAAACTGGTAGAAAAAAGAAAATAGAAATGGATTTAAATAATTTAGATGATAATTCTGATGATGTAAATAGGCTAATATATAGAAAAAGAGATGCTTAATATAATTAAATATGGTGAATTAAAACCAGTAGGTAAGCAAAAGAATAAAAATAAAATAATATTAATTAATACATTTAGGGATGTCAAGAATTACTTGATGTCCCTAAAATATAGGCATTATGGTCAATATGATAAAATACCAAATTATATTGTGTCCAAAAATGGTGAAGTAATTAAATTGTTGGATGATAGTGGGTACTCTAATTTTTTTAAAGATGACTTAATAAATTTTAATTCAATTGTTATTGCTATTGAAAATTTGGGTTGGATAGAAAAAAATAAAGACAATGGATTTACTAATAATTGGATTGGGGATATTTATAATGATAATCCTTATTATAAAAAGTGGCGGGACTATGATTTTTGGGACAATTACACAGATATACAAATTAATAACTTGGGTATTTTATGTTCTGAACTTTGTAACAAAATGAGTATAAATAAAAAATTTATAGGTCATAACACTAAAACAAATAATGGAATAAAATTTAATGGGATATTGAGTAGGAGTAATATATACAAAAGCTATACAGATGTATCACCATCTTTTGACATAAAACTTTTTGAAAAAATATTAGAAAATGACAGAAAATAGTTATGATGAGATGAAATCTCTTTTAAAGAAATCTAAAATGTTGTTTGAGCAGTTTTCAGATTCTGGCAGGCTAAATACTGCTGATAGTATAACAAGTAAAATACGCAGTAGTGTTTCTGATGATGATATCCAAGATACACAAAGTATGAATAATGGAGAAGAAGAAACTAAAAAGAATTCAAGTAAGCAACAAAAATATAAAATATCTGGAGGCATATTTGTTTTACATGGTGATTCAAGAGCAGAAGTTGACAATATAACAACTGATGATAAATCATCTTTTCAGGAAACAATGGATGAGTTTGTTGAAGAGGTTTCTGATTTGGTTGATTTTGATGAATTGCATTTATATAAAAATAGTGTAGAATGGGGTGGAAAACTTATTGATGATAATATCACATTTTTATATACAATTGGTGAAAATGGGGGTGTGTATATAAGTGCTGATATTGTAAAAATAGATGAAGATTTTTTGCAAATCATAACTAAATTAGAGCAATATTATCAAAAATTTAAATCAAAATGGTCAAAAGTTCTAGCAATAAGGAAGAAAACGCCAAATTAAGTAGCAACTTCAACAATATTTTAGATGGGATATTAAAATTAATTTTAATAATAGGTTTAATATTTTTTGGTGTTTGGCTTTATAGAATAACAGAGCCAAAAGTTAAATTAGATGATAAAACAAACCAGAAGATTGTTGAACTAGATAAATCAAATAAAAGAATTGAAAATAATCAAAAAATACTAGAAGATAAGATTGATAAATACATTTTGGAGATAAATGAAATTGATAAAAATATAAAAGATATAAACAATAAGAAAGAAATAATTAGAAAGTTTTATTATGAAAAAGTTATATCTATTGATACTTTCAATATGGCTGCCTTGGATAGTTTTTTCACAAACAGATACAGTTTCTATTCAAACTAAATCATTCCCAATAACAATTGTTAAAGAGATAGCAAAAGATTTGATTAGATATGATTCAGTTAAGAATGAATTATTGTATGTTAACAATTTAATATTGGAAACTGAAAAGAAGATTTATTTAAAAGATTCTCTTCTTTTTTCATATATTGAAAAAGAACAAAAATACAAAGATATTATAAAGATAAATGATGAAAAGTATAAAGTTTTAGAAAGTAATTTTGTAAGTAATCAAAATCTTTTAAAGAAAGAAAAAACTAAAAACATAATAAATCAAATCCTAATAGGTTTATCTATATTTGGATTTACATATTCTATAATTTTTAAATAATGGCATTAACACAATCTGAAAAAAAAGAAATTGAAGTTGTTGTTAGAAAAGAGATTAAAGATTTCTTTGAAAGCAGTACTTTATCCCAGTATGAAAATAAGTTAATTGATAAATTACAAAAGGAATTCAGAAAGGGTAAATTTGAGGGAGAAGTTAAAGACATAACATTAAAGATGTTTAGGGAGTTTTACCAATTTATGTGGTTAAATAGGTCTTATTGGGAGCCAAAATTAAAAAATGCATAAAATATGGAAGATCCAAATAAACTATTTGCAAATACAATTGCAAATGAATTTTCAAAAAATCCCAAATCTTATAGTTCACAATTTGATTATATTAGATTGGTAAATGATGGTGAAATAAAAGAAGATGATAAAATGAAAAAAGAAAATATTTCATTAAGTGATATAGAACGTAAACATAATAAAACAAAAGATACATCAGAATATATTGAATTTCTGAAAAAACAATTACGTAAAGGTGCTAATGTTGAGAAAGAACATACTGATAATATTAAAATTGCTAGAAAAATTGCAAAAGACCATTTATGGGAAGATCCCCAATATTATGATAAATTAAAAAAGATGGAATCAAAGGAAGCTACAACATCTGGTTCATCTGGTGGATATGTTGCACCCCTATTCCCCAATCTTGAGAGTATGAGTGAGGCTTGTTGGAAGGGTTATAGAAGAATTGGTGGCAAAATGAAAAATGGAAAAATGGTACCAAATTGTGTTCCAATTAAGGAGGATATATGGACAGAAGTCAATTTTAAGCCTATATTTAATGAAGGAAAGGTAGAAGCCAAGGAAGCAACATCAACTGCATCTACGGGGTCATATGAAGTTCCTGGGGCATGGGCTAAATCTACTAAAAAGAAAGATTGGAGAGGTAAATCAAAGACACAAATTCCTGGGGGTAAATTTGTGCAAATAAAGAAGAAATGTTTAAAATATCCATATTGTAATCAAGGGGATATTAATGCTATAAAATTAACAGAACAAATTATGAACAAAAAGCAAATTCCAAACACACCACAAGAATTAATTAGGTCAATGCCTAATGATTTAAAGAAATTATTTTTTGACCAATGGGGTGCAAAGCAATCAAAAAAATGGCATCCAGAGGGTAATTCATTAAAACACATTATATTGGTTTTAAGAAGGGCGTATAACAAATATCCAGATGATGCAAATATGATTATGGCTGCACTATTCCATGATCTTGGAAAAATGGATACATATGCCATCAATCCAAAGACAGGTGAGCCAACAGCATATGGTCATGATGCCAAATCTGGTGAATATGTAAAACAATATGCTGATTGGATTTTATCCTTTGAGGGGACAAATATTGATGTTATTGAATATTTGGTTGTTAATCATATGAAAATGAAGCCATCAACCTGGAGTGTTATGAAGCAAGCCAAGAAAGACCCCATAGAACAGAATCCAGCATTTGATAAGTTGCAAGGATTTGAAACAATTGATATTGGGGGAATTGAAGAAAGTGTATTAAATACACCAAGATATCATATGATTGTTAAAAAAGTTGCCAAAAAATGGAATATTAGTGAAAATAAAGTTAGGGAAATAGTAACAAAGAAAACTAAATAAAATATTAATTAGATATATTTATATATAAATAAAAAATGATATGAAAAGAAATGATATTGATTCAATAATTAATGATGTGTTAAATGAGGAATTTAACAAGAGATCTAATTTATTATTTGAAAAGAGGGTTAAGAAGAATGTTGATGAGAAACTGGTTGGAAAACAATCAAAGATTGATAAGAACAAGAATGGCAAGATTGATGCTGAAGATTTCAAATTATTAAAGAAAGGTAAGAAAGAAGTTAAGGAGAAATTAGTTGGAAAACAATCAAAAATTGATAAAAACAAAAATGGCAAGATTGATGCAGAAGATTTCAAGTTATTAAAGAAAAATAAGAAAATTGTTAAAATGACTGAAGAAGGTTTAATTTCATTTATTGAAAATGTTATAAATGAGGCTGAAAATGAATTTAGTTATAAAAAACCAAAATCATTAAATGATGTTGAAAGTTTATTAAAAAAATCAAAAAAAGAAAATGAATCAAATTTGGCCAATGTTGGTAAAAAAATGAAGGAGTATCTTAAATATGGTTCAAATGGAAAATATATTGAAAATCCAGATTATTTTCCTAAAACAAATGGGCAATTAAAAAAGTCAGACATTATGGCATATCGTATGGATGGTGATGAAGAAGAATATATTGAAGAGTTAGGTAGGGGACCTGGTATGGAAAATTTGGTTTATGATGAAATGGATCCTAATGAGGAAAAAATGGGTGAATATATTGAAGGAAGTTCAAAAACTGGGAATAATCCAAAATGGGCAAATGCTGTTGAGACAGATGTTAATAGTAAAGTTAATAAAAGAAGAAAGAATAATTATTATGGTGCAGAGAAAAAACGTGCTTATGATAAATCATTAGATGTACATGTAGTTAAAGATGATAGGGGAAGACCAGATTTTATTAAAAAAATGCAAGGTGAATCAATCCAAAACAATAAAGTTTTAACTGATGAGTTTCATAAAATGAAAAAATTGATAAATTATAATAAAATAACGCAGTAATTTGTAACATAATATATACAATTATATTTTTTTTATATTAAAATTCTCCATAGACAATGCACTATGGAGAATTTTTTTAAGTGGTTATCTGAACCAATACCAAAAGATGAGCTTGAAACTTATTTTAATATGAATAATATTAATAGGGAGAAAATTGATTTATTTTTTGATATTTTAATGTCATTAAATATTACAATAAGCAAAACTTATCTTGGTGACAATAATGATCAATTAATTTCTGTTGATTATAGCAATGAAGATAAAGAAAAACATTTTGACTGGTGTTGGTCAAAAACTATTGATTCTTTTAAAAAAGAAAATATTTTTTTAAATAAAGATGGGGATCATTACAAGTATTTGAAGATTTTTTATTTTGACATATTTTATAACAAAATTGATGGAATTAACCATAATTCAATAAAAATATTCATAGAAGAACTATTCAATATTGAAGGATTATATAGTAAAGCTGATTTACAAATATTAACTGAAATATACAAATTACTTGATAAAAATTTGGCAATAAAATAAAATTTAAATAAAAATGGAGACAATTCAAAAAATTAAACAATTAATGGATTTATTTTATTCTGATGCTGATAGATTTTATCGCAAAGGGAATAAAAGTGCGGGGACAAGAGCCAGAAAGACAGCACAAGAACTAAAGGCACTTTTGCAAGAGAGTAGGCTTGACATAATTAAAGAAAGAAAAACAAAAACTGAAGGTGAATAATTACTTGCCAATATTTTATTTTTTGTTTATATTTTCTATTCTGGTAGTGATTAATATTACTACTAGAATAGTATTTTCACTTTTTGGTGATACAGAATATATTGAAAGAAATAGAATAACAAAAAATGATAAATTATATTTTGGATTAGCATTTAGTTTTATAATAACATTTATTAAATTTTTACAATAATGAATTTATATAATAACATAAAAGATTTTGATGGTTATCTATCCTCCATAAGAGTTTCAGATAATTTTATATTTATTGATTTGATTTTACCAAAAACTTGGTTAATACCCCAATCATATATGGTAGATAAATTTGTTGTTACATTTGCTATTAAAAATGATACTGATAAGATTGGAATAACTTTTGTTATTGAGAATATTGAAGATAAATTCAATGTTGGCTTGGATAAGATATTTAAAATAATTAAAGATAATCAGGAGATTGAACAAAAGAGCCTCTTATTAAATAAAAATATTGATATATTAAAAGCATTATTTAATAAGAATAAACTTGATGATTTAAGTAAATTAGAATTCATAATTCCAAAAAATGATTTAAAAGATGGACAAGCAGACAATGTGGAAAATCCTAGAAGCAGAAAGAAACAAGGATAATGCTGATTTAGAAAGGGAAAAGATTAAATTAGTTAATGAATTAAAAAAGTATAAAAAAGAGGATATTGTTAAACCTAAAAACAAGAAATTAAGTTTATTCAAAAAGTTAAAGATATTATTATGGGGGAATTAGAAAAGTTGGCTATGATTTCTGATGCATTGCAACAAGTTTTACCCCAAGCAAAGTCAACAATTATTTTTGAGTTTACAAAAGATATTTTTGATTCTATTAATAAGACATTAAATCCAAGTGGTAAAGCTGATGACAAGAAATTCAAAATTGATATATCAGGTATTACATTTTATTTTATATCTGAAGATGCTAACTTGTAAATTGCCTATATAATACAGAGGCATCAAATCCATTTTTAGTTAATAAATCATAAAGATATTTTTTTTGGGCAGAGCTTCTACTTTTTAATATCATGCAAGATTTATTGTTTGTGTTATTTAAATAAATTGTTAAACTATCCAAGAATCTTAAAGCCTCATCTTCATCTTTTAAAGAGAATAAATAAAATTTATCATCATTTTGTACAACTATTTTATGATTTAGTATGCATATGATTTTTAATCCAGTTACAGACAAGTATTCATTATCAAATTGTTTTAGGGTTATTTTTTTATTTTGGGCAATATCAAATAACTTTTCTTCAACCTTATAAGGTTTTATATCAACAAAAAACATATTTGTTTCATTATCAATATAAACCCTTTGATTTCTACCCAATTCATCTTTTAGATAAGTTGGGGTATCTATTTCTCTTTTGTTTGAAATCAATGCTAATTCAAAAATACATTCTTGAGCATTTTGAATTTTCTTTTCAAAGAAAACTTCATCAGATTTTTTCATCATTTTATTATAAGCAATTAGAGCCTTTTTCTTTGTGATGAATTTGTTGATAATTCTCTTTTTTTTCTTATCCTTAAATAAAACAATAAAATAATTCATAGTTATGAAAGATTATTATAAAATTTTGGAAATTGAAGAGAATTTTACAGAAGATTTATTAAAAAAAAAATATAGAGAACTTTCAAAAAAATACCATCCAGATATGAATCCAGGTGGTGCTGATAAATTTAAAGAAATTAGTGAAGCATATGATGTATTATCTGATTCCCAGAAGAGGCAGTCATATGATTTTGAAAGAAAGGGTGGTTTTGGATTTCCAGGACAAGATGATTTATTTGCACATTTTTTCAATCAAGGTAATAGAAGGAATGTTCATATTCCAGTAGAAAAATTAATAACAGTAAAATTAACACCAATTGAAATATATCTGGGAAAGGTAAAAGAAATTGTATATAATAGAAATATCCCTTGTGATGAATGTAATGGAAATAGGGGCACTAAAAGGCACTGTGGTGAGTGTAATGGCACAGGCCAAGTGATTAGAAGATTTGGATCTGGTTTTTTTGTTCAACAAATGGTAACAACTTGCCAATCATGTAATGGTCTTGGTGAAATTATTGAAAATAAATGTTATAAATGTTCTGGAAGTGGTGTGAAGGGGGAAGTAAAAACAATTACTATAGAAATACCAAAAAATATTGATAATGGACAGTTTTTGAAATTAAGCAAATTGGGTGATTTTGATAAAGTGGATTTTGGTGATTTGGTTTTAAAGATTGAGGTTATTGATGCTGATGGATTTAGAAAATCTGGCAATGATTTAATTTATACATTATTTTTGGATTGTGATGAGGTTGATTTGGTTAAATATAACATACCCCATCCATTGGGATTATTATCAATAACTGCACCAAATGTTTTTGATACTAGTGTACCTTTAAGAGTCCCAGGTAAGGGGTATAATGGGGGTGATTTTTATATAAAGAGAGAAGTTAAATTTACAAGAGTGTGATGAGATATTTTATCAATTTAATGGCAACATATATTCCTGATGCCAACAGATATATGCTAACCAATGTTACTGGTAATTCATATCCAAATTTTTTTGATTTGCAATTATTGCATTTTTTTAAATTTAACATAATGTATTTTTTTGATAATATATATTTAACAATAAATTTGTAAATTAAAAATTATGACTAATGTTAATGTTGAAATTTATTTGACTGAATTGTTTTCTTTTTTTGAAAAAAATACTGATGAGTTAATAAAATTGGTTAAAATTGAACAGAAATCTTTATTCTTTGAAAGAATACGTAAAGCAAGTTATTTTAATTTTGGTCTGGGGGAAGATTTTGTATTGACAAAACAACAAATTGTGGATATATGTGTTTTATTAAATAGGGGTAAAACCCCCAACAATAATGTGAGATATTTTAATGGTCCTTTTGGAAAAATAAATTTAAATTAGATTTGGAAAATTCATTTGGGTAATATATCTTTGCAACATCAAATTAAACAAAAAACAAAAAAATATGAACACATCACTAAATCTTGAAGTATTAAAGACATCTGTTCCTGCAATCTTTGCTGAAAGACCAGATCCAAAAATGTCTAGTAGATACAACTTTGCTAACTCAAGAGTAATCTTGGAAAAATTGGTTGATAGTGGATGGCAGATAAATTCTGCAAAACAAGTTGGTGATTCAGCCTATTCTGCGCACCAAGTTATTTTGAGGCATAATGATTTTAATAATGTTGGTGATGTTCTTCCACAGATTATGTTTAACAATTCCCACAATGGAACATCAAAAATGGATATCTCAATGGGGATTTATAGATTGATTTGCTCAAATGGTTTGGTTGTCCCAGCATCAGTTGCTAATAGTATATCTGTAAAACATGTAGATTTGAACACAGACTTTACAGAAGTGATGACAAATGACTTCTTCACAAAAATCCCCTTAATATTTAATAGAATGGGAGAAATGCAACAAAGAGTATTGGGGCAAAGAGAGATTGAGGAGTTTGCACAAAGAGCAATTGAAATTCGGTTTGATAAATCAGCCAATAATGTTGATTTTGACCAAGTTTTAATACCTTACAGAGAGGAGGATCAATCAAATGACCTTTGGACAATATTTAATCTTGTGCAAGAGAAGGTAATCAAAGGGGGGGTTAAATTCAAAAATACAAATAGAAGATCAAAGCCAATTGTTAATTTCATAAATGACAATAAGATAAACACCCAACTTTGGGAGATTGCTGAAGAGTATTTAGTGGTGTAAACATAAACCCCCATCTGAATAAGGTGGGGGGATTTTTATTTAAAAAAAATGATATGGAATTTTTAGCAAAATTAAAAAGCAAATTAAGTTATGATTTAAGTAAAATATCTCTTTCTCATAGATATAAATTGGATTTATTTACAGGAGAAATAGTTTATATTGATATGTATGATACTGATAAAATAAGAGAAATAGTATATTTATCAAAAGCTGGATTTTTTATTCATTTAAAGGAGTTTATTTCTTATAAAGAAAGACCTATACTTGGTGAGTATACTGTTACAATATATTTTAATCCAATTAATTTAGATGAGATTAAGTTCTATGTGAATAATTTAAATAAAAGAAAAATATGAAATATGAATTAGTTGTTTATACAATGGAATCTTGTGGGTATTGTACAGATTTCAAAAAATTATTGGAAGAAGCCAATATTCCTTTTCATGATAGAGATATATATGAATTTGAAAAAGAATTTGATATGTATACAAAGATAACCAACACAGAGTTTGTTCCTTCAGTTATGCTTATAAAGAACCCTGGTGAGAAGAATGAGGAGACTGTATTCTTATCCCCCACCAAGGAATATAACACAATAGAAGAGGCTTGTGAGTTAATTAAAGGTATTGTTCTATGAAAAACGGGGGTTATTGTAACCCCCGTTTTTATTATAACACAATAAAATCTTTATTTATTTTTGATATTTTTGGGCTTTCTTTCTGGTATCTTATTGATTCCTTAAATATATCATATTTGTTTATGTTAATATAATTGCTTTCAACATCAAATACATCTAATATTGCAGATTTAATAAAATCATATTTGATTGGGTATAGATTGTGTTTTATGTTAATTATGTCATCTTCTGAATTATTCAAATTTATTTCCATATTGAGCCATTTGATATAACCCAGATTAAAGACATTATAAGCAATGTTTTTCATTTTGTATAGCAAACTCCTACCCATAGCAAAAGAGTGTCCGTGGGGAAACGTGGAGGTGTAAATATAGGGTTCTACCTGGGGTTCAATATCTTCTTTTGGGTATAGGCAATTATCTGAATTATAGAAGAAATATTTTAATTTAGATATTGGGATTAATTTTGTTGAATAATTAATTAGGTCAATGGTTCTTAAAATTCTATCATCACCAACAACATCAGCAAATTGTATATTAAATTCATCAACCAAATCATTCATATTTAAGATGATGTTTGAATTTGTTTCCCCATTGATTACATAAAAATTATTGCAGTCTGTTACTTGTATTCTGGTGTTTGAATCCAGACCAATTTTTGATAAGATAAAATCAGAGAATAGATTACAGATTATAGTTTTCTTATTAATGTTCATATTATTTTTTTGTTAAACATATAAATAATATTTTACATTATAAATAAAAAAAGGGGCTTAAAAATAAACCCCTTTAATTAATTAACCTTTTGTTTTCTGCGCAGTGTAGTATTTTTCAACAGTTTTTTTAATTTTTTCCTTCAAATTTTCTTGTATTTTTGAAGTTGATTCAGCAGATTGAGCATTTTGATTTGAATTAGATTTACATCCACATCCCATAGTTTTATTATTTATACATAAATATATTGATATTTATAAAAAAAATAAATCTTATTTTGATTTTTGATTTTTAAAAATTATATTAAATAAAAAAGAAGATGATGATGAAGGAAAAACTTAATTCGGATTGGTTATTTAGAACACCTATTGATTTTGAATACAATAAGTACATTGCTTTAAATTATATAAAGAAATCTGAAAGCAGATTAAATGATTTGAAGATATATCCAGATTTGCATGAGATTACAATTAATTTAATTAATATTGCATCAATTGGTAAGGAGAATAAGACCATATCTTTGGGTAGATCATTAAATGAATTTGATGATGAAATTGAAATTGGGGATTTTAATTATAATGAAATTCCTGAATTAATTAACAAGGATAAGATTGAGGTTAATAAGACGATTAATTTCACATATCCAAAACTTCTTGATTTATTTAATTTTGCAAAATCAATATGGACATTAGCATTTGAAAATATTGATGTAAAGGTTAAGAAAAACACCAAAGCCCCAACCAATAGCGGGTACTTTTATTATTTTGACAAAGTGGATAGTATTGTATATATTTATTCTTTTGATATCATTTTGAAAAATGAGAAATATGAATCAAGTAGTTCATTTAAAGAAATTTATATTGGTGATTATGGGGGAAAGATTTCAATTATTACTATAATGAATAAATTAAAAGAAAATAATTGTGATATTAATAAACCCATATTTGAAATAACAACAAAGCAATATTTTCCAACAAGGGAAACATTATTACCTATTGCAAAACGTAAATTAATTTTAAAAAATATTCAAACAAAAAACTTATGATTAAAGAACAAAAAGAAATGGTTTCCCATCCAGATCATTACAATTTTGGTAATGACAATGTATATGAGGTTTATAAGGTATGTGAAGCTTGGGGATTAGACAAAGATGCATATTTATTTAATGTTGTTAAATATGTTGCAAGGTCTGGCAAGAAAAATCCTGAAAAAGAGATTGAAGATTTAAAAAAAGCAATCAAGTATCTTGAATTTAAGATAAATAAATTGAGTTCTGAAGATATTTAATATTAAAAAACATTTATATGGATAATAATATTATTTTAGAACTAGTTAAAATACAAAACCAATTTAGATTTTTGCATTGGCAAACAGGCTCATATGCTAAACATAAAGCATATGGGAAGTTCTATGATACTTTGGGGGATTTAATTGATTCATTTGTAGAAGTAAGTATGGGTAAATATGGTAGACCAGATTTTGATGCTGAGTTTTCAATTAGTTTTAAAGATAGGGGGTCATTTTCAATGCAAACTTTTATGGATGAAACAACAGACTTCTTAATTGGTATGAGTGAAATTTTAGATTCTAATGAAGATACTGATTTGCTTAATATCAGAGATGAGATTTTGGCAGAAGTGAATAAACTAAAATATTTATTAACATTAGATTAATGAGAAGAAATTTAATTAGTGAGGGGGGGTATTGAAAAATGATTAAATCTATTTGGAAGCCAGTTTATTTTAAATCTAAAATAATTTATTATGATATGGTTGAAGTTGAAGACTTAACAAATAAAAAAGGGACTACTGCTTATAAAGTAATCTGGGTTTGTGATAATCCAAAATGTAAAACTCCAAGTAAAATTCATTCAATAAGTGCTCATCATTTAACTAAAGTAAAAAATAATTTTAATATACAAATATGCAGACCTTGCCAGTGTACTAGTGAAGGTAATGGTAGATTTGGGGATAAAAGGAAATGGAGTGATTTTCATTCAGAAGAAAAACTTAAAGAACTTAAATTGTTTTATTCTGAAAAATGGAAGGGCAATAACAACCCATCCTTAAGAGATGATGTTAAACTCAAAAAAAATCAAAGTATAATAAATGAAGATTTAATAAAAAAAATTGTTCAAGATAAAGAATTTAAATTATTATCAATAATAAATATTGATGGTAAAAATAGTAAATTTATTGTAGAATGTAATAATGGTCATACTTCAAAAAAATGCTACAATAATTTCACAAACAAGAATAAAAAATTTATATGCAGTAAATGTTATTATGATTCAATTTCACTTAATTTATCAGATGAAGATATTTTAATTATTAAAAATTATAATAGAATAGTTAGGTCTCTGACTAAAAAAACCTATAAACAATATAAAAATATAATTAATCCTAACAATTATAAAATTGGTAAATATTTATATCATATTGACCATAAGTTTAGTTTGGCAGAGGGGTTTAGAAATAATTTACCACCTGAAATTTTGAGTGCCAAGGAAAACTTGCAAATATTAACACAACATAACAATTTATCAAAACAAGATAAATGCTCAATTACTTTAGATGAATTAATTGAAAAAACAAAGTATATAAATGTGTTAAAAACACATAATTAATCTATTTATAATAAAAAATAAACAAATGCCTAGAAAAACCAATACGGTCCTGGTAGAAAGTGGATTAAGAGATATTAATGCTCTTGCAAATCGCTACAAAAAAGCGAAGATCTACTTTCACCAGGACCTTTAGCTTGATGGAGTAACAACTGCCCTTGCTATGAAGTATTACCTTAAATCATATGACATTGATGTTGTTGATTGTGAAGTCATTCAATATGGTGATACAGAATTTGCTGTTAAAAAACCTAATGCATCAGGTGATGTTATGCCTGTTTTAGTGGATTTTGCACATGGAAAACCTATGTTCAAAATACATACAGATCACCATGATAGTCAGATTGGGGTTGATACCAAGAAAACATCTGGACAATTTAAAAAAGCTAGGTCAAATGCTGAAACAATTTCACAATCAATATCAAAAAGTGATTTGTTTAGTGATACAGATATTTTGATAATTAATACTGTTGACTCTGCTGACTTTGTTAGACAAGGTTTAACAACAGATGATGTTATTAATTATTTATTCAAATTTGACAAATCAAAAAGTGTTAGAGAGAATAAATTGTTAATGGGTTTGGTTGCAAACAAATTATTATTGGCATTTAAGAATAAGAAAGGTTTTCTTGAATATTTGGTTATGAATTCAAAAGCATCTATTTTATCAATATTAAATAATATAAAGAAATGGATGAAAGAAAATACAAGTGAACTTCCTGCTGATTTACAAGCAAATGCTGAAAAGTATATTGGAAGTATGAAGGATCATAAAGATGTTCAATTCAAAGATGGTATTATTTACCAATATGGTATGGGTACTTTAAAAGGTACTGGTTCATATGATAGATATACTGCATTTAAGAACCAACCTGATGCTGATTTTTTAATTATATACTGGCCTTTAGGATTAATTCAAGTTTCAAAAAATCCATTTAAACCAAATCCTAAATATAGCACATTACATTTGGGTGAATTGGCACAAAAAGTTATGGAACAATTTAAACCAATGTTGGAAGATAAATTAATTTTATTGTCAACAATTAAATGGGTTAGTGAATCAAAAGCAACAGAAGAGAGTGTTGGTTTTACCTTTAATGATTTTTATGCCACTTATGGTGATAAATATTATACAAAAGAAGGTGCACCAAAAACAAATGCAGAATTAAAAACTATTATGGATAAGTTATTTAGTGAACTAACTGAAGTGGAGAAAAAGAAATTAGATTGTATTGCACTAAATGCTTGGGATTTAATTCAAGCAAATAGTGGAGGCCATCCAAGTATTACAAACATTTCTGGTCTTAACTTTATTGGTAGGGGTAGCAGACCACCAGCAAAAGAGAAAAGAACATATGCACCAAAATCAACTGAACCAAGAAAATATGCACCAAAATCAGACCCAGAAGAATATAAAATGGGATCATATAAATCAACACCAAGGGATGAAACTCAATATCTGACATTAATGAAAGATATTGCAAGTAAAATAAAAACCAAATTAGAGAAGGAGATTTCTAGTTATTAAGGTTGATAACATCACCTTCATTAATATTATGTTTATTACAAGTCCCCCCAACTACCTCCAGAACCAAATTACCATCACCACAATATCTTTTACATTTTTCTGTTAAACAAGGGGGACAATTGTGGTGAATTTTTGTTATTTTATTATCTTGAATCATTATTATATCAAGTGAAATGATGCAATTTTTCATCCAGAAACAAGACCTGGGTGTGTCCATTATGAATAGCATTGCATTAAATGTGTCATCAAATCTTTTATTCATCATTCCCCTTTCTTTCTCTTCTCTGGATATGGCTAATTTAGCATTTAATGATAAATCATTTATATTAATTTTCATAAAATTATATTTATAATAATAAATAGGTTTTAATTATTTTTTTTATTATATTTGTATGAACAAAAAATGAAAATATGTTAGTAATTGGAGATGTACATGGCAGTAATTTCTGGAAAAATATTGTTAATCAACACCTTGATGAAGATTATATTGTCTTTGTTGGTGATTATGTTGATAGTCATCATTCAGTGAGTGATAAGAAAATGTTAAAAAATTTATTGGATATCATTAAGTTTAAAGAAAAATATCCAGAAAAGGTAAAGTTATTATTGGGCAATCATGATATTCATTATTATTTTCTTAATAGTTCATATAGGGGTAGTGGGTTTAACTTTGATATGATGTTTGAGTTTAACACAATATTTAAGAATAAAAAACATTTGTTCCAAGTTGCCTTTATGTATAATAATACAATTGTTTCCCATGCTGGGATTACAAATAAATTATACCAATCTGTTGAGTCTGATTACAAAGATGCCATTGATTTGGGTTGGGGTGATGGTGTTGAACATAATAATATTGCTGATAAGTTTAATTTCTTGTTTAATATTAGCAGCAAATATCTTTTTTATATTGGTGATGAGAGGGGTGGGTTGGATCCTTTCTCTGGGATTTTCTGGGCTGGTATGGGGGAGTTATGTAATGATTATTTGGTTGGTTATAATCAAATTATTGGACATACACATTTGCCAGAAAAAACAATTAAAAATTATGAAGATATTACCTTAACCTTTATTGATACAGGTAATGAAAATGCTTACCATTTAGTAACTAATTAAAAAAAAATATATGAGAAAGTATGTTGGTGTTTTAGTGAAGCATAAAGGGGAATTTCTATTATGTAGAAGAAATCCCAATACTAAAAGTCTTCCAGGTATGTGGTCAATACCTGCTGGTAAATTGGAGGATGGTGAAACCACTCATGAGGCTGCTAAAAGGGAATTCTATGAAGAAACAAATATTAGTATTCTTAATAAGAAAATATCATTACTGAATATTATAGAAAGATATTCAAGAGATGGTAGCAGGGTAAATGGTGAGTTCTGGGTTTACTTATTGGAAAGTCCAACAAGGTTAGTTCCAGATTTGGTAAATGCAATTGATGGTGATGAACATGATCAATGTGGATACTTTATAGTGGAAGAATTAGATGGATTAAATATTGATAACAAACTAAAAAATTTGATTAAAAGTTTGTTTTAGGATATTTATTTTAAAAAAAAGTGAAGCAGATTTTAATCACAGAAAGCCAGTTAAGCCTATTAATAAAAAGTGATAATACCATACATGATACCATACAAGAATGCACGATAGCCGCTGTTAGATTAAATGATGGTAATGTTATTGCCAAGAACAGAGATAGGGGTTATCGTGCCAAAATGGAGATTGTACATGAGATTGTGGATGGGGTTGAAATGGTTTATTGGAGGGATGTTGAAACAGATTGGTCTGAAGGAATGAATGAATATGGTATTGGTATTGTTAATTCAAGCCTATTGGTCAGACAAGATGAGAAGGAAAGCAACAAAGTATTCAAATCCAAAAAAGTAAAAAATTCAAATGATGGAAAAAAGATTAGGCATGCTTTAAAATTCAAAAGTATAAAGGATGCCATTAAATCTGTTATTTCCTATGATGCTGACGATTCAAAAAATGTTGGAATTAAAGGTCAGACAATTGTTGGTAGTCCAAAGAATATATATATTGTTGAATTAACAAGCAAGGATACCCCTGTTATTACAAAAATGGGGGATGAGAAAGTTGAGGTTAGGACCAATCATGGTATTGCTCACAAAAAAACTGGATACATTTATGGAATTAAAAAGAAATCGTCCCACTCTAGGTTAGAGTTGGCAAAAAAGCATTTACAAGATGCTGAAGAAGATATTGATGTAATTGATAAAATGAAAGAGCAATACAAGAAAAACAAATTCTTAAATCCATATAGAATGAAGAATATGTATAATATGCAAACTGTTGGACAAATAATGATGAATTTGGATAAAAAAGAAATTACAATAAGAATGGATAATGAGATGGGAGAATTTGTTGGAATAGATAATAAATTACCAGATGATTATTTGCCCAAAATAAAAATAAGAATTGAGAGTGAGAAAACAAAGGGTAAATAATGAAAAAAGAAACATTAAAAAAAATATTTAACTTCTTAAAAAAAGAGGAAAACAAAGAACACAAAGACAATGGAAGTATAAAGTGGAAATTGTTTTTTAATGAACCATTTACAAAGGAAGAATTAAATGTGGAGGGTGATTTAGATTTAACAGGCTTAAAAATAGAATCATTACCAGAAGGGTTAATAGTTGGGGGTGATTTGAATTTATTTCAATCAACAATAACCTCATTACCAGAAGGATTGAAAGTTGGTGGGATACTAGCATTAAATCGTTGCGAAAATATAACATCACTACCAAGAGGATTGGAAGTTGGTGCTTTAAATTTAATGTTATCAAAAATAAAATATTTACCAGAAGGATTAAAAGTTGATGGGTTTTTAAGTTTATTAAACACAGAAATAACATCACTACCAAGAGGCCTAGAAGTTGGGGGAGATTTGTTTTTGCGACACCTAGATATAAAAACATTACCAGATGATTTGAAAGTTGGGGGTGAGTTGAATTTATCTTATTGTGGTAAATTAAAGTCATTACCAGAAGGATTGGAAGTTGGTGGGGATTTAAATTTATTTAATGCAGTAGGCTTAAAATCATTACCAGAAGGATTAAAAGTTGGGATGAGTTTGTTTTTAGGATATTCAAAAATAAAATCTTTACCAAAAGGATTAGAAGTTGGGGATCATTTATATATTAAGAATACTGCATTAGAAACATATACAGATAAACAATTAAAAGAAATGATTTATCCTGGTTTTATAAAAGGTAAAATAAAAAGATAATGAAAAAAGAAACACTTAAAAACATATTTGACTTTTTAAAAAAAGAGGATAATAAAAATAAACCATTCAAATGGAAATTAGTAAATAATGAGCCATTAACTGATGATGAATTAATTATTGATGATAATTTATATTTAGCAGGTTCAAGCATAAAATCATTACCAGATAATTTAGAAGTTAAAGGTGATTTGAAATTACATGATTCAAGTATAATATCCTTACCAAAAGGGTTGGTAGTTAGCGGTGATTTATTTTTAAGAAGATGTAAGAATTTAACATCTTTACCAAAAGGTTTAAAAGTTTATGGTGATTTATATATATCTATGTCTTCTTTGGAGGATTATTCAGATGATGAAATAATAGAAATGATTAAACCTGGGTTTATAAAAGGAGAAATATATTGAGATAATGGAAAAAGAAACACTAAAAATCATATTCAAATTTCTTGAAAAGGAGGAGAATAGACGCACACCAATTGTCTGGAAGATATTGAATAATGAACCTATTGAACAAGATGATTTAATTGTTAATGGTGATATAAATATGGAATATTCAGACATAGAATCATTACCAGAAGGATTGCATATTAATGGTTATTTTAGTTTATTTGGGTCTGAAATAAAATCATTACCAAAAGATTTATATGTTGGAGAAAACTTATCTGTAGGTTATTGTGATAATTTAACTTCTTTACCAGAAGGATTATATGTTGGTGGAAACTTATCTTTAGCCGGAACAAATATAACTTCCCTACCAAAAGGATTAAAAGTTGATGGATTTTTGTTTATTCGTTTTACACCTTTAGTTAATTTTTCTGATGAAGAATTAATAAAAATGGTTAAACCAACAGATGATGTTGATGGTTATATTGATAGAAAAATAATAAGAGACTAATGGAAAAAGAAACACTAAAAATCATATTCAAATTCCTTGAAAAGGAGGAGAATATAAGAGCACCACTTTTGTGGAAATGGAAAAATGATGAACCATTAACAGAAGAAGATTTAAATATTAAAGATTTGGATTTAACATTCTCAAATGTAGAATCATTACCAGATGGACTTAATGTTGATGGTGATTTGAATTTAACTTTTT
>Ga0214923_10003535_pt1 | contig 19532 bp, 16 predicted proteins | sample LL1510_MetaG_FD_177993 | JGI IMG/M metagenome (GOLD analysis project Ga0214923, IMG submission 177993) | Freshwater microbial communities from Lake Lanier, Atlanta, Georgia, United States - LL-1510 | ecosystem: Environmental > Aquatic > Freshwater > Lake | place: USA: Georgia | collected...
ACTTCACAAGAAAGATTGGATTTTATTGACGAATATATTTTGTTCTAAGAAAATTGAATTAAATAATAAAATATATAAAATAATCAACCTATAATTTATATCGATGGAACCCAAAATTTCTAATATCTCAGAAGAATCAGGCATATACTCATTTACTTTATCGGGTGTAAATGTTAGTTTAGCGAATTCTATTCGTAGAACAGTATTGTCTGATATTCCTATTAATGTTATTATTACTGAAACATTCGCTGAAAACCAATGTAATATTTTAGTGAATACATCTCGTCTTCATAATGAAATTTTGAAGCATCGTTTAAGTTGTATTCCGATTCATATTACAGATTTGGATTTATTACCTGGTAAATATGTATTGGAAGTGGATGTTACAAATGATAAAGACCATATTATTTATGTAACGACTGAACATTTCAAAATACGGAATAAGACCAATGATAATTATTTAGTTGAAAATGAAATTCGTAAAATATTTCCTCCGAATGCTAGAACAAATTCGTTCATTGAGTTTGCTAGATTACGACCTAAAATTGGCGATAGTATTCCAGGCGAACAATTGAAATTATCGGCGGAATTCTCTATTGCTAGTGCGAAACAAAATAGTATGTTTAATGTAGTTTCCAAATGCTCATATGGTAATACAGTGGACGGTGTAGCCGCAAATAAAGCATGGGAAGACCATGAACAACAAATGAAGGCGAATGGTGCTACACAGGAAGAAATCCAATTTCATAAAAAGAATTTCTATTTATTAGACGCACAGCGTAGTTATGTTGCGGATAGTTTTGATTTTGTAATTCAAAGTATTGGTATCTATGAAAACATTGAAATTATTAAAAAAGCGTGTATTATTTTACAAAATAAAATGGTTGATTTAATCAAATCGATTGATAGTGATATTGTGCCTATCAATGTTAGTGAAACTACCGTTGCGAATTCTTACGATATTATTTTAGAAAATGAAGACTATACGGTTGGTAAAGTGTTAGAATACTTGTTGTATGAACAATATTACATGAAAGAAAAGACATTATCTTTCTGTGGATTTAAAAAATATCATCCACACAACAGCGATAGTGTAATTCGTATAGCCTATAATAAAAATGCGGACAAAGATACTGTTCGAACTCATTTAAAATCTGCTTGTGCGGATGCTTCTGAAATTTATAAGAAAATATACAAATTATTTTAGGCATTGTAGTTATAGTATCAAATTCGGGCATTTAAGAAAATCCATATCGTCATTTTTCGGAAACATTTTTCTTATCTTTTTTAAAAATTCATTCATTTCCTCATAATTTCCAGTTCTATCCTCATAATATTTACCGTTTTTACCACACATCTCTTCCTTATTTCTAACAACGATACATCTTTCATAATCTATTTCATTTATACATCTAGAAAATAGATTTTTTTTATTTGTGTTTATGATTGGATACAGTACACATTTTCCATTTTCGGGGTTTGATAACGGGTGGTTCAAACGGAAATGTTTACAATTTACACATTGTTTTATTGGTTTGATATCTATTGAATATACAGAACAACATAATAAAATATATAAAAATAACATTTTTATATAGTAATCTTCCATGTATTTATATTATTTCCAATAACAAATTTCATAATTTACTATATCAAACATATATAAATATAATTCTCTGTATATTTATATAAAATGAATTACGGAACATACAAATTAAAACAATATATACAAATAAAAGAAGATGACCCGGAAGAAATACCTGACGCACATAAATCATTCAGTTATTACAAAATGTTTCTAGCATCTTTTTTTTCTGCGGGTGTATTTACACTCATTTATTTAACTGTTATAAATAACACATATACTACATCAACCCAATCAACCGATTTATATTCAAATTCCAATGTTCAAAATATTATTCCAAAAACATTTTCTCCGGAAGAAACAACTATACCTAGTTATATATCTACTCAATCTCCTACACCAAACCCCACAGGTAAAGGATTTACAACATCTATACATTTCACAACGAATCGTGATGGTTATTCAACATTATCTTATTTCGATAAAAATCCTAGTGAAATTTATAAATACAAGTTTTTAGAAAATTATAAAGGTATTGTTGAACCACACGCAACAATGTGGTTGAATGTTAGTGACACTACCAATTCAGGCGATTATTATTATAAATACACCATATGTGATACTGTAACGAATGAATGCATAAGTGGTAAAAATACGGAAGATAGTTTTTCATTCGGATGTAAACCATTAACTTCTACATATAAAGTTCAAGTATATCAATATCATTCCAGAAGTAATTTATATAGTAGTTATTACAATGATGGTTATTTTATGTGTATGTATGTTCGTCGTGAAATACGCGCTTTGACCGATGAAGATTTAGATAAAACAATGGAAGCAATGTGGGGTCTTTGGAAATATGATGAAGACGAAGGTCAGGAATTATATGGTTCGGGATTTCATAGCTATAAATATCTGTTGAATTTTCATTATTTCAATGCGGCGTGGATACATTCAGACCATATACACGAAGGTAATGGTTTCGCAGCACAACATATAAAAATGACGAATATTTTTGAAGTATCTATGCAAGCAGTTGACCCATCCGTTAGTTTACCATATTGGGATTTTACCATTGAAACAGCCAGCAACATTGCGGTATGGGATTCGCCTATCTTTACAAAAGATACATTTGGTTCTTTACCTTTACCGAATAATTATACATGGGGGTGGTTATATTCACAAAATTCGGTAGATGATGGACGCATTCCTGACGGTAGATGGGAAAATTTGGAAGTAGATATGAATACGGATTTTGATGATTTATATTATGCGTATGGATACATGCGCTCTCCTTGGAATGTGAATCCTTCCAAATATATATCACGTTATACATCCATTGATAAAACCTTACCTACATGTAATTCACATTATACATTATTGGAATATGACCAAATTACCGATTTTTTACACGAAATTCCATATGCGGCTCACGCGGCGGCACACGGTGTAATCGGCGGAGTATTTGGTTGTGATGCGATGGATTATTTGCGAGAGGCCGGATATATAAATGATGTAGAAGGTCAATTGGATTTGTGTAAGAACTGGATATTTTATTTGAAAGAATTTTATCGTTCGAGTATTCTTTTACCATCGGATGAATGTACTTCGGTAGATGAGGATGGAAATTATTCTGTTGATTTTGAAGATACCAAATGTACGTATGTCTGTAATAGTGATTACGACAATGTATTGTTAATGATGCTTCAACATAGTATATTGAATAGTGATTATGAAAGTGTTCCTGAATATGGAGTAATGCCGGATGAAGGTTGGGACGCTTGGAAAGATTTTATATGCGGAGGTGATGGAAGCAAAGTATTTGGCGGAGACCATCTAGAATCCGCTTCTCCCGCTGACCCATCGTTTTGGCCTATACATCCAACATTGGAACGTATTTTACAAGTGAAATATATGTCTGGTGGATTTATGTCTGATGATTGGCCAATCGACCCCGATAATGAATATGTGTGTAATAAAGTGACATGTTATGATGAAGATACTGGCGAATTTGGTCATTGGGATATGTGTTGTTATGGACATTATCAAGATGATAAATTATTAGATGCGACGAATAACGATAAATATAGTTATGTTGGACCAACCAATCGAGAAATATTTGATGGAACCAATCCTTTATCCGAAGATTATAATATGATTTATATTTACGATAGTTTTACATGGGAACATTGTTTGATTGAAGATTATGATTTTAATGAATTGATTACCAATTTATATAATAATTATGTCTATAATACATCAACACCAGATAGCGAGAAAGGATGGTAAATATTATGTATATATTCATTTAGGAAATAAAATATAGTCATTGTGTATAGATGAATATTGCTAGTAGAGTAGCTACCGGATGGGGTATGAATTATCAGGTTGCTGCTGTAGGACCACATATTGGTAAAGATGTGAAAGTATTATTACCTAAACCACGTAATAAACCACACCCGGTTATTGAAGGACACCTAGTCGAGGTAGATAACGATAAAATTAAACTTTACAATGAGAATCGCGACATACATACCCGATATCAGGATATTTCGTGGTACCAGATTTATGCGATTCAACTAAATGATGGACAACAAATTTATTTAAATAAAGAGGCTACGAATCTTCCCCTAGACATGTGGGGAGGAAAGAAACAAAGAAAATCGAAGAAACAAAGAAAATCGAAGAAACAAAGAAAGAGTAGAAAACACAATAAATAAACAAAATTGATTTATAGAAAAGAATACATTCATATAGTTATTTTTGAATTATATGAATATGAACCGTGTGCGAAATATTTGCGCTGCTTTATTTTGCGGTTGTTTATGTAAAATAAACGCCGTATCTAATATATTTTCATATATATATAACGATATGGAGTATTTAGACAAAATTACATATGAAAATACTATACCATTCATTCCTCCAATTACAAGTGGTAAAGTTGTAAAAGTCTATGATGGAGATACTTTCACTTTAGCCGCCAAATTACCAAATACCGATGGTCCTGTTTATCGCTTTACTGTTAGATTGAATGGTATTGATACACCTGAAATTAAAGGAAAAACCGCTACTGAAAAAGAATTGGCGAAACGAGCCAGAGATGCTCTCAGTAGTTTAATTTTGAACAAAATTATTATATTAAAAAATGTTGAAACTGAAAAATATGGTCGCTTGCTAGCGGAGGTGTATGTTGATGATATTCACATAAATAATTATATGGTTGATAATAAATATGCAGTGAAATATGATGGTGGAACAAAAGAACGACCTGAAGAATGGAATTAGATAGTTGTTTCTTTATATTTTTTTCATAAATAAATATAAAAAATTGAATTAAAGATTATTGACTAAATATAGTATAAGTTCCGTATTACTCCCATTACCTAAATCTAGCGCTCGTAGACATGGAAAAACGTATTAATAAGAAAATCGAAACCTATGTGACTAGTTTCAAAGACCAAATTCGAAATAAAATAAATGAATTGGAAATATCCGATAAAAATAAAATGAATGAATTAATGGAATATGTATACGAATATCCTCGATTTACTCTTTGTAAAGAAGATTTATCAAAACGAAAACGTATCAAAAATTCAATCCCTTCATTAAATCGTTGTAGCGCTAAGCGAGCCAATGGTGAACAATGTACTCGTCGCAGAAAAGAGGGATGCGAATTTTGTGGAACTCATTCAAAAGGAACTCCAAATGGATTGATACAAGGGGAAAATGTAGATGATAATGGAGTTCCTTGTGGAAATTTCCATAAATTAGAAGTATTTGCGGAAGAAGTAAAAGGAATTGTCTATTATCTTGATAAATATAACAATGTGTATAATACGGAGGATATTTTAAGTGAAAAACAAAATCCTAGAATTATAGCCAAATATGTGAAAGATGATAATAAATATACTATTCCTGAATTAGGATTGGTTTAGAATTATTTAGTTGTTGTAGTATTTCAGGTTATTTATTTGTAATTTTACGTTCAATGGTTTCCTTCACCACTTCTTCTTGATTTTCAATTATATAATTATTCAAATGATTTGCTTTTGCTATATCACCATTATAAAAATTAGACAAAATATTCATTAATACTTTTTTTGTGATAGGTTTTTTAACATTCTTTTTAGTATAGCATATTTGACCGTCATTAATATCAAAACAGTCTATTTCATTCTGTTTCATTGTCTCCATTAATTTGACTGATAGCTTCTTTTTTTCATTTTTGCGAGCGGTCAATTCTTTACTAATCTTTCTGATATCATTATCCATTTTCACCCATTCTTTAATTGTCTTAATTAATTCTTCTTTTGTTTCCATTATATATTATAATACATATATTTTTATATTTATTATGAAAAGCAATTAAAATTTAGGATATTTTTGCTATAATTAAATATATTTACATTTATATAATAGAAATAATGAAGAAAATGAACTTTACAGTATATAATAAAAATGATAAAAATAGCGTATATTCTCAACCAAATATAAATACTGGTCAATTACTATCATTTAGACAAGTTTTACGAACTCATAATCCAAATCTGAATAATCAATCGAATCCTGAAGTGGTTGAAAAAAAAGAAGAAACACAACCAAAAAAAATGAAATGGGGAGAACCCACTTGGTTTTTATTTCATACTCTTGCTTATAAAGTGAAAGAAGCAGATTTCCCAAAAGTAAGAAGTGAATTATTGGGAAACATATATAATATATGTTCAAATTTACCTTGTCCTATCTGTGCCGAACACGCAGTTGAATATATGAAAAAAATTAATTTTAATACTATTCAAACGAGAAGACAATTGATAGATTTGTTATTTAATTTTCATAATGAAGTAAATAAAAAGAAGGGATTTCCATTATTTAAATATGAAGATTTGGACGACAAATATTCTAAAGCAGTTACTAAAAATATTATTTTTAACTTTATTATTCATTATCAAGACAAGCATAAAAGTATCCATATGATTTCTAATGATTTATATAGAGCTAGACAGGTCGTACTATTGAAAGAATGGTTCAATAAAAATTTTAAATATTTTAATCCTTAAAAGAATATATGAGTATGTTTATTCATATATTCGCAATGATTTACTTAACCTAAATTAGAAGATACTAATTTTCCATTTTTATACACATTACATTTGAATGTATTTTTCGCAGGTCTACTACATTCGGCATTTCCCGATACTTTATTGAAATATTGTAAATTGGTCATTTTTGTTTTATCAATGATAAAGGCCCATAACGCGCCCATTCCACCACCTATGATTAATGATACTAATAATGGTCCTATAGTGATACAGTTGTTTGTTATATTCCATATGATATCAAATACAATAATAAATGGGAAAAACACTAAGGTTGGGATATTTGATTTCACATATTGATACTTTAATATTAAATACAATAAATAGAAAAAGGTATATCCAAAGATTGCTTGTCCTAATGGTAAAGAGGTTAATGATGTATGACCTAATGTTATTAAATTGCTACATATAGGGGATTCTTCGCCATTCACCGATGGTTTTGGTAAAAAACTCATGATTGGATTTCCTACAGTTATTAAAATGAAAATTGTAATTAATAAACCGATTAAGTAGACTAATCCTTTGAAATCTTGGTTAAAGATGGATGATAACGAAAAAAAACAGACCAATATAAAAGGCGCTAATCTTAAAAATAAATATGTGATAGTAAATATATTTAATTCCATCTAAATTATAATATACAAAGATATTTTTGTATATTATATTTATTTATTTATTCGAATACATATTGAAATACTTCGTTGATATGACTTACTTCAACAAATACGATATCTTTCATATATGGTTTGTCTCCATATAGTTCGATTATTTCTTGAAAATCTTTACTGTTTGCCTTTGGATATAAAAAAGTTTTGATTCCTGCTCTAATTCCTCCTTGTATTTTATTATCTAAACCACCGATTGCGGTAACTTCTCCTTGTAAATTTATTTCTCCAGTAATCGCCACCGTGTTTTTTATTTTTTTTTCGTTGAATAAACTGTATATAGCAGTTGTTATTGCTGTTCCTGCGGATGGTCCATCTTTCGATACTGCTCCTTCTGGACAATGTATGTGTAATCCTTGGCACTTGGTTTCTTCGAAATATTTGATTAAATCTTTTTTCCGTTCGATGGGTGTAATATTCCATGCTAAACTTTTTGCTACATTCATACTTTCCTTCATTACATCCCCTTGTAATCCAGTTAAACGTAAATCTAAAAAGGTAGATGATGGAAAAAACATGGTTTGTATTGGTATAATTCCTCCTCTACCTAACATGTTAGCCCATAAACCATTTATAATTCCTATTTCGTTATTTGAATGAACTTTTTTCTCCTCGATTTTATGATATTTTTTCAAATATTTATCTATTTTATCTTCTGTTAATACGATTGGCGTAATAAAATTTTCAATGTCCTTACATTTTAGTATTTCAATATTAATTTCACCATATAAATCAAATAATATTTCTTTTAATTTACGAACACCTGGCTCTAATGTATAAGACATGATTATATATTCTATCAGGTTCTCATTGATGGATATAATATCTTGAAAACCCATTTTTTTATTTATTTCTGGTAAAATATATTTATTTACTATGACCAATTTTTCATCCAGCGATAAATTTTCAAAATGTATACGATGTATTCTATCTAACAATATTCGGTCAATTTGTTCGGGGTCATTGTAGGAAAATATAAATAATGCTTTGGATAAATCAATATTTATTCCTGTAAAATATTTGTCTTGGAAACTATCATTTTGTGTAGTATCTATTAAATGGGTTAAAATACCAATGATTTCTTTTCCATTTTCCGTTTTACTTACTTTATCCAATTCATCCACATAAATAATAGGGTTCATACATTTTGTTTCCATCAATATATCTACGATTCTTCCCCACGTTGAATTTACATACGTATATCCATGACCTTCTAATGTTGAACCATTACACGAACCTCCTAACGCAATGAATGCGAATGGTCGTGATACACCATTTTCATCTTTTAAACAATTTGCTAATCCCTTTTTCGCCAATGATGTTTTTCCAACACCAGGAGAACCTTCAAACCCAAAACAATAACCATTTTGTTCTCCATTCATCCATTGCCCTATTATCTTTAATATTTGATTTTTCGCATACGAATGTCCGTGAATGGAGTCATCTAATATGTCCGTAATTACATTCATATTATTCTCTATTTTTAATATGTTGGTTTTTAAATAATTCATATCTGAAACCGTTTTTGTTAATGATATAGGAGAACTTGTTTTGATTAAATCATATATTTCCATGATATGCGTATCATTTTCAGCGGTTTTTACATAATCCATTATATATTCGATTTTTTTTGATTTTGGTTCAGCGGAAGTAATGGCCTTTTTTGCTTTATTGGTATTTGTAATATAATGTAAAACGTTAGTTATTTGTTTTATAGGTAATGATGTTAATATTTTACTTATATCTTTGGATACATTTCCTACGATTGTTGTATTCATCTCTTTGATATATTTTAATATTTCAATACTTGTGTATTTATCTTTTTTTGGAATACTTACGGTAGACATCATATTTTCACCATTATTCAATAGTTTTAAAAATGTCTGATTTATCTCTTTCATTTTTCTCAAAATTGGTTCTTCTCTATAAAATCCAAAAGGTATTTTGATCAATCCCTCCAAATATTGCTTTGCCTTTGTTCCTAATTCATCGGATTTTCCTTTAATCTCTTTTAATTTTATCATCGCTTTTTCTTTTATCGATTCATCTACTTTCAATAGATATATTTGTTGCTCTAATGATATTTTATTTATATCATATTTTTGACTCATATCGTGAGTGTATTTTATGGTATATTTGATAACATCTTTGAAGTATGATTTTATTTTCCAAGGTAAACTTTCATATATCAATAATTGTTCTTTGGTATCTACATTATCTGCTGAATTTACGGAAATTAAATCGTATAGTAAATAACATATATATTGTATTTCATCTTCTTTATTGTATAGTAATAAATTCAATAACATATTTCGCTGTAATGTTATGTCGTATTCTAAAAAACGCTTGATTGTTATATCTAATTTATTGTTTTTCACGGCGTTTATTTCGGCCATGATTCCATATATTCTTTTATGAAGGTCTAAATCACCACATACCATTATTTCTTTAATTGTTAATGCGTTGATTATCCTTTCCATGATTTCTTTTTCATTTGTGTTTAATGAATTTGCGTGTAATTTTAAATTCTGTTTTCTTGTATCTATATAAGAATTATTTAAACATTCTAATTGAATGTCTTCTACGATTCCATTTACAATTAATGTCTTTTTTAATTGCTGATTTTGTATAATGACTCGTATACCATAAATTTTTTGATGAAATAATTTGACGGATGTCTCTATATCGAAACATTCAAACATATTTGCGTCTTCTATTTGTATGATATCATCCAGCAATTTATTACTACACAATGTTCCATTAAATGGTTTCAAATTTTTTTTTCCATCTTTCCAGTGAATAATTTTATAACCTATTGGGTAAACGTATTTACGAATCAATTCATATTTATCGTTGATTAAACCACATTCCGATTTTATTTGAGAGTATTGAGAACCGAAACTAATAAATAATAAATCATCAATATTTAATGTTCCAAACCCGCATATAATCATAGATAATTTATCAATGATTTTTTGTAAATTGTCGATGATTTTATCACTTTCTATGGGCGTTTGTTTTAATTTATTTGTAATTTCATTGGTTTTTTCATATAAATCATTCAACACATTTATAGAAAGCGTTATATCATTATTGCTAAATATTTCGTATAATTTATGTCGTTTGATCGAAATCATTGTTTTACGAATGATTTCTTGTATATACACCGTTTTCTCCGTTATGAATTCTATGATGTTTTTCACATCACGCTCATCTATTACATTTTTTAGTTTTATAGAGTTTTTATTCGCTTCTTTTTTTTTAGAATTCATTATACATTATATTATTATAAATATAATCTATAAAAATTTTATTGTAGAATATATAGGTAGATTTTTTTATTTGCGAATATTCTATATTGAAAATGATATAAAAATAAAAGTATCTATATATCAAATGGGAATACCAAGCTACTTTTCGTATATTATTAAAAATTATCCTAATATTATACGAAATCTACAATACTTTAAAACCAATGAAGGGTTTGAACACTTATTTATGGATTGTAATTCGATTATTTATGATGCGGTAAATACGATGAATAGTAGCGATGATTATAAAAATTTACCTACCGCGGATTTTGAAAACAAGCTGATTGATAATGTTATACAGGGCGTTGAAAAATATATTTTATTAGTACAACCAACCAAAACCGCCTTTATTGCGTTTGATGGAGTAGCCCCATTTGCGAAGATGGAACAACAACGAACCCGCCGATATAAATCACAATATATGAGTAAAATCAATGGCGATGATACCAAACATAAGTGGAGCACTTCGGCGATTACACCTGGAACAGCGTTTATGAATTTATTATCGAAACGTATTGATTCCGCATTTTTATACTCGGAAAATAAATATAAAGTCAAAAAAATGATTGTATCTTGCTCTACAGAAAATGGTGAGGGGGAACATAAATTAATGGATTTTTTAAGATTGGGTAGTTGTGCGAATGAAAAAGTAGCCTTATATGGGTTGGATGCCGACCTAATTATGCTTTCTATATTTCATTTACGCTATTGTAAAAATATTTGGGTTTTTCGTGAAGCACCTGAATTTATTAAAAGTTCTATACCTGTAGCTATACAAGGAGGTATTATGGATTTGTATTTTTTAGATATAGATTGCTTAGCCAACCGTATTGTTCATGAAATGAATTGTGTATCTATCGATAAACATCGTGTATATGATTATGTATTTTTATGCTTTTTACTGGGAAATGATTTCTTACCGCATTTTCCAGCGATGAATATACGTACCCACGGTATTCAAGCATTAATGGATATATATAGATTATATATTGGGAATCATATAGACCGTTTTTTAATTTCTAAAAATTATACAATTCAATGGAAACATCTTCATACATTTATTTCATATATAGCCAAAAAAGAACATGAATATTTAACCAATGAATATTTTGTGCGCGATAAATTTGATAAACGTACTTGGTTAGATACTACACTGGAAGAACGTAATGAAATTATTTTGAATATTCCTGTTATATATCGTTCCGAAGAAAAATATATTTGCCCTAGTGAACCTGGATGGGAAGGACGGTATTATAAATGTTTATTTGAACAAGAAAAAAATACGGCTTTTATTAAACAATTATGTAATAACTATTTGGAAGGTTTAGAATGGGTTTTCAAATATTATTCTTCTGGTTGTCCTAATTGGAGATGGAAATATAATTATCATTATCCACCATTATTTAATGATTTGGTTCATTATATTCCTCATTTTGAAACTGATTTCATTAAACCAAATAAAAACGCATTTTCTTCTGATTTACAATTATCATATGTATTACCTATTGGTCAATCATACTTATTACCAAAAAAAATTTATGAATTTTTAAAAACGAATTATTCTGATTATTATCCTGAAGATTATCATTTCAAATGGGCATTCTGTCGTTATTTCTGGGAATCACACCCAATATTACCTGAAATACCATTTGAACTACTAGAACAATGGGATATTCAATTCCAATTGAATAGAACAAAATAGGGATTGTAAACAATATAAATATATAATTCTACAAATAATATATGATGAATATTTTATATGTTCGTTCAACTACCCATCACAAGAATCATAATTTTATTGTAAATTGTAAAAAAATAAAATTTCATATAATTAATTCAACAAATGATTTGGATAATTATGATTTATCTCTATTTGACGCAGTTTTATCTCCATGTGTACCTATAGATATTTCAAAATATCCTACTGTAAAATTTATATTTGGTCCACATTTTAGCGTATTACCAGATGCTAATTTAAATATAATAAGAGGTAAGAACTGTGTATATAATAATCTGAGTGATTGGGTTATTAAATTATGGTCGCCATATCCTTTATGTAATGATATAAAATTAATCGCTTTACCATTTGGAGTTGATACTGATTTATTTACCGATATTAAACCTATAGATGAACGTACAAACATATTTGTTTATTACAAACAACGACATCCTGATGAAATAAATATGTTAAATAATTTTTTAAAAAATAAAGATATTAATTTTACTTTTATTAATTATTCAATTAGATATAATGAAAAGGATTATATTAATTGTTTACATAATTCTAAATTTGGTATATGGTTAGGTAGACATGAAAGTCAGGGTTTTGCTTTAGAGGAAGCATTATCTTGTAATATTCCTTTATTGGTATGGGATGTTAAATCATTGAACCAAGAGTACGGTTATTCGTACCCCGATGTTCCTGCTACTGCTATTCCTTATTGGGATGAACGGTGTGGAGAATTTTTTCATGAATTTGAAGATTTGGAAAAAACATTCAATTTATTTTTATCAAAATTAAATACTTATAAACCGCGAGAATATATTTTAGAAAATTTATCGGTAGATGTATGTGAAAATAGATTTATAGAAACAATACATAATATTGATATATAAAAATTGAACTTACTATAATTGTTTATTAACATCAACAATTATAATGGAAATTATTGAAACAATTAAAAGTGTTGCGTCCTCATTTGTAAATTTGTTTGGAATATATTTGGTGTGGATAGTCATTCATTATGGTGCTAGTCATTTGTATATAAAATTATGTGTTCCTGATAATGTGAATGGTTTTATATTATCACCATTCATCGCGCCTGCTCCTCATTGTCAAGCATTACGTTGGTCTATTTATAATGGTGGAAATAGTATTTCTGCTATGTGGATTATATTGGGCGCGTGGTCATTATCTCATTTACAACCTATTCGCATTTTTCGAAATAACCCTTCTAATAAAATTAAATAATTTGTTTTCTTTGAATTTTCTTTTTTAATTCTAACATATTTTTTAAATAATTTTCTTGAATTTTCATATATTTTTGTTGGTCTTTTGCGGTTGGATTTGTATAATTTCTATATAATTCTGCTACGATATTTTCAGGATGTAATGTTTCTACGATTAAATTATTTGTAATCATTTTTTCGTGCTCTTCCATTAATACATTATACAATATTTCACCATTGTATTTTATTTTATAAATACCATCTAACTTTGTTAAATATTTTGCTTCCACCATTTTACCTTTATATAATAGTTTATGTTCGGAACTTATAAATGTTCTCTTTGATGGTATATTTTTTTCAATAGCATCTTTTTCAATACATACAATATATTTTTTATTACTGATTGTTTTTGTTATAGCTACTATTTTTTTATTGCGAATCGTATGAATCGATGGATTTATTTTATCAATATCAATAATACCTTGATTTGTTACGATAGGGGTTTTGGCTGGAAAACAAATATTATTGATCACTATACTAGAGGAAGCGGTTGTTGTAAATGTTTCTGTGCTAGATGCTATAGAAGTTACTCCTGACTTTGTAGTTGTTATAGACATATTATACGTTGTATTTGCGGTTAAACCTTGAAGTCTTATATTATTGGATGGATAACTTGTTGTTCCATATGTAACTCCTCCTGATTTTGCGGTATAGGTTGTTCCTGTGGTTGCCCCTTCTGGAGGAGTGAATGGTATAGCTGCTGTTGTAGCACTTATCGTATTCGCTTGACCGATGGTTGGTGGGTCTAATGTAGTAGTAAACGATACTGATTGCGATGGTGATGATGTTCCTGCTGCGTTTGTAGCTGTTATATGAAATGTATATGAGGTGCTTCTGTATAATCCATATAATGATATTGTTGTATCTGGATAACTTGCTGTTCCGTATGTTGTTCCATTTGATATTGCGCTATATGTTGTTTCATTATCCGCTCGTGCTGGTTGTGAAAATGATAATGTTCCGTATGTTGTTCCAATTGAACTTGATGATACTGAACCTGGCGCATTTAATATAGTTGCGGTTGCTGTTGTGAAACTAACTGAACCTGATTCTTGAGAAGTACCTCCCGCGTTTATTGCTACTATTTTAAATGTATATCCTCTATTTGATGTTAATCCTGATAGATTGATTGTTGTTGCTGGATGAGATACGGTTCCATAAGAGATTCCTCCGGATACTGCTGAATATGTAGTTGAACCTACTGATGCACGTGATGGCGCGGTAAATGATATATTTGCGAAAGTGGTTAATATAGAACTTGCTGAACCTATTGTTGGGGCATTTAATAGTGTCGTAAATGATACAGGATTCGATGAGGTTGATGTACCCGCGGTAGATGTAGCAGTCATAGATACAGAATATTGAGTATTTGTAGTTAATCCAGTTATTGTTATTGAAGTTGCTGGATAACTAGCGGTGTATGTGGAATTTCCAATCGTTGCTGTATATGTTGTACCATTTGCCGCACCCGAAGGAGTTGAAAATGATACAATAGCGGTCGTAGAAGTAACTGTAACAGAACCGCTTATTGAAGGTGGATTTAATACTCCTGGCGGTGTGTTAGAACCACTCGTCCATCTTGGAATATTATTATTGTTACCATTTAATCCTGAATTATCTGAAAAATATAAACGGTCTATTACATTTGATACATTCCAATTACTATTCACATTACCTATACTTGTTAAATTTGAACATGATTTAAACATATAAGACATAATAGTTACATTCGAAACATTCCATGATGATATATCACCTATACTTGTTAATGAACTACATCCACTAAACATGGAATCCATTGAATACGCGCTGGATACATTCCAACCGGTTATTCCACTAATGGTTGTTATAGATGAACAATTATAAAACATACCTGAAAAACTCATCACTTGTAAAACATTCCAAGATGATATATTCAGATTATTTAACGAAGTACAACGAGAAAACATATCGCTCATACTATGCACATTATGAACATCCCATGATGATAAATTAATAGTAGTTAATGACGTACACCCTTCAAACATAGAAGACATATCTGTTACATTTGTTACATTCCAAGGTGTTAAATTAACACTCGTTAATGATGTACATCCTTTAAATGTGGAACTCATATTTACTACATTTCCTACATTCCAACCAGATAAATCCGTAATATTGGTTAATGAAGAACAATTCTCAAATATACTACTCATCGTAGTATTCGTTAATATGGTAGGTTTATCACTCGATACAACGTTTGTTAATTTACGTAAGCCATAGAATTGATTTCCAGCGCGTGATAATGGAATATTTGCGTAAGCATTTATGCGGATATTTGATATTCTATTATAGCTATTATCATTATAATAATAATTCAATGAATTATCGCTAAAGTTCAATCCGTCTGATGTTGTACCATTATCTGTAAATGTGTAATTTACAGTTACGGTTACTGTATCATTTAATATATTACACGATGAACTATCAATTACCATACAACCGTCTGTTGTTTTAAATGGTAAATTTTTAATTGAATCATTTGAATAACTTGTATTTGAACAATCAAACGCAAATATAAATGTCCCCGAAATAGGCATTTTAATAATATATCATTGTTTTATTTCGTTTACAATTTTTATAAATCATATTTTATTTTTCATTTTCAAACGCAGTAAAAAAATATACACATTTCTGCGGATATCTTTTATTTTTTTTATATTTTATTCGAATATACAAGGATTTTCAGATAACCATCGCCAATCTAATTTATCAAATTGTTTTTCTATATTTTCTTCCAAATAGAATGCGGCGTTTGGATTTTTACATAACCATCGCCAATCTATTTTTTCACGATATTGTTCTAATATTTCTATTGCGTTTGGGTTAGCGGATAAATAACACCAATCTATTTCTATCGTGTTATCTTTTAACAAATGTATTGCGTTTGGATTTTTACATAATTGTAGCCAATCTATTTTATCCTGGTTTCCTTCTAGTAATTTGATGGCTTTTGGATTGGTAGATAACCAACTCCAATCTATATTCTTTTTATGACGTTTTAATAATTTTATGGCGGTTGAACTTGGGTTGGTTGATAACCATAACCAATCTATCATATCTTTATTCTCTTTTAATAGAGGCAATGCGTTTGGATTCGCGGATAACCAACTCCAATTGATTCCATCTTCATCACATTCGTTTAATGAATATTGCGAAACGAAATCATAATCATCTTCGTTGGGTTCATAGGGTAATTCTTGAAACCACCAACATACGTTATCAGGGTTTTCTGTTAGAAATTCCACCGCACTTGGGTTTTGTGATAAATTTTCCCAACTTAATATGGAATACTCACAAATTCTTCTTCTGCGTTTATATTTCGCCATATTTTCTTCGTGTTTTTTATATATTAATTCTATTGCTTTTGGGTGCGGATTTAAACATATTTTTTTCCAATTAATATTGTTGGTATTCCATAACATATCGATTGCGTTTGGATTTGCTGATAAATTTGACCAATCAATCATATGTTCATTTCCTTTTAAATAGGATATTAATTTTGGATTAGGGTTTCTAGCCAAATATTCCAATTCAAGATATTCTTCGTATGGTTTTATCCAAGATGCTAAAGACATTTTTCAGAGAGCGCTTGTAAAAGTGTGGGTTTGGTTATAAGATGTTGTTGTGGATTATTGTTTATTTATTCATTAAAAAATAATTCAATTTTGTATCTACTCCAATATTTTTTTGACGTCTTTACCATACAATGTATAATTTTTCATCAATTCGTCGACTAATACGTTCATTTTTTCTTTGTTTTCTAATAAAATCATTTTCGCATCATTATACGCATTGTTCACTAAGTCCAACGATTCTTTATCTAGTATTTCTTTGGTTTTTTCAGAATATTTATCACCTCCGCCTAATGACCTTCCCAAAAAGGGCGTTCGACCATTATCGACATTTTCATTATAAAATGCTTCTAAACGTTTTCCCATACCATAATTTCCAATCATTTGTTGAGCTAATGAGTTTGTTTGTTTCAAATCTTGAACCGCTCCTACTGATACAAAATCTTCACCGTAAAATATATTTTCCGCAGCTTTTCCACCCATTCCGATTAATAACCGTTTTTTTAATAAATCTTTGGTATATAACCCACTGTCTGTTATATTTTCATACTCATTGAATAAGGTATATCCACCCGCACCATTATATGTACTCTGCATAGTAACCTTTTTTAAATCAAAATACTCACTAAACATGGCGACTAATATTGCGTGGCCTATTTCATGTATCGCAACTCTTCTTTTCGATTCCTCACTGCGATTGTCTATCTTTTTTGATAAACCTACCACTAATTTGTCTACCGCATTCAATAAATCGAGTTCTTGAATTACCTTTTCACCTCGTCTTGAAGCAAATATAGCTGCTTCGTTCAATAGATTTTTTATTTGAGCTCCTGAAAACCCATTGGTTAATTCAGATACCAATTCAAAATTAATGGATGGACTTAAGAATTTATTTTTGGAATGAACTTTGAATATTTCTTTTCTGGATTCACGGTCAGGCAATGGAACTGTTATTATTCTATCAAATCTGCCTGGACGTAATAATGCGGAATCTAATACATCTTTTCTATTGGTTGCAGCGATAATTAATATTCCTTCATTATCAGCGAAACCATCCATTTCTGCTAACAATTGATTTAATGTTTGTTCTCTTTCATCATTCGCCATATTTATTCCTGCGCCTCTTTGTCTTCCGACCGCATCAATTTCGTCTATAAATAAAATACATGGTTTATTATCTCTCGCTCGCTTGAATAAAGCACGTATTTTTGATGCGCCCATTCCTACAAATAATTCTACAAATTCACTCGCAGCAATAGATATGAAATTCGCATCGGCTTCACTCGCGATTGCTTTTGCTAATAATGTTTTGCCTGTCCCCGGTGGACCTTCTAATAATATACCTCTTGGAATTTCTGCTCCAGCGGATTTATATACAGTGCTATTTTTTAAATAGGATACGACTTCGGTACATTCTTCGAATATTTCGGGACTTCCTGCGAAACTATTTAATGAAATATTTGCTTTCACCATATTTATTTTATCTGCGTCAATCGCTTTGTTTTTTTGAAAACCAGGCATTCCTGGTAAACCTCCATTTGAATTCATACCATTCCCATTACTTCGAAATAATGAAATGATGAAGGACAAAAAAAGAAAGGGGAACACATAGGTATCTAGAAAACCAAAGATACTGTTTAAGAATAATTCAGCCTGACCGATTTGCGGTTCTTCTAGAAAATAGGTTTCTATATTGTTTCGATTACTTTCATCGACGATTGTTTTTGCTACGACTGGATTTATTTTTGTTAATGAATAATCGGTTATTGCGTCTCCTTGACTATCTTTTGATTCTGATATTATAGCATCTAATTTATTCGTTATAAATATTTGTTTAATATCGTGATTTTTGATTTTACTGATTAATGAATTATAAGTATTTTCGGATAATATATTTCTGTATTTTAATGCTTGCTGCGCTGTTATTGTATAATCACTATTTACCATTTTCAAGTTGAAACCACTGGTCAATGGTATCAATGATAATATAAAAAATAATATTTTCATATTTTTAAATTATAAATTAAATTACTTTTATATTGTTTATATGAGAACAGTAAAAAAGGCTTTCGCCCTTTTTATTTTTTATTTTTATTGTTATTTTTTATTCTGATGCGACTTCGTTCAAAAGTTGTTGAATAATATCATCAGGGTTAGAAGGGTTAGATAAAGGTTTTCTGGATTTCTTGGCGGGTTTATGGATGTTATCCTCGGCTTGAACAATAGCTTTAGGCAATCTGGATTTCTTG
>Ga0214923_10003537_pt1 | contig 19522 bp, 18 predicted proteins | sample LL1510_MetaG_FD_177993 | JGI IMG/M metagenome (GOLD analysis project Ga0214923, IMG submission 177993) | Freshwater microbial communities from Lake Lanier, Atlanta, Georgia, United States - LL-1510 | ecosystem: Environmental > Aquatic > Freshwater > Lake | place: USA: Georgia | collected...
TCTCTCTGCCAAAATAACTAGATCGCTAAAACCAGGAGCAAGCCCAGGAAGTGGGTTAATTTCAATAAAAAAGATATTGCCTCGATTATCGACTCTAAAATCGATTCGTGCGACATCTCGGCACCCCAAAGATGTAAAACATTTTTTGGCGAATGCAGAGATTTTTCGATCCATCTCCCGACCTAAGCTCACGGGACATTGAAGAGAAAATATTGGGTTATCAGTCGGCTCCACGTGTTTAGCCTCGAAAGAATAAACCGGATATTTGCCCCCGCGTGTATTAAAAACAATCTCCATCGGACCCAAAACTTTCAAAGTGCTGCTCCCCAAAACTCCAATCGTAAACTCTCTACCTTCAATGTATTCCTCACAAAGAATGGGTTCGCGAAATTTCTTCCATTGACGAGATGCCTCTTGATCCAGCTCCTCTTGAGAGCTGACAACGCAAGTATCTCCAATCCCTTTTGAAGTTCCCTCGTGGTTAGGCTTGCAGATCACAGGAAAACGCAAACCAGGTTCCACACCTCGACTGCCGCCTTGATAGAGCCGGTATTGAGGAGTTAAAATTCCATCCTGACTTAATAACTTTTTCGTAATTGCCTTATCGAGTGTGATCGCAAGACAGGTGGCATCGCTAGCCGTATGCTCAATTCCAAGTAAATCGCAGATTGCGGGAACTTGCGCTTCACGAGCTCGTTTATTTGAGCCCTCAGCAATATTGAAGACCACATCCACTTTAGACTCTTTCAAATTTTCCATGAGTTGCTTATTAGCTTCAATCGGAATGACACCCAACCCAAAACTTTCCAAAGTTTTTCTTAAAGCATCAACGGTTCTTTGGGAATCAAACTCAGCTTCGTGCTCATAATCAGGATCACCCACATCCTTGCGCCTCAAATTAAAAACCAAAGCCACTCTTGGATTCTTCAAAGTTCTCAACCGCTTTGGGCTTCGGCTACCTCGTCCCGTAAGTTTGAGCCGAGATGTTGCGGCTTCTAAAATTTTTAAAATGGTTTGATTATAATTGAGTCCCAAACACTGACTCGCCTCAAAAACACCGGCCCCTGGTTGAAGGCTTGGTAACGCGTTCAACTCCAAAAAGTAAAGTTCTCCCTCCGGAGTCAGACGAAAATCGGCCCTTGCAAAATCGACTACGCCAAGAGCGGGAACAATTCGTTTCATCATTTCAGTGAGTGCCAATCGAGTCGCAGGTTCAATCAAAGCCGGGCACTTCACAGACACCGCATCATCATAAAAATTTTTTAAATCATAGTCATAAATAAACTCTGTCCCTTCTTTGAGACTCTGAACCACATACTCTAAGGGTTCCATCACCCCCGACTCACCTAGACCTGCAATGTAGGGGACCGAGATATCTCGCCCCGGAATGTAACGCTCAATCAAAATCCCCTGGGGAAACAATTTTAAACAATCTGTTCCATAAGCCAGAAGTTCATCAGCATCTTTACACACCGAGCGACTCGTAATTCCCTTACTCGAGCCTTCATAATTAGGTTTAACAAAAGCGGGATAGACCATTTCTCGCCTGATGCTATTAAGCTCATCTACCGAGTTGACAAAATACCCTTCCACGACAGGAACTTTTCTGCTCGACACCATCTGTTTGGTTAAAAATTTATCAAGTGTAAGAAAACAGCCGTAGGGGCCCGACCCCACATAGGGAATTTGCAGTTGTTCAAAAATAGTGGGGCCTAAACTTTCTCTGCCCACGCCATAATATCCCTCAGCGGTATTGAAAATAATATCGGGTTTTGCCGATTTTAATTTTGATATTGAGGCAGAAAGGTCCTCTCCTGACATATCAACATCAATCACTTCATGTCCACCTGAGACTAAAGCATCGTGAATTGCAACAACAGTTTCTGGTGTATCAAACTCAGCTTGTTCTAAAGACGAATTGGTTTTTTTATTGAAAACAAAGGCTATTTTCACTGTGTGCTTTTTCCCTTTTTTAAATTATAGGCCCAATTCTAAAAAAGGGCATTCAAATAGTCGGCAGCTAATCGACATGTTTTTTCTTGGGAATATTCTTTGGCTCCCGAAAGTGGTGGAGCCACTTCAACGATATCTCCCCCTATTAACTCAAATTTCTGCCGGACAGCTGCAATGAGGCCCAAGACAAATTGAGGTGATAAACCATGAGGTTCGGGAGTCCCGGTGGCAGGAGCACTTATGGGGTCCGTACCGTCAATGTCATTTGTGATATAAATTTTTTTCACACCAGACTTCAAAAAGTATTGAAGAACTTGAGTGATGACCTCTATCTCTTGGCCAGGCACCTCACTGGCCCAAACTTGAAGCAATGGATATTTATCCATCCAGTACTGCTTTGTCTTCGTAGATGTTCTAACTCCCACCTGAACCATATGATTTGGCTTCATGAGTTTAGTCGCATGGCTTGCCCAAGTGGCAAAACAGTATTTAACACCCAAACGACTTTCCATGAGGTCACTATGAGCATCAAAATGGAGAACTCCAAAATCTTCTCCGAATCTTTTATTGCAATGAACCATCGCGGGCCAGCTCACACTATGATCTCCGCCAATCATAAAAACTTTCAATTCGGGGTTTAACTCCATCAAAGCTTCGTAAAGTGACTCAGCGATTGAAAGAGGAGATACGGGAAGCTTTTCCGCCCTACCAGGATATAACTCAAGCCGAGTGTTGGTTAACTGAAAATCACTCAACATTTGGTCATGAAGTAATTGAGGAACGACGATGATGTCTCCAATATCAATAATCCCTTTAGGATAGGTTTGGTAATGCCCTAAATAAGCTTCTCGAATACCAATCGGTCCAAAGTTCGCACCTCTCAAAATACCCGCCCCGGTATCCGATGGAATTCCAAACACAACCCCCTCAACTCTACGGATTCTCTGAAGACTCTCTTCCCAAGCATCTGAAACCTCTTTTGCCCCATCGGTTCCGTAAAGCTTCTTAAGCACTGGAACTGCATAACCTCCACCCGTAGAGTTGGTATGCAAACCTCTTCCAGGAGGACGTAAAAAAAGTCTTAATCTGTCAAGAGCTGAAATAGTCATAAAGCCTAGTGTAACTCACTTCAAATTCTGATGAAAACCGGTTTTTTCCCTTGTAGAGAATCGTACTTTCTTTTATTAAAACGATCATGCCTCTTGAACTCAGCGGATTAACCAAAACCTATAGTAAGGACGGGACCGGCTTTCGTCTCTTCCCGGTCGATCTATCCATTGAGACCGGGGAATTCTTTTGCCTTCTTGGACCCAGCGGTTGCGGTAAAACCACTGTGCTGAGGCTTATCGGAGGATTTGAAACACCGACTTCTGGCAAAATAGTTTTAAATGGCAAAGACATCACTAAACTCCCACCTCATAAAAGAAACCTTCACACCGTTTTTCAACGCTACGCCCTATTTCCCCACCTTTCTATTTTCGAAAATGTGGCTTTCAGTTTACGGTTAAAAAAACTTGGACGGAATGATATTCAAAGCAGAGTCATCGAATCTTTAAAGCTAGTTCAAATTGAAGACCTTAAAGATCGACGCACCGATCAAATCAGTGGAGGGCAAGCTCAACGAGTCGCCTTAGCTCGAGCTTTAGTGGATCGCCCGGAGGTTTTGTTATTAGATGAGCCCTTATCAGCTTTGGATCCGGAACTACGCGTGAAGATGAGAGAGGAATTAAAAGCTCTTTGCAAGAAAGTGGGACTCACTTTTATCATGGTGACGCATGATCAAGAGGAAGCTCTTCAACTCTCTGACAGAATGGCAGTGATGCGTGACGGTCAATGCTTACAAGTAGGGACTCCAAAAACCATTTACGAAGACCCTGTCGACCCTTTTATCGCTAGATTTATCGGGCAAGTTAATGAAATCACCGGAGATTTACTTGGGGATTCGCCGGAGACCTACGCGCTCCAATCAAATTTGGGTACTTTCCGAATAAAAAAGAATGGCCACCCATTGAGCAAACGGCTCAATCTTATTTTGCGTCCAGAAAAAATGAGATTGTTACGACAACGGTCGCAAGTCCAAGAGAACCTTATCGAAGGAAGTATTTGTGACCTAACCTATCTAGGCTCTCGAACCGAATATACAGTCAAAATTAAAGATGCGACCTTTAAGGTGTTTGAGCAAGAACTCGAACGCCTCAAGAAAAGAAAGCTTAACGTAGGGGACAATGTTTATCTGACATGGAGAACCGAGGACGCGATATTGTTAAACACTCCCAATCATTGAGGAATCTAAAACAACTTGGACTTAAAACCCACAACCACTCGCCAAATCCCTGTGACGGCATTAGTTTTTATTGGCTGGCTTTTCTTGATGACCTTTTTGCCCTTCCTCATTATTCTTGGGATGAGTTTTCTTGAGAGAACGCCGGTAGGAACTATCTCATTCCACTTCAATCTCAATAACTACATCCGAAGTTTTCAATATATTTACTTGAAAGTTCTTTTCAAAACCGTTTGGTTAGCCCTTATTGCAACTTTAAGTTGCTTAGCCGTAGGATTTCCTGTGGCTTACCACCTTGCAAGAAGCAAGGGTTGGATGAAACAAATGGGCCTGGTTCTTCTCTTCATCCCATTTTGGACTAACTTCATCTTAAGAATCTATGGACTGGTGTCCTTATTGGGTAACCATGGCCTTATTAATCAGGTACTTTTAAATTTAGGCCTAATTAAAACACCCCTAGAAATTCTTTACACTCGAACGGGAGTTTATGTCGGTCTTCTCTACAACTATCTTCCTTTTCTTGTGGTTCCTATTTTTTCCGCTTTGGAAAAGCTTGATCCTTCCCTTCGTGAAGCCGGTTTTGATTTGGGAGCTAATCGTTTTCAAGTTTTCTGGCGAATCGTCATTCCCAATATTAAGGAAGGGCTTTTTGTGGGAAGTTTATTCGTGTTCATTCCGATGTTGGGTGAATATGTGATTCCCGACCTCATGGGCGGAGCAAAAGAGGCTTTTTTGGGGAAAGTCATGGTAAGCCAGTTCTTCGAAATGCAAGATTGGCCTTTTGGCTCAGCCATGGCCGGTTTACTCTCGGCTCTTATGCTATTGACTCTATGGATTCAGACTCGATGGTCACGCACTGGTGGACTTCGCGGAGGGGGTTTAAATGCGTAGGTCAAATCCCCTAGTAACCACCATTTTTTTTATCGCAATCATTCTACTTTACACTCCTTTGTTTTATCTCGTTCTTCAAACCTTCCTGAACAATCCTAACGACCTAAAAAGTGGTTTCACTTTGCATTGGCTGATTAAGCTTTTTCATAGCCCCTCACTTTGGGAGCCTCTGGTCACAAGTCTTGAGATTGGAATTCTATCTGCGTCGCTGGCCGTTACCGTTGGAACCTTGGGAGCTGTCGGTCTCGTAGAGTTTGCATCTTTGCTTCCTTCTCCCATTCACTCCTTGATCATGCTGCCCATTCTTTTACCCGAAGTAATAACAGGTCTCTCGTTGCTTCTTTTTTTCCTTCTTCTAAGATTAGAGTTAGGATTCGCAACAGTAGTGATAGCTCATGCCAGCTTCAGCGCAAGTTTTGTTTACTTTATCATGTTGGAACAGCTGAAAAAACTAGACCCGCAAATGGCTGAAGCGGCCCAGGACTTGGGGGCTAAACCTCATCAGATATTTTGGAAGGTTACTCTACCTAACATTATCCCCGGCATGTTGGGGGGATGGTTATTAGCTTTCACTTTGTCATTCGATGATTTTCTTATCTCTTTCTTCACCAGTGGCGCTGGGCTTACCACTCTTCCGCTTAAGATCTACTCGCTCATGAAAACGGGTGTCACCCCGGAGTTTAACGGGTTATCATTTCTCATGATTTGTATTTCAACATTTCTCGTTCTTCTCTTGGTTTCAAAGGAGCAAAGTCGTAAATGGGTCTTAAGAGGATAGTCGTTTTAGTGGTGTTTTTGGGGCTGGCTACGACTGGCCTCATTTATCTGAGAAGTCGAAATACCACCCCCCCACGGCTTCGTGTATCCACATGGAGTAATTATTTCCCAGAAAGCGTCATTCAGGATTTTACCGCAAAAACAGGAATACGAGTGGAGCTCTCCTATATCTCAAGCAATGAAGAGCTCTTTGCAAAGCTAAAAGCAGGAGCAACTGGCTTTGATATTGTTCAACCCTCCGATTACATGGTTCGACAAATGAAATCTCTTTCAATGCTGTCGAAACTGGATCTGTCTCTGCTAAGTAATATCTCTCACCTCGATAATTATTACCGAAACTTGCCTTACGACCCAGGTAACGAGTTTTCTATCCCCTTTACTTGGGGAACCTCTGGCATAGCCGTTAACACAGCTCATGTTGAAATCCCAAAAGAGGGTGTTAGCTGGAGCACCTTACTAAACTCAGGTTACCCCAGGCAAACATCCTTATTGGATGATATGCGCGAAGTCTTCGCCGGTGTTTTGTTTTTAAATCACCTATCTCCAAACTCAAGAGAATTTCAATCTTTAGAACTCGCGAAAAAACAAATTTTTCAAATTAAAGATAGAGTGCTCATGTTTACTTCTGAACCCAAACCTCTATTGATTAAAGAGGAGATTTTTATAGCCCATATTTACTCGAGTGATGCCGTTCAAGCCCATGCTCTAAACCCAAAAATTCAATTTTTCATCCCCAAAGAGGGAGGAATTATCTGGACGGATAATTTTGCCATTCCAGCATCAAGCCAACACAAACTTCAAGCCCATGCTTTCATTAACTACTTTCTATCCCCTGAGAACGCTTTGGCTACTGTAAGACAGAGTCATTTGGCTACCCCCAACAAAACGGTTAAACTCATGCTATCGAAAGGTGAGAAAGATGACCCCAACATCTACCCTCCTCCTGAAGTTTTTAATAAATTATTTTTTCTTGAAGATATTGGAAATGTTCTACCCATAATGAATCGAATGTGGACAGAACTAAAAAGCTAAATGAGATTTATAATATTAAAAACCCTTCTATATTTTTCGCGCCCCATGACTTGTTTTTTGATTTTTCTGCTTTTGTCGATCATCTTACTACAAAAGCAGAGAATAAAATTAGCGAAGTGGGTGTTAAGCTTTACTTTGATTACCCTTTTTTTATCCAGTACTCCAGCCTGTAGCCATGTTTTACTCTCACAATTGGAAAGCCAATTTATCCCTCTAAAACTTAGCGAGGCCCCTGAGGCTCAGGCCATCGTCGTTCTGGGAGGAAGCATCTCATCTTTGATGCCTCCACGAGTTCAACCGGAGGAATCAAATAGTTCTGTTCTGTCTTATGCTGCCAGACTTTTTCACCTTAAAAAAAGCCCTCTAATCATCGTTTCTGGAGGCGGAACTTATCAAACACAACAAAATCAAACTCGGACCGAATCGTTAGACATGAAGGACTACTTAACCACTTTTGGGGTCCCTGAAGCACAAATCATTCAGGAAGATCGCTCTAGAAATACTGAGGAAAATGTCTTATATACCGGAAAAGTTTTAGAAAAATTACATATCAGAAGAGTTATTTTAATAACTAAAGCTTATCACATGCCCAGAGCCATGAGATGGTTCAGAAAACATGACCTTGATATTACGCCTTTTCCTACCGATCTAGAAAGCGATCTTAACTTCAACCTTACTCAACTTTTGCCTAGCTCAAACGGTCTTGGATATTTTACAATCGCAACAAAAGAATTTTTGGGTATGCTTTTTTGGCGGCTGTTCAATTAAGCAAGGCAGTTAGGGTATTATTAAGAACCGACCAAAGAGGTTTGGTTTTTGGCACCATGTCTTGGTTAAAGTACCACCAAAAATATCCTCCAACAAATGAAGGCAGCGATAAATTCATGGAGTAATATTGTTTAAGTAAGCCAGATTTCAAATCCTGCTGCCGGGTTCCGCACTCCCCAATCCCCACTTTTGAGTTAGGAAACATCAAACTTACTTTAGACATCACACTCTGCCAATCGGGTTGATAATTATTACAATCGTCCTCGTAATAACTTACGAAAACGTAATCCAGACCAGATTTCATCCGATCCGGTACATTGGCTGCAGTCCAGCGAAACATCTCATGAGAAGGTTTAGCCCAACAATTGGGGTTGTAATACAGTGTCAATGCAGTACGTCCCCCTTTGGCTTTGACGATATCGTAAGCCGCTGTCATTTTTGCGACTACAGCAGAAGTTCCACCTAGCCACTCTCCGTTGATTTCGTTACCGACCTCCCATAGATCAACTTTAGTACCCAGTGTGTTTAGATAATCTCTAGTTCTAGCCTTATACTGACTCAGATTGTAATGAATAAAATAATAGGAATCTAATAACTCTCCCATCACATAACTCTTCTCATAAAGCTTACCCGCTGGCACCCAATATTCACTTGCCGGAACCCACTCATCAAAAACGATCCGACTCATTGGAGTCTTACTAAGACTACCTAAGGCATCCAGTATTTCTGGAAGTGGGTCCACCGAGTCTAAAGTAACTCCATAGACCTTAGCAGGCAGAGGTCGAAGCACGAACGCACTTGAATCCGCGCAAAACAGAGAATTCTGAAACCCAAAAGTTAGACTGAGAATAATCCATTGCCTAAAAATTAAATTGCTAATAGTTTTCATAGTTAATGGGTGCAGATTGGCATATCCTGCCCCGCCTCCGTTCTTGAAATAGCCAACTTGTAGAGCGCTTCAGCAGCGCCAATCGAAGCTTGTTTTTGAATCACTTCGGCCTCGGCCACTTTTGTAGCTGCTTCATGTTCGCGATACTCTTCGTAGGTAATTGCTCTTTTTTCAAAAGTTTTTTTGGCAATCTCTAATTTAACCAATTGCAACTCATGAAAAGCTTCAGCCTTCTCAAGGTCTGCTTCACTCTCATGAAGGCGCTGCAAATAAAGATCGACATAGGGGTTGGGAACACTTGCTGGGTAATCTGATGCTGAACTCTCCCCGTTGAACAGAAAAATCAAAACTAGACATACGAGATTCTTACCATTCATGATTTAATTTTTGTAACAATTCAGGTTTTGGGTCAAATGAACAAACAGGCAGATTTACTGTGCAGTTTGCCACTTTTTAAGAAGATATTTCTTGGGCATTGCCGGAAGAAATCTTTCATTTTTTGGACAAAGCCAATTGAAGTACAGGATGTGCCATAGGGCAGCTACCCCATCCTTCCAGGTTATCTTTTTCCCTTCAAGATAACTTCTGGGATAATAACTAATAGGAAGTTCCCAAACCACAATTTTTAGTCTTGCTAAGTGAGCCGTAACCTCGGGCTCAAATCCGAACCGTTCACTCTTAAGTATAATGTTTTTAATAATGTCATTACGAAATGCTTTGTAACAAGTTTCCATGTCAGTTAAGTGCAACCCACTTGCTAGATTACTTAAGAGTGTCAGGATTCGGTTAACCAAGTAATGATAAGTGCGATGAGCTTGCGAGACATTTTGCCGAAAACGGCTACCGAAAACGACATCGGCTCGATTTTCTAGAATCGGGGTGACCAATGAGGGTATTTCAGAGGGCCAATATTCCCCATCGGCATCTTGAACTATCAAAACCGCTCCGCTGGCCATTGATATAGCTTTCTGAATGGCAACACCCTTACCTCGGTTTGCCTCATGGCGAAATACCGAAAGCTTGATATTTCGATGGTTTAACTTGTCTTTTTTTTCAGAAATCCAACTCTGGAGCAGAACCCAAGAGCTGTCATCTGAGCAATCATCCACCAATACAAGCTCGATTGGCCAGGCCCACTGAACTGCCATTACGTTATCTAGAAGCGTAGTAAGATTATCCTCTTCATTGTAAAACGGAATAAGTAGAGAAAGTGCGGTGCCAATCATTTATGGGTTCTAACATCTGAAGCAATTTGTGGCAAACAACCTAAAGTTTTAATCTCTTTCATTACCGCGGAAAAAGACGCGGATGGTCTGTTTCTTTAAGCCTAAGCTTTCTCTCAAAGCTCCCCCAATATACTTCTGATAGCTCTCGGGTAAATTACGTTTTCTATTCATAAAGAACACGAAAGTGGGTGGGTCAACCCTGACTTGTGAGGCATACAAGATATTAAAATTACCTCGACCCGCATTAGGCGGAGGATTTCGACTAACAATCTTTTCCACAACCTCATTTAGCTTTGAAGTTTTGACCCTCTTATTGGCCTGTTTAACTAGTTTTTTTGCCAGAGGTAATAGTTCATCCGTTTTCAATCCAGTTTTACCACTGATAGGCATCGTTACAAAGTGGCTTAGATAGTTTCTAAAATCAGAATTTTCAAGATAATCACGCTTTTCCTGTGAATTTAAAGCATCCCAAAAATTCAAAAGTACAGCGGCAGGACGACCTTCCCTCTCTAAAAGTCCGAGCAATCTCATATCTTGATCAGTAATTTGCTCGGTGCAATTGATAAGCAAAAAAACCACATCACTTTCTCGAATGGTTCTTGTCGTGGCTTGAATAGAGAAAGTTTCGATAGTCCCCTTTTTGGCCCGAGGACGTCTCATTCCGGCGGTGTCGACAATTCTTACAAGCCCATCTTCAGTTTCGAATTCATGGCTAACCGGGTCTCTCGTAGTCAATGCCACTGGGCTAACTCTCGATACCTCTCTTTTACAGAGGCGATTCATCAAAGTAGATTTGCCTGTGTTGGGTCTACCTACCAAAGTGAGTTTAATAAAAGGTTCCCGAGCTGCTTCTACGGCACCAGCCTTTGCAGTGCACCATTCTTTAATAAAGTTTAAATTGGTTCTATGAGAGACTGATACCGTGACATAGTCTTCAAACTTTAACTTCGAAAATTCGCTTTCTTCAAAGGCTTGCTTAGATTCACACTTATTGATTATGAGAAGAACCGGCTTCTGGGTCATTCTGATAACTCTTCCAATCCACTCATCAAATGGAGTCAACCCGGCGATAGCATCGACCATAAACAGACAGACATCTGCTGCTTCCAGAATCTGGTGAAGAACTTTGCTATCCCCTTCCCCGTAGATACCTTGAGAATCCAACAAAGTTAAGTTTGCCCAATCTACTTTTTCTTGAATGAGATCTAAAGTTGTTCCAGGCTCATCTAAAACAATTGTTCTTCGATAGCCCAAAAGCACATTGAATAGAGAGGATTTGCCCACATTAGGACGCCCCACCAAAGCAACTTTCAACATAGTTACTCCAACTCCAGATATGCGTTGAGTTGACGACTATTTTCTTTCCAGTCTTTTTGAACATCAACAAACAATTTCAAACAGACTTGATGTCCCAGCATCGTTTCAATCTCTTTTCTAGCTTCGGTTCCAATTCGCTTCAACATCTCTCCGCCTTTTCCAATGAGAATGGCTTTTCTTGAATCAGAATCGACGTGAATTACCGCTCGATAAGTAGGCACTTTCTTTTTGTTTTCATCTTCATCTGGATCTTGCCAATCCTCCATTTCGATCCAAACAGAATAGGGCAACTCCTGCCTAGTGGCTCTATAAATTTTTTCTCGAATAAACTCCGACATCAGAAAAGACTGTGGTCTGTCAGTAACTTGCTCCGTTGGATAAAGCTGCGGGCCCTCGGGTAGTGGCTCGTTTATAAGGGACAATAACTCCCCTATTCCGTCGCTTTTTCTAGCAGACATCGGAATCACGTGCTTAAAAAGATCCATTTTAATAATTTCATCCATCATAGGAAGAAGGGACAGCTTTGGAATGAGGTCAATCTTATTAAGAACACAAATGGATTGATCTTTGGACTTAAACTGTGAAATTTTTGTTTTTAGTTTGTGAATCTGATGCATTACCCTGGGATTTGAAGCATCAAATGTCCAAACTAGAACCTCGCACTCTGAGGCATTTTTGTCAGCTACTCGATTTAAAAGTCTAGCGACTCTGTCTGGATGTTGTTGATACCCTGGGGTGTCCGTAAAAATAACCTGAGCATTTTTCTTGTTCAAGATTCCTCGAACTCCATGATAGGTGGTCTGCACTCTCGGTGAGACAATGCTAATCTTCTTACCCATCAACGCATTCATCAAAGTCGATTTTCCCGAGTTAGTGGGTCCTACGATTCCTACAAAACCACTTTTAAATTCGTTGTGACTCATATTTAAAACCCCAAAATTTCTAAAGCTGCATGGGCAGCTTTTTGTTCAGCTTCTTTTTTACTTCGCCCCTCACCGTGAGCTACTGATTTTCCGACAATTTGTATTTCCACTTTAAACGTTTTTTCGTGCTCCGGCCCCCAGGTGTCTAAAAGCTTGTAAGTAGGCACTGTGCGATAAAGTTCTTGTGTCTTCTCTTGCAAGTGAGTCTTCATATCGAAAAGTTTTCTGGCTTCACTTTCTTTGAGTTCAGTTAAAGCAGTCAACCAAGGGGAATAAGCTTCTCTGAGAAAGCTATTCACTCTCTCTAATCCTGCATCTAAGTAAAGAGCCCCAACAACAGCCTCAAAAACCCCCGCCAAAATGGACACTTTAACAGCTCCCCCCGTTCTTCTTTCTCCCCTTCCCAGAAGAATCCAATCGTTCATCCCTAACGATAAGGCAATTTCTGCTAAAGTCTTCCGACTTACTAGACTACTTCTCCAGCGGGACAACTGGCCCTCTGAAGCGTTAGGAAAACGCTCCATTAGACTCTGAGCGATCACTAAACCAATAACTGCATCCCCTAAGAATTCCAATCGCTCATTATCAGAGTGCACATTGTTTTTCTGACTGCTTTTTTCGTTAAAAAAGGAAGAGTGGGTGAGCGCCTGAAGTAATAACACCTCATCCTTAAATTGATGAGATAATTTTGACTGACTTAACGCTAAAATGGCTTCTTGTAGTTCAGCAGCCAACCCGAGGTTCGGGCTATTTATATCCAGAGATTCCATGGTTTCCCTAAAACTAGTTAGTGACCTCTGGATTATCGCGGGTCCATTGACGTTCCGTTTAGCACCCAAACTGCTTGCGATAATCTAGGAGTCATCCTTCGTGCGTGCTTGTAACACAGCCTCAAGAACTTAATCAAACTATTTAATTTTTATTGTTTATTTTCAATAACTTAAGCCATTTATCTCAAGCTCAAATCCCCCCGCATTCATTGACTTTTGGGGAGTAGCCAGAGTAAAGTCCGGGACAATTCGGATAGTTTTTATGCGTACACCCCCAATCGAATGGCTTGAAAAAGCGATATCTATTAGCTCGGTTACTCAAAACAGTAACGAGGAGATCGTGCGCTTTCTTATCCCTCTTTTAGAAGACACCGGGCTCAAAGTTCAAACTCAGGAAATTAAAGAAAATGGGAAAACTTTCTATAACCTGATCGCTTATAGCCACAGCCTGTCAGCTCCTAACCTTCTTGTGCTTAATACTCATCTTGATACTGTATCCGGGGGTGACCCCTCTGCATGGACTAAAACCCATGGAGACCCTTTCAAGATGACTCGGGTAAAGGATCGCCTTTACGGGTTAGGCACTGCCGATGTGAAATTGGATTTCCTTTGTAAGCTGTGGGCCGCAAGAATGGCCAAGCCCTGGAAACGCCCTTTTGCTTTGGTAGGAACATTTGGTGAGGAACGCGGGCTTGTGGGAATTAACCACCTTTTTAAACTCAAATCCTTCAGACCCAAATATGCGTTAGTGGGTGAGCCCTCAAATCTTGAGCTCATCTATGCGCACAAAGGACATTTCATATTCACATTATCTAGCGCTATTCCATTTACGAAATCGAAAACTTTAAAAAAGAAATGGAAAGGGAAATCGGCCCATAGCTCCACACCCGACCTAGGTGTCAATGCGATACGAAAAGGTATCACCGATATTTTCAAAAGGGGTTTAGGAATCATAGAGCTTAATGGGGGAACTGACTCCAACCGAATACCCGATCTCTGTGAGGCTATTCTAGTTGAAGAGAAGACCCCGTTCACTCAATCCTTATTAAGTTTAATGACCGATCTTGATGAAGTATCGAAGGATTTAAAAAAACTTAGAGACAATCGGTTTAATCCGTCATCAAGTCAAATCTCTTTAAATCAAGCCTCTACGATCGGTGGAAAGCTTCATCTAACTTTTGATATTAGATTATTACCTTCCATGAATCCCAAGAGGCTCCAGAGCAAAATCGAAGGGCTTGCCAAAAAATATGATTACACAGTGACCCAACTTTCTGTGGATTCCGCTATGAAGGGTAACAAAAATGGAACGCTGATCAATCAAGCTTCGAAAAGTCTAAAGAATTGCGGTTTAAAAGCTGTCAAAAAAACGAAAGCCTCCTCTACAGAAGCGGCAATTTATCAACAACACGGAGCAGAGGCTATTGTCTTTGGGCCGGGCCTTTCAATCGGAAATGTACACCGTCCAAATGAGTACAACTCCTTAGACCAACTTTCTCTCGCAACTGCTTTTTACACTCAGATGCTCAAGCTGCCTTCCGGGGGTACCGCATGAGCCCGTTTCTAATTCGAAGCGTAAGAGAATCCGATTTAGATGATCTATTGCGACTCAGTCGCCTGGTCTACTTCATTAATTTGCCAGATGACCGCGATATTCTAAAAGAAAAAATAGCAACTTCGATTAACTCTTTTAACGGAAATATTGAGGATAAATTTAAGAGGGAATACATTTTTGTCATTGAAGATATCAAAGAAAAAAAAGTCATTGGCACCTCAATGATTATTGCTCGTCATGGGTCACCTGAAGAACCCCACATGTACCTAGAGCTAAACGAAATCCAAAAATACAGTGAAACTATTCACACTGGCTTTATTCACAAAGTTCTAAGATTAAAGTTTGACTCAGATGGTCCCACTGAAATCGGTGGCCTGGTGATGGACCCAGCTTACCGCGGACACAAAGGAAAACTGGGGCGACAATTATCTTTTGCTCGCTTTCTTTTCATCAAAATGCGTCGGCGCTGGTTTAAGGACAGAATTTTATCTGAGCTCATGCCGCCCTTAACTGAAAATGGGGAGAGCGTGCTTTGGGAAAATCTAGGGCGAAAATTCACCAATCTGTCTTATCAAGATGCAGATCTCCTTTCGAGAAAAAACAAAGAATTTATCACTTCTCTATTCCCAAAAGGCGATATCTACACCGTTTTGCTACCTGGAGAAGCGAGAGATGCGATCGGGCGGGTCGGAAAAGCAACCGAACCCGTTAAACACATGTTAGAAAAAATTGGTTTTCGTTGGAAGGGACACATCGATCCTTTTGATGGAGGGCCTCACTACTGGGCCGAAACTGATAAAATTTCCATCATTCACAATTCCAAAAAACTTTCGCTCAATAAGGAATATCTTAAACGAAGAAATAAAAACATTGCTCTCATCGGTCACATCTCCAATGATGAGTTTATCTGCATGCAAAGTCCTTGCGAATTTTTTCGTGGAACTGTTCTGTTACCTAAGAACACAATCGATGCACTTGGCTTAAAAACACCTGCCCAAGTTTTTGCTATGCCTATCAATCTTTCGGCTGAGGAAACTGATAGAGCCACTTCTCGAGGTCGTTCGACTTCATCATTTTCTCAATTAGGATCTTCGTTGCATAGAATGCCCGGGCAGGAAATTTCTCCCCTGTAATCGGACAACTACTCCACAGTTTCCCGTCACCCACAGGTCTTAACTGAATAAATTCCCCCGAACTTCCCAGGTTGTAAAAACTGAGCATATCGCCAGACAGAATGTTGTGCTGAACGTCTTCCCAAAACTTCTTGATGGGTTGAATTAAATCGGCGGTTAAAAGATCGATAGATCCTAACTTTACCGCAAAGCACTCAGTATCGGACTTGTGATGGACTCCCACAAAGACGAGTTTTGACATTTTACGCCACACCACAGAATCTTCAAAAGTCTCATGAAGAATCCGTTCGGGGTTTAATTGGGTGATTTTTATAGTTTCTTTGGGAAACCAGCCTTCCCCTTTTCTAATTAAAGTCGTTGTTTTTAACTCGCAATCAACACCATCAGGTAGTTGGGAATTATTAAGAGAGAGTCCTGCCGCAAGCTCAACAGTTTGCCCAACCCAGCCCTTATTTTTTTTGCCGTTTATATGAGTTGGAATATCGTACTGATTCGCTAAATCAAAAAGATTCTTATGCGGCAAAACCGCAGACAGTCTTTCTAGGATTTCTGCGCGAGTCCTTAGGTGATTCCTTTCAGAAAAATCGGTCATTTCTTTCCTCTACCATAGCCTGCTTTTCTTGTTAAAGAGAAAGCTACATTGACCCAAAAGTCGTATCTGGGTACCATAAAGAAAATTTGAGGTGCTCATCAATGAAAATAAAAGCCAGAGATTACAAAGGAGATTACATCAAAGGGCGCTTTTGCAAAGTTGAAGACCCTAACGGGGAAATTTGGAGTAAAAATCCAGGGGACCTTGATGCCCCAGCATTAACTTTCCCATTTTCTTATGAAAACATTCATGATGCAGTGACGGCCGCAAAGAGAAGTTTCGGCACTTGGAGACGCCAGAGTGTCAAGAGCAGGGCCGAAGCTCTAGTGAAATACCGAGAAGTTCTTAAATCAAAAAAGCCAGAAGTCACTTACTGGTGCTCTTTCGAGACTGGAAAGCCTCTTTGGGAATCTAATTTGGAATTCGATGAAACTATTTCCATTATTGATTTTTTTATCAACCAAGGTAGCCAAACCAGTGTTGAGCAAAAAGTGTCCACCTCTGATGGCAACTGTGTGACTCGCTTTTTTGCCCGTGGTACCTGCGCAATCATAACCCCGGCTTCTCAACCCATACTGTTTCCTCATTCCTATTTCATTCCGGCTCTGATGAATGGGAACACCGCCGTAATCAAAACTTGCTCGCAGACTCCTTTCTTGGGACAAACTTTTTCTGAAATAGTTCATGAATCAGGGATATCAGCTGGAATCTTAAATTTTGTCCATGGGGATTCGGAAAGTGCACGACGATTGGTGAGTCACGCTGGAGTTGATGCGGTTTTCTATCATGGCCCGGTCGAAACTGCTGCTAAAGTAAAAAAACAAATTTTGTCTGATCTCTGGAAATTTTCCATCATAGAATCGGGCGGCAAAAATGCACAAATCATTTGGGAGGACTGCAATTATGAAAAAGCTCTCTACGATGCCATCTATTCAAGTTTTTTAACTTCGGGACAACGATGCTCAAGCACTAGCCGGATCCTAGTTCATGACAAACTCTATAGCCAGTTTTTAAAAGACTTCCACCAATTAGCAAAAAAGACATCTGTAGGCTTTGGTTTGTCAGATAATTTCAGTCCCTTCATGGGGCCGCTGATGAGCGAAAGAGCTGTCGAGGATTACTTACGCTTTCAGGGAATCGCGGTTCGAGAAGGCGCGGAAGAAATAATGAGAGGAAAAACACTAGAAAGAGACAAAAAAGGTTTTTATATCTCGCCTTCTATTCATGCTATTGAAAAACCGGATTCAAAAAGCATCTACCAAAAGAGTGAAATTCACGGGCCTAATGTAGCTGTTTTTCGAATAAAAGACATCGATGAGGCTGTTGAAATCGTTAACCAGCCGCAATGGGGCTTAGTGGCTTCCATTTATACCGGAGCCCGAGAGTATTTTTATCGCCTAGCTGATGAAATTAAAGTTGGGGTGATCCATTGGAATCGTCCCACTACTGCGCTCTCATACCAACTGCCCTTGGGAGGAATTAATAAAAGTGGAAATGAGCATCCGATGGGAAGTTTTGCTGGCATCCAATGCACACAAATGATCACCTGTCTTGAGGATCAAACACCCTTTGACATCGCTAATCTTACCAAAGAGATTCCGCGCCTAGAACCATGAAATCGGTGATCCTTTTACGACCTGACAAAGCGGGGGATTTGTTAAAAACCATCCCAGTTATTCGAGCTCTGAGCAAACTCGATCCAGGTATAAAAATTCACGTCATTTGTTCTCAGGCCAATCACTCAATTTTAAAGTTTGAACCACACATCACCTACTCCGTGCTTTCCCAAGACTGGGCTAATCTTCCCGATCGGCAACTTTCCCTTGAAATCGGAAAATGTCTTAATAATGTTTTTTTCGACACTGCTATCAACTTGCTCTGCGATCCATTCCCGGAAGTTGAAAACTTACTCAGTTTACTGCCGGCCCAACAAAAATTTTCAATTTACTCTGACTCTCTTCCCAAAGAGATTTGTCCGCTTAACCTGGAAAAAGGTTCTCCCATTAATCGAGAGGAAACTTTAAATATTGCTGAATTGGTCGAAAAGGCTCTTGAAGTTGATCTGAAAACTCAGACTCAATCGATGGATCGCTCCCCTACAATTACTGCAGAAGATGTTCGAGAAGCAGAGAATGCACTCGGTTTAAAACAAGGAAAATGGCTTGCGATCTGTCCTTTTGCAGGCACAGCCAATCGGACCCATTCAAATAAAAAGTGGGTAAAATTTATTAGACTGGCGGTCAATAAGCCCTCTTTTAACAAGGTGATTCTTTTCGGCGCCCCTTCAGATTCTGTGACTCTTAATGAGTTCAAAAACTTCTTAGGATCCCCCACCAAACTGGCAATTGCGATTCCATCTAGCTTTAGAACTTTGGGGGCTTATCTTAAACAATGCGACCAAGTCATCGCCGTCGATTCGGGACCTCTTCACTTGGCGCTCGCTCTAGGAATTCCCTCACTTGGTTTTTTAAGTGGCGGAGATCATAAACGTTGGTTCAGTCGATTATCTTCATATGACAAAATTGTAACTCGCGGCATTTTAGACCGTTTTCCCTCCAGTTTCGAAATGTGGTGGCACTTTTCCCGCTGGGCATGAAAACTTGCATTTTTTGACACATCACATTATACCTGGCATGTGTTTCAAGAACCGAAAAGGACTTTAGGCCTGGATGTGGGCACGAAGAGAACAGGCATCGCTATAGCAGATGAAACTTTAACTCTAGCTTCGCCACTAAACCATATTGAAGCCTCTGACAAAAAAGACTGGCTGAAGAAAGTGCTTCTATTTTTAGAAAATTATGAGATCGAGCAACTTATCGTAGGAATACCCCTAAACCAAGACGGTGAGGAGGGTTCCGACGCTGAAAAAATAAAACAATATATTGCACTGCTGCGAGAGAAGGTTAACTTCCCTGTGATAGAATGGGACGAGCGTTTTACGACGGTTCAAGCGGAACGTAGTCTAATCTCTGCAAATATTTCACGAAAAAACAGGAAACAAGTGATCGATAAAATAGCTGCGTCTATCATGCTCCAAAGCTACTTAGATCATCTGCGTTATCAAAAGGAGTCTCAAAGTCCGTGACAAGAAAAGCAAATCGCCCCAATTATCTAATCTCCACACTATTCACTTTAGTAGGCTTCGCCTTCATGGGCTTAGCTGTCGCGGTTTATATGCTTTACCAGGGAGCCCCGGAAGGTGAATTCAAAGAAATTCTCATTCAGAGAGGCTCATCAATCGCTCAGGTAACTCAAACTTTACAAGAAAATAATATCGTTACACATCCGCTCTTATTTAAGGGTCTGTTACGCTTTACCAAGGGAGAGAAGAGAGTACGAGCTGGAGAGTTTCGTTTTCACTCGGGCATGAGCGCCATCGATGCATTAAAAGTCCTTTATTTTAACGAACCTATTG
>Ga0214923_10003538_pt1 | contig 19521 bp, 12 predicted proteins | sample LL1510_MetaG_FD_177993 | JGI IMG/M metagenome (GOLD analysis project Ga0214923, IMG submission 177993) | Freshwater microbial communities from Lake Lanier, Atlanta, Georgia, United States - LL-1510 | ecosystem: Environmental > Aquatic > Freshwater > Lake | place: USA: Georgia | collected...
AATATATCCATGATTTGCGAGTTTGTAAGGTTTTTCGGGTTTGTTGCAAGGTTTGCAATATCGGCGTGTTTTTTTACGCCGTTCACATCCGTATCAATGTGCCAATTTTTGCCGTCATGTGATACAGCTCTCATCGCCGTCGACGAGGTTGTTATGGTCCCTATTTGTTTACCACTAGGCGAGGTTATGGGAGAAACGACCGAAAAAGGATAAGGTGTTGGTGTTCGATTTAATATTTTAAGGGACTTGGCTTTCTTGGCGGTCATGGCTTTTCGTTTTAGGGGTTTTTTAGCAGTACGCGTTTTTTGAGGCATATTCTATAATATATTATATAAATATAGAAATATAATATACAATAGAGAGATATAATAAAATGCAAAATGTAAATAAACAGCAAGCAGTGTATCCGCCGAAAATTCGTATACCTAAAACACCCCAAAACTTGTTTATAAAAAAGGGTGATGAAGTAAAGCAGCCCCCTAGAGTTGTTAAACATATTGACGAATTATATTCAAAAGCATTTTTAAACGACTACTTTCATGTTTAAAGGAGGCATCGGCTTTCGTATCTGTTTTACCTACTAAAATCTTCTTGGTCTTGGTTTTATATATATTTTTGAAGATTATTGTTACGATTTGATGGGGGAGCAGGTAAAAGAGGAACCTTCATAGCGGGTACGTCATGTTGTGGAGGTTGTCCAGTTTTGATGTTTAGCTGCATTAATTGTTTGAATTTTTCTACACCCTGAGTCACATCCTGTTTTTTTTCTGCTTCGTTATAGTCAATCGTGTAATTGCCTTCGGTAATATCGCTGGTTGATGTTTCTGAACTAGAACCTAATTTTACATTTTGTTTTTTTAATTCATCATTAAATTTCTTTATTTCATCCAAAAATTTTTGTGCTTGGGGTTTTTCCTCAATAGGAGACCGAAATTCTCTCATGATTGCTCTAAGACGTTCTAAACCAATATCTAGTTTAGCTTCAGCTGTTTCTAGTTTTGGCGCATACAATGGAAACAGGTTTTTTTTTCCTTCGCCCATACTTATACCAAAAAGAACTATGGTTATGTTTTTTCTTTCAGCTTCAATTTCATCAATATACAATTTTATACTAGCATCGCTACATGTTTTTTTTGTAGCATTTGACGATTTCGACTCCTCACATAGTTGAAAAATATTGTACAACTGTAATGTTCTGTATATGATAGAATCAATAAGCAAATTTTTAAAATTATTATCACTTTTTACGGCGGTATTAAACTCTAGTAACTGTCTTGTTTTATTATTACCTATCATATCCATTTGACATACATTTAACATTATATTTAACTCTCCGACTAGTACTGAAAAATATAATCCTAGCCTAGTAACTTCGTCATTCAATTCTTCAGCAAACTCTTTTGAGCTTAATTTATAACCCTTTTTAACAGATGACCAATTATTTTTAATAGATGCCCAAGATTTTTTAAATCTTTTAATCAATCCTTCTTGTCTTCCTAATACCTTCTCTGACACTTTTATATCCATATCACTATTTTCTTCTAGTAGTTGTTGATATTGATTATCTATTGGTTCATTACCTAGCACCTCCGTTTTAGCAACTGCGCCCGTTTCACCCATAGCTTGTTTGTGTATATCCTTTATATCCTCATCGCTTAATATTTTATCGAATTTATTGAATATACGTTGTAATGAATTATTTACATCTCTTGTGTCAATCACGAATTTGTATTGTTGGCTTAGTTTAACAGCAATCCTTGCCATAGTATCTATTTTTTGTAGTAATAACATATAGTCATTTATAACATGCATCATTATAATATATTTACTATAGAGTGCTTTTACTTTAAGACAAACACAAAATGCTACTAATACAACTACTGCTAATACGCCTCCAGTCATAACACCTCCAAATGCTACCGCCGATGTTGCACTTAGTGTCAGAACTGCATTTATTACAATAGGATTAGAAGCTAATGAATATGCTACTTCACCTAATGTAACTGCTCCTGCTAAAAGTATTGCATTACTTTTTGACACAATCGTTAAGTTGTTCCCACTAGTTGAACCCTTAGTTATCTCTTCGGTAGTTGTAAGTTCATCTTTAGGCTCACCACCACTGTGAACTATATTATGTTTATTTCTATGCGACTTTTTCAACCATTTTAAGAATAATTTTTTATTCCTTATTTTTCTTATTTTTCTGGTCTGTTTCATTTATATTTATATTTATATTTATATTTATATTTACAGTATAAAAAATATTTACATCATTGTTTCTACTTTCCTATTATCCCAGGAAAGCATTTTGCGCGCCCTTAAACATAACCAAAAATCCCTTAACTTTATTTGCGGGAAATACTCCGACCCCTAGCCCTCCCAAAAGTGAATGATGTTTCTTTTTTTCAAATCTAAAGCTGGATTTTTGAAAATGGACAATTATTTTTGTCCATTTTTGAAAACCGGGGGTAGAAATGTGAAAAAAACATCGATTTCATCACTCAGACCATAATGCTCTAAATCGCATTTTTAAGTTGAAAAAAACGTGACGATAAATTTTTATAAATATTTTTGGAAAAGAACTTAAGGCTTATTTATCTGTACATTTATTAAGGACAATTACAACATTCTCCCAATTTATCCCCGATTTTGAAATGTCCGAATTCGAATGTAAAGAATGTGACTATAAAACGTGTAATAGAAAAGATTTTAAAAAACATATTGAGACCAAGAAACACAAGTTTAACAAATGCAACAAATACAACAAGTGTATTAATTTATCCCCACAGCGTAATATGGTCTGTGTATGTGGAAAATCTTATAATCATCGCGCATCGCTTTATAATCATAAAAAACATTGTAAGATAGTTCTTCAGTCGGATATGGGCGAGAATACGATAGTTGGAGACAAGATAAACATAACGACGGAGATGTTTATGAAGTTGATGAATGATAATCAGGATATGATAAAAATTATAAAGGAACAGCAGCAGCAGCTTAATGCGATAATACCGAAGATTGGTAATGTAACTATGAATAATAACACGACGACGAATATGACGAATAATAATTTCAACTTGAATTTCTTTTTGAATGAGAAGTGTAAGGATGCGTTGAATATATCGGAGTTTATAGAGTCGCTTAAAATAACTTTAGAGGATTTGCAGTATTCGCGCTCGAATGGTTTAGTTCAGGGGATAAGCAATGTAATGATAAGGGGGTTAAAGGAGTTGGATATTTATAAGAGACCCATACATTGTACGGATGTGAAGCGTGATACGATGTATATAAAGGACAAGGAAAAGTGGGAGAAGGATGAGACGCATGAGAAAATGAGAAATACGATAATAAAAATAGCGAATAAGGAACGAAATGCGATTAGTGCTTGGGTGGAACAAAATCCTGATTGGATGGACACGGAAACAACGCAGATGGAATATTTGACGCTTATTAATAAAATATGTGAACCGATTGAGAATGATATTAAAAACGAGAAGAAAATTATTAAAATAATTGGGAAGGAAATTATTTTGAATAAAGATAGCGAAAAACAGTTTAAACAATTTAAACAATCAATGTTGAACATTGAAAATTAAAAAAAATCTTCTACTATTATATAAAACCTTCGCGTATATATGTCTGCAGCTGAATTAAAAAAAAATAAACCGAAATATACCGAAACTACGGAAGGAACACATTGCATGGGGAATCACTGGACGGTGTGTTGTCCGAATAAACATTTGAAATATGAAAGGTACCAGCCGACGAAGGAGGTTATACAGATACACTATAAGGGTGGTATATATCGTGTATTTGTTTGTACCGGAAAATGTTCAAGTGATATATCGGGTCTTGCTAAAAATAACCCCGAACAATTTAAAAAGATTTTCGTAAAACTTGTTAAACCAAATGGTGATTTGGTATTGCAGCATCGAGACACGCGCAAAGTCGCGCAAATCGCACAAAAGGTAGATACATATGAGGAAAAAGGCAGTTCAAATAAAACGAAAAAACAAAAGGGCGGAGGGTTTAGTAAATATATGCGTCTATTTAGCCGGGGGAGTGGTCGCGGGCGTGGGCGCACCGGCAAGCGTAAACATAGAAAAGGTTGTGGTCATACTATGAAACATAGGAAAAACTTTTAGGTCTCGCCTGTATCGCACTTAATATAATATATTGCACTAGTTACAATATATTATGAATATTTCGTATTATGATTTTTGTGTTATATGACTAATGTTTCTTCGTGCGTCTATGATTGCGCGTCTTGCGATGCGTACGCGATGAATTTCGACCCCCATAACTTAAGGGTTGTATGGGTTCAACTACGGGAGATAAAGTACGAGGGGAAACAACGCGTGTAGAAGAACGTGGAGGAAGTATTGGCTCATATGGATGAGCGCTGCTTACCATTGACCGAAGTTTGTTGAACGCATTTGTTGACTTTCTTTTTGCGGCATATTTTAGGCTGACAATGCTATCATATGCTCCATGAGCTAAATTTGATACACTTGATACCCCAGGTATATGACTTACTACGGAACCAACTACTCTAGAGCATTTTGCAACTTTTTCTCCTATTTTTTTGGAACATATTACGATTCCTGCGCTTATGTGTTTTAATTTTATCCATGCTCTTTGTGCACGATTACGATGTATATCTCTGAATCTTTCATAGTTTCGTATATGCGGAAAACTGTTTTCTCCGCAATATTTGTATATGATATCATAAATCCTTTTATATGTTTTTTTTAGTATAACTGCTTTATCGGGGCGTATCAAGTTATAGTTGTCCAGGTCTATGCATATCGGGTAGTTTAATATATTTCGTGGATTTAAAACAGTTATGTTTAATATGATATTATAAATATGTGATATTTGCCCTTGTTCTATATTATATTTTACACAATTATAAAATGAGTCTACTAATGCTGATATAAGAATAAGACGGTGTATCATTTTTATATTCATTCTGCGTTCATCATAACTCATTGCAATATATGGTTGCGAAAAAAGGTTCACACTTCTGAACGTATCTATAATATTGAGTATTTCCGTTTCGAATACTGTTTGAGCATGATTAATTTTAACGTCTATATTTTGTTCAGATGTGTACGCAGCAAGTTGAGCTGGTTCTACTCCCATCATGACATAAAATGTATTTAAGAAACTTTTTTTAACTGCTTCGTTATTCGGAATATTATTTCTGACATAAATATTTATATTTCTTTTTGTGTCGGTGATAAAATGATTTAAATTTGTTTGGTTATCTAATCTGTATACTCTACCAAAATCTATTTCTTTAATTTGTTGTAGCGTCGGGGCGCTTGGTTTGCAAAGCCAGTTACCAGGGTGCGCGTCAAGGTGAAACATTTTGCCTCGGTAAATGGATAAAATATTTATAGCCGCTATTCCTTCGCATAGTTTTTTATAGATTTCCTCATTATAGTCAACATGGTTAGTTAAAGAATAGTTATAAATAGGTCTGTATGTTGACGGTATTGATTCCATTATGATGATACCTACACGAAGTCCAAGGTTAACATGTCTATTTATATAGGTATTTACATTGTTTAACTCTGCGTCGGCTTGTAACATTGCGTCGATATTGGGGACATTTCTTAGGATATTAATAAATGTAGGAGGGTGTGTAGCCGGTGGTGCGTTAATCGTTACTAACCCGAATGCATCAGGACAGAATGGATTTCCACTAATGGACATCATCGAGCTATAAAGGTATCGTTGCGTGTTGTATTCATTTTGAATTTCATTTATTGTAATCCATGCTTTACTTCTTCCATTGTAATCGTCAAGGGTTATGTTATTTCTAATCGGGTCGATGAGACATATTTTAATAATAATTTCGTGAATGGGTAAACCGTCAGTTTCGTTATCTATTTTTGAGTAACTTAGAGATTTGTATTGGCGCGAGAACAGTTCTTTTTTTGAACTAATGGTATCGCTTCTGAATAAAATAGTAGCGGGGTCTAAATGTAGCCGAAGGACGAACGAATTTAGAGAGCCCGTAGACACAACTTCTATATTTCTAGTATTTAGTAGTATAATATCTAGTTGATTTGTTAGTCTTACTTCTCTTTCCATAACATCTCCGTATATATTCGGTAGTAAAACTTTTATACCACCACTTTGTGAACGCGTATGTTGATGTCGATGTTGATGTCGATGTCGATTTTTTACTGTAATTTTTTTATTCATTCATATATTTATGTTAATATTTAAATGTTGTGTATAATATTTTAATATTGTAATATTGTAATATTGTAATAGAAAAAATGTCGACTAGCTCTTATCCTCAAAGCATATGTGCCAGTTGTTGGTTTCCGTATTTTACAGCTCCTGCTCGCCCAATAGGGTGCAAGGGGTGTGGAAGCGGTAATAATAGTCAAACTGCAATTCCCTATGTAGCGAGTATTCCTACACAGAAGCGTATTCAGCATACCGTTCGCGTAGATGGTTCGGAGTATATAATGAACAAGGGAGCCTTGACTGTTTATACGCATCCGGTTGCTGCTTATCAGAATGTAAACTGGAACCAAATGAGTGACCGCGCTGTGCCTGGAGTAGTACATCGCAATGTGCCGTCTCACGGTTCATCCACGCGAAGTTCGATTACGAGAATGCGACCAGGTTCTATGTCGGCGCCTTCGAGTGCTGTACAAGGAAGTAAAGGTGTAGATATGAAACATGGTTCTTATGATAGGTATTTAGCAAAACTGAAGGGTAAGAAGCCTTTAAGAACGCAGACCCAACAGTCTACTGCGAATGTTGTTCCGCAGTATGGTAACAAGACTAGAGTGTTTGGTATAGCATATTCGGATACGTGTGTATATCCATCGGCGCAGTGTTGAGTATAATATTTTGTTGTTAATGTTTTGTTGTTAATGTTTTGTATATTATTTTATTTTATATGTTATTTTATATAGTATAGTAAAATGCCATCAAAAATACCAATGATGTTTAGTCAAAATATGGGGTATACGGGTAAAATTTCGAGGAAACCACTTCCCATGGTTGGTGTTGTTTCGGGTCCTTTATCTATCCATTCAAATGCTCCTTCAAATGCTCAAGAACAGCCACAAACAAGACAGCGCGCAGTTGTTAGTGCTTTAGCGTCGACTTCTCGTTCTGCACCTGCACCTAGAAACGTAAAGCAGTTATTTAATATGGGTAATATAATGTCGAACCCAGGTACACCCTGTAAGGCATGTGGTTCATAAAATCGGTGATAGTAATGTATAAGTATAATTAATATAGGTGTACTATTATATAAAAAAATAACATATAATTTTATATAATGGAAAACTTTGATTTAAATATTAATAATTATAGTGTAAACGAGTTGGAACAGTTATTGAAATTAGGAAAGCAATATACTTCCGATGAAATTAGGTTTAAGAAAGATAGTATGTGCATGAAAATTGTAAACGACGATACGATATCATTTGATATGAAGGTAAAGTTGGAGAAATTTTTAGAAAATGTGTCGTCGATTTTAAAAAGTAGATGCGCCACTGATAGTGAAGATAATGATAAAGCTAATTTTACCGACTTGAAGACGGAGATGATGAAGGGGACAAATAATTTGATAATAAAAGACCCGACGAGCGCACATAATATACAAATCAATAATAACGTAAACCCGGGGAAAGATATTGACACCTATGGAACATCTAGAGGTGTTATTAATCCTTTACTGACAAATACGATTTTAAAGGCTATAAACATCGATACCCGTTTTAGAGAGAATTATTATTCTACAAAGAGCACGAATATTACAATCACATTGCCATTTCGTTTAGAGAAGGTTATATCCTATAGAATAGTCGGAATTACACTGCCGCTGTCGTATTACAATATATCGCAATCGTATGGCAATAATGTAATACAGATAAATGTTTTCAGTAGAAGTCCTCCCGGTAGTCTTGCTGTTTCATATAGTCTAATATTACCGGATGGTTGTTATAATACTACGCAAAGTAATTCAGAATACTCGTCAACTTTAGAACAGGTAATCAACAACATGTTGATAAATGATGTGAATAGCCCGAATAATAACGCTTTGACATCGGGTTTGAATTTGAGATATACGATAGATAGGACAAGTGGTAGAAGTATATTTGCACAGGATGCGACCATATCTGGGACGGTAGCATATAATTTTGATGTTGTAATGAGCGTGGAGAATAGTTTACAGAGTGGACAGGTCGAAGAGGATTATAATAGAGTATTGATGACGAAGTTGGGGTGGGTATTGGGTTTTCGATTTGCAAAGTATTCGAGTTCTAATACGGTAGCGACGCCTCCTACAACATTTGGTTCTGTTGTGTCGGAAGGTATATGCTTTACGAAGTTTCCAATGTACGGTTTTTTGGCGATAGACGACTTTAACAATAATGCGAATGACTATTATATGTCTGTGTTTTCGAACTCGGTCTCTGTGCCGAATATTGTGGCAAAGGTGAATCTTACAGAATTTTCCGAAGTTGTAGGAGCTTTTCAGGGCGCACAGGGGGAGTCGTCATCTACGGCTATTAATAGAGAAAAAAGATTTTTCGGACCTGTAAATATACAGAAACTGAAAGTGACGCTTTATGACGACATGGGGAGAATTTTGGACTTGAATAATATGGACTGGAGTTTAGAGCTGGCTTTTGAGTGTGTCTATAATATGTAGATGCGATTGATGTGTGGGTGATGTGTGTGTGTGGACGTGGATGCGCACCCGGTTATATTATAAGTAATAAATATAATTAATATTTATATATAAATATATATAAATATTGTTACAATGGATACACGACGAGTTTTTAAAACACCTACAAATAATAGTTATGCAAGTGACTATATAAAGAATAAAAAGTCCAAGGTAATATTTTCGGGAACATCGAATTTAGCAAGTACGATTGTGGAACAGGGTGGCGCATTTCCTCTTGTTACGCCACAGGGACAGTTGAAGTCATACCAGGGAACCTTTGGTTTTTCTTCTGCAACGCCCACACAAGGTGCCCCTCCTTCTTCCTATTGTTTAAATACCGCGCGTAGCTATAGCGATTTATTGAGTATAACAAAAGGTAAATATTTATTGACTCCACCTAATGCTACCACCACCACGGTTACCCAACTAAATGATATTAATTTTTCCCCGCAATTATTTTGCGGAAACTTGTACGAAAAGGGGAAGACAGGTGTGAATGAAGTTATAATTTTTAATAGTAGTGTAACAGGTGTGACGGGTGTGACGGGAGCAACAGGTGCGACAAATAAAATAATATATAATCCGGCAACGACGGCAAATCAGTGGATAAAGGTGGACCCAAGCTATAATATGTTGCATAACGGTAGTTCATGCGAATCAGAAAAAAGTAATGTATTGACTGACGTGGTGATTCGACGGAATATTGATGCGCAAAGAAAGTTAGATAGGTTTTTGAATCTTGATGTACAAGGGTATAAGTTTCCTGTCAAATTTTCTTTGGATTATCAATCCGAAGACTGTATAAATGCGAATAATGGTTTGCAAACGGTTGTTAACGAGTTGTCTTTTATACCTTCATTTCTTACTAGAACAGTTTCGGATGCTCCTTTTTCGATAAGTAGTTTTGTTAATTTTAATAGTCGTGTCCCTATCATTTATAGTAGCAGTAATCCTGCGGTTGCTACAGTATCAGAAACTACAGTAACAATTGTAGGCGTAGTGGGAAGTACGACTATAACGGCAAGTCAAGTAGCATCCACCGATGGTATGTATCCTTCGGGAGTGGCAACGATACGTCTTGATGTAACTCTTATTCCTCTTGTATTCAATCAATTTGCGATTCTTCCTAGAAACTTTGGTGGTGAGCCATTTACGTTGCCAACTCCGTCTTCTAATAGTAATATTACAGGAATCTTTAGTTATCGGAGCACTAATCTTAATGTTGCGACTGTGGATACTACAACAGGGATGGTAACAATTGTGGGGGCAGGTATTACTACAATAGAAATCACACAAGCGGCTGCGGGAAATTATGCGGCAGGAACGCTTAGAACTCAGTTTGTTGTGAACAGAATTGCTACTATATTAAGTAATTTTTCCATTGAACCTGCAAATTTTGGTAGCGCGGCATTCGACTTGCCCATACCGTCTTCTAATAATGTTGTTCCCGGAACATTTATTTACACGACTAGTAACAACGCTGTTGCAACAATAAATGGAAGAAGAATAACAATTGTAGGTGCAGGAAGAACTATTATAACAGTGACTCGGTTGGAGACACAAAATTATACAGAAGGAACCATTACTGCCGAATTTATCGTAAATCCTATTCCTCCTACATTGGGTAGTTTTTCGATTGCTCCTAGAGATTTTGGTAGCGTGCCGTTTAGTATACTTCCAAATACACACACGGTATTATACATACGTAACGGGGGTAGTGATTGGAAAACAAAAGTTGTAAATAATGATACTTCAAATACTAATTTACAGGCGTGGGCGGGTATTGATAGACAATGGTTTGATTTGAATTATGGAGCATGGAATGAAGTAGCTTTACAGTTTCGATTCTTTGCTGCGTATGTAACTAGTTTTTATAATATAACATCCGCTTCATGTGACGTTGTTTCTAGTTATGGAAATATAGGAACATATTCTTTTACATTTAATGGTGGAACAAGTTATACAGGAAGATTTATAGGAACATACTCAGGTTATTATGATGTAGGTTTGCGATCGTGGGACTATGTGCTACCTTTTACTCTAAATAGAAATATGTTACAACCAACCTCTAATAGTTCGGGAATATTTAGTTACGCGAGTGGTAATACGGGTATTGCAACCATATCTGGAAATACGGTGACTATCGTAGGAGCAGGTACTGCTGTAATAACTGCTACGCAAGCGGCAGCGGGGAATTATACAGCATCGTTCCCTGTTACTGCTGATTTTGTTGTAAATAGGATTGCTCCTACGTTGACCAATTTTGCTATTGCGGCTAAATACTTTGGTAGCGAAGCATTTACTTTGACACCACCAACTTCCAATAGTTCGGGAGCATTTAGTTACACGAGTGGTAATACGGGTATTGCAACCATATCTGGAAATACAGTGACTATCGTAGGCGCAGGTACTGCTGTAATAACAGCTACACAAGCGGCAACAACGAATTATATAGAATCGACTCCTATTTATGCGAACTTTGTCGTGAACCCGATTGCTCCTACGTTGACCAATTTTACTATTCTGGCTAAGGATTTTGGTACTGTACCATTTACCTTGACACCACCTACATCCAATAGTTCGGGAGCATTTAGTTACACGAGTGATAACACAGCTGTTGCAACAGTTGTAGGCGACGTGGTAACAATCGTAGGCGCAGGTACTGCTGTAATAACAGCTACGCAATCTGCTGCAGGGAATTATACATTAGGAAGTACTCCTGCAACATTTATCGTTAACCAGATTGCTCCTACATTGGGTAGTTTTTCGATTCCAACGAAAGACTTCGGTACAGCCCCATTTACTTTGACACCACCGACTTCCAATAGTTCGGGAATATTTAGTTACACGAGTGGTAATATGGATATTGCAACCGTAGATAGTACAACGGGGGTGGTAACTATCGTAGGAGCGGGTACTGCTGTAATAACTGCTACGCAAGCGGCAGCGGGGAATTATACAGCATCGTTCCCTGTTACTGCTGATTTTGTCGTGAACCCGATTGCTCCTACGTTGACCAATTTTAGTATTCCGGCTAAGGATTTTGGTACTGTACCATTTACCTTGACACCACCGACTTCCAATAGTTCGGGAGCATTTAGTTACACGAGTGATAACACAGCTGTTGCAACAGTTGTAGGCGACGTGGTAACAATCGTAGGCGCAGGTACTGCTGTAATAACAGCTACGCAAGCTGCAACAACGAATTATATAGAATCGACTCCTATTTATGCTAACTTTGTCGTGAACCCGATTGCTCCTACGTTGACCAATTTTGCTATTCAAGCTAAAGATTTCGGTACAGCCCCATTTACTTTGACACCACCAACTTCCAATAGTTTGGGAACATTTAGTTACACGAGTGGTAATACGGGTATTGCAACAGTTGTAGGCGACGTGGTAACAATCGTAGGTGCAGGTTATTCAAAAATAAACGTTACGCAAACTGCATCAGGGAATTATACAGAATCACTTCCTTTATATTATATATTTCACGTCAACAAAATTGTTCCTACGTTTGGTACTTTTTCGATTGCTTCTAGAGATTTTGGTACCCTACCATTTGAGTTGACACCACCAACTTCCAATAGTTCTGGAGCATTTAGTTACACAAGTAGTCAACCAGATGTTGCGACAATTGTAGGTAACGTGGTAACAATCGTAGGCGCCGGTACTACTGTAATAAGAGCTACGCAGGTTGCAACGACGAATTATATATCAAAATATATTGAAGCAAGTTTTGTTGTTCGACAGATTCTTCCTAAGTTAGGTGATTTTACTGATGTAAGTGTAAGGTTTAATTCAGGAGCATTTACCCTGACACCACCGACTTCACCAAGTGATGGAAGATTTACTTACACCAGTAGTAACCCTGGTGTTGCAACCGTGGGTAGTACAACGGGGGTGGTGACTATCCTAAATGTGGGTACTACTGTAATAACAGCTTTACAAGATGCATCTGGAAATTATGTATCTAATACTACCACTGGAAGGGTTACGGTGGAACCTGCTTTACCTACATTTGGTCCATTTGAGATTTTACCTAGTAGCCTGGGGCAAGCGCCATTTACTTTGACACCACCGACTTCTAATAGTAGTGGAGCATTTAGTTACACAAGTAGTAACACAGCTGTTGCGACGGTGGGTAGTACAACAGGGTTGGTAACAATTCTTGCTGGAGGTTCTACTACTATAACTGCTACCCAAGCTGCATTTGGAAATTTTAAAACAGGTAGTGTATCCGCGGCATTTGTTGTAACATCGCTAAGACTGGCTGCGAATAATGTAACTGTTCAATATGATGGTATAAATATTGATACTATGGAAAATATTCCATTATTTATCCAGTATAATCCGAGAGGTACAGGTATGGAATGGTTTGCTATTGTCGATGATAGATCATTGCCTGAAATTACAAACTACGCGCTTACACTTCAAAGTCGATATTTTACACCAAGTGGTCAAACAATACCTGTCCCTTTTAATAATATTGTCACAACACTTATGACAAATATGAGTAATATGTTTGCTAATGCTAGAACTTTTAGTGAATATATAGGTTCATGGGATACATCACGGGTTACGAATATGTCTAACATGTTTTTTGCTGCTACTAATTTCAATCAAAATATAGGTAACTGGGATACATCACGGGTTATGGATATGAGTGAAATGTTTGCCGGTGCATGGCAATTTAATAATAATAATAATTCAAGTATAGGTAACTGGAATACGTCACAGGTTATGAATATGTCTGGTATGTTTCGAACTACTCTTAGATTCAACCAAAATATAGGTGCATGGAATACATCACAGGTTATGAATATGTCAAATGTATTTAATGGTTCACAAATATTTAATCAAAACATAGGTAACTGGAATACATCGGAGGTTACGAATATGAGTGGTATGTTTCAGGGTACTAGTACATTTAATAATAATAATAATTCAAGTATAGGTAACTGGAATACATCAAAGGTTACGAATATGTCTAACATGTTTTTTGCTGCTGTTCGTTTTAATCAACCGATAGGTAACTGGAATACATCCCAGGTTGAGAATATGAGTAGTATGTTTGCATCTGATAGAGATTTCAATCAAAATATAGGTAACTGGAATACATCAAAAGTTATTAATATGAGTAGTATGTTTAATGATGCTAGTACATTTAATAATAATAATAATTCAAGTATAGGTAACTGGAATACGGGTGCTGTTGCAAATATGAGTGGTATGTTTGAGCAAGCAACTTCTTTTGACCAGCCTATTGGTAACTGGAATACATCGAATGTTCGTAATATGAGGAGTATGTTTAATGGTGCATCAAGATTTAATAATAATGGAAATTCAAGTATAAATAACTGGAATACATCGCAGGTTACAGATATGAGTTTTATGTTTGTTAGTGCTATTGTTTTTAACCAACCTATTGGTAACTGGAATACAATCAGTGTTACTCTTATGAATAATATGTTTGTTGACGCTCGCGTTTTTAACCGACCCATTAATTCATGGAATACGTCAAATGTTACAAATATGAGTCAAATGTTTCTTATTGCTATTGCCTTCAATGAACATATAGGTAACTGGGATACGAGTAGAGTTAAGAATATGAGTAGTATGTTTAATGGTGCATCAAGATTTAATAATAATGGAAATTCAAGTATAAATAACTGGAATACATCGAATGTTGAAAATATGCAAAGTATGTTTCAAAATGCTACTACTTTTAACCAACCTATAGGTTCATGGAATACATCGAATGTTGAAACTATGGAAAGTATGTTTCAAAATACTAGTACTTTTAACCAACCTATAGGTTCATGGAATACATCAAAGGTTACAAATATGTTGGGTATGTTTCAAGATACTAGTACTTTCAACCAAAATATAGGTGCTTGGGATACGTCAAAGGTTACAAATATGAGAGCTATGTTTTTACGTGCAACTTCTTTTAATCAACCTATAGGTTCATGGAATACATCACAGGTTACCAATATGATGCAGATGTTTAATGAAGCGCGTGCATTCGATCAAAATATAAGTAGAAACGGTAATTCGTGGAATACATCAGAGGTTACGACTATGGCTAATATGTTTGCTGGTGCTCGTATATTCAATCAACCGATAGGTAACTGGGATACGTCAAAGGTTACAGATATGAGTGTAATGTTTATTGGTACTAATAGGTTCAATCAAAATATAGGTGCATGGGATACATCACGGGTTATCAGTATGCGCGGTATGTTTTCAAGTGCGTCAGCGTTTAATAATAATGGAAATTCAAGTATAGGTAACTGGAATACAGGTGCTGTTACTAATATGGAGAGTATGTTTATAGATGCTATTGTGTTTAATCAACCGATAGGTAACTGGGATACGCGCAGTGTTCAGAATATGCGTACTATGTTTTCAAATGCTGTTCAATTCAATCAAAATATAGGTAACTGGAATACATCACAGGTTCAGGATATGTCTAATATGTTTTTTGGTGCATCAAGATTTAATAATGATGGAAATTCAAGTATAGGTAACTGGAATACGAGTAAGGTTACGACTATGGCTATAATGTTTGCTAATACAACAGCATTCAATCAACCGATAGGTGCTTGGGATACGTCAAAAGTTACGAGTATGGCTAGTATGTTTAATGGTGCTACTACTTTTGACCAGCCCATCGGTTCATGGAATACCTCACGGGTTATAAGTATGGGCGCTATGTTTGTTCGTGCTACAAGTTTCAATCAAAATATAGGTGCTTGGAATACATCGCAGGTTACTGATATGATGCTTATGTTTATGGGTGCATCGCTATTTAATAATGGTGGAAATTCAAGTATAGGTAACTGGGATACATCACGTGTTACAAATATGGCGGGTATGTTTGATACTGCTACTACTTTTGACCAGCCCATCGGTTCATGGAATACATCAGCGGTTACGAATATGAATACTATGTTTAGTAATGCTGTTGCTTTTAATCAACCTATTAACACAAATGGAACAGCATGGAATACATCACGCGTTATGAATATGAGTAGTATGTTTTCAAATGCTGTTCAATTCAATCAAAATATAGGTAACTGGAATACGGGTGCTGTTACGAATATGACTAGTATGTTTGCTTCTGCTACTAGGTTCAATCAAAATATAGGTAACTGGGATACGAGTAGAGTTACGAATATGAGTAGTATGTTTGATAATGCATCACTATTTAATAATAATGGAAACTCAAGTATAGGAAACTGGAATACGGGTGCTGTTACAAATATGAGACGTATGTTTGCTAATGCTGTCGCATTTAATCAACCTATTAACACAAATGGAACAGCATGGAATACATCACGGGTTACTGATATGGAGCAAATGTTTACTGGTACTAATAGATTTAATGAAAATATAGGTAACTGGAATACGGGTGCTGTTACAAATATGAGTGGTATGTTTATGAATGCTGGTGTGTTCAATCAACCAATAGGTAACTGGAATACATCACAGGTTATGAATATGAATAGTATGTTTTTAGGTGCTAATTCATTTAATCGACCCATTAACACAAATGGTACAGCATGGAATACGTCACAGGTTACCAATATGAATAGTATGTTTAATGGCGCATTTGCGTTTAATCAAAATATAGGTAACTGGGATACATCACGGGTTACAACTATGAATTCTATGTTTTCACAAGCTTTTGTCTTTGATAATGATGGAAATTCAAGTATAGGTAACTGGAATACATCGCAAGTTATGAATATGGGTTTTATGTTTTTTAATGCTGCGGCGTTCAATCAACCGATAGGTAACTGGAATACATCACAGGTTACAGATATGCAGCATATGTTTTTAAATAGTACTACAAGAACTAGTCTTTTTAACCAAAGTCTTAATAACTGGGATACATCGAGAGTTAGAAGTATGATAGCTATGTTTCAAAATGCTGTAAACTTTAATGGAAATATCGGCTCATGGGATACATCACGGGTTATAGATATGCAAGTTATGTTTGCTGGTGCTACAGCTTTTAATCAAAATATAGGTGCTTGGAATACATCACGGGTTACGGATATGAGTCGTATGTTTGCTGACGCTATTAGTTTCAATCAAAATATTTCTGGATGGACCGTAGCACAAGTTACAACTTTTGGTTTTTTTAGAGAGCGTTCTGGACTCAGCCTGGCTAATACTCCTCCAAGATTTCGTTAATCATAGCCAGTATTCACCATTTTAGATGATTTTTTTGCTGTTGGTATGATTTTATAATAACTTAAACGATACAATCAAAAAACTTATTATATTTATTATATAATAAAATACTTATATAATATATAACTCTAGCGATGGTTGGTTCGGGTGTAATATTGGTTGCTTTAAACAAAGGTAAGGTCTATTATTTATTTGGTAAAGAGGGTTCAATGGAGCGAGATAAAAAGTGTCACTGGGGTGATTTTGGCGGCGGTAGAAAGCCCGGCGAGGATTTATTAGACACAACAACGCGCGAAGGCGCGGAAGAACTAAACGGTTTCTTCGGTTCAAAAGCGGATTTTGAAAAGTATATATTGAAAAATAAGATAGATGAGATTGCGTACGACAAGCGTTATACATATTTAGTAAAGGCTGACTACGATGAGAAGTTGCCATATTATTTCAACAATAATTATAAATTTATATGCGAGTATTTGAAGGGACATGTACAGCATCCTACGAATGGTTTATTTGAGAAGAGTGAGGTGCGCTGGTTTACAGTCGAAGATTTAAAACGGGAGCGAAATATATTCCGCGACTATTTTCGCAATATCATAGACATCATCATATATAATCACCCAAAAACAGTTTCCAAACTTAAACGCGACCATCGCGTGCGAGCAACCCGAGTCAAATTTTCAACATCGGATATAATGAAATGTGAGAGAATAAGGAAGCATAAAAAATCCCATAAGACACACAAGCGGGGTATGAAGCGGTATACTCGAAAAAAATAAAGTATTTGTATATTATATAATAAAATTATCCAATGGTATGTCCGAACGATGACCCGTATTTTACGCGAATGATGTATCGAATGGGGTTACTTAAAAGAGGAATGAAAGCACGTGAGCTAGTAGAGCGGCGGCGCCTCGTTTTTTATTGCGTGTGTGTCGTTGTTCGCGCTGCGCTAATTGTTACAGTTTATCACTGGCGGAATGCGAGGGTTGTTCAGTTGCTCGTTTTGATAGGTGCACTTATGGGTATAAAGAATTTATGGAGCAGAAACGGGGGGACGCAGTGGTGGTCAAAGAAGTTTCAGTTACTGATGTCGGTTATACTAGCGGTTGTAGTAATTCTTGTATTTTTCAAGATTGTGAAGCCGATGGTAATACCTGCTGTAATGACGGTAAGTTTAGCGGCGGGCATACTACAATCGTTTGTGGTCGGTTTTTGTTAGCGAGAGGGGAGGAGGTCTTAGATGTGTCTGTTTTTTTTATACCTCGGGAGATATGAGGCGCTACAGATTGGTGAGATTTGATAAAATTGAAGAAATAAAATAGGAGAATTGTATGAATCAAAGAATCGTGAAACATTTTAAGTAAAAGCAAACGCAAAAGCAACCGCAAACCTAAAACATCGTGAAAATGGTCTTGTCAAGAGAAACAAAGTATTATGTATCCGGTATTGAGATAATGACGACGAGGTTTTCGGATTATGGTTTCGGGGAGAATAAGGACTGGCGAGAAAGTAGAGGGATAAAAGGTTGTATCTATGGTACACCAAAGATGGTATCATCGAAAGTTGACGAAGGTGTTGCAATGTTTGTCATTGAGATGAATAATAACAGGAATCGTATAGAAGGAGTTGGGTTTGTCGTGAACCGTCCATGCGAAGACAACTACAAGAGGAGGATACATACTGATGGCAATTTGAACCGTTATATATATGAGGGTGTATATCGCATTGACAAAAGTGACATCACGGAGGAGTATCACAAAAAGGTGATATGGGTATTAGAGATGTTGCTCTTTAAAGGTGCGAGACATTCGAAAAGGAGTATAGGTATCACGAGGTTGCCAGAGTGGTTAAAGTACAATAGGTTTGAGTACAATTTTGGGGAGGTACTATGGGAGATGTTTGTCAGATACGTTGGTGCGGAGAGGCATGATAGGTATGATAGATATGAGAAGTAATAGATGCGTGAGATAAATCGAAAATAGGGATGATATAAAAATAAATAGGAATAGAGACAAAATACGACTACATATAAAAATAGGAATAGAGATAAAAAGAATAAGTATATAGAAATAAAAAAATATATTGTAATTAATAATAATATATTTTTTTAGTAAGTATACATCTATTATATAAAATAAATGTCGACCGATAATGATAAAAATGTAAAAAAGAAATTAAAGGATGTAAATACGTATGATGTAGATGAGTTGAAGGAGTTGCTGGGTTTATCTACAGACCCCAATGAGTATACTATAGATGACATAGAGAAGCATTTTTGGTTATTGAGCAATAAGTATCCAAGATTGGCGAGGGATGGTTTTTTGGAAAAGGCAAAGAAACGAATTCTGGAGGATTTGAATTTGACTCCCGATGTGACACCGAGACAAAATGCAGACCCGGAAGCCATGAAAAAGTGGTGGACGAATCAGTATTTGCCGAATAGTAACCCGCTGCAGAATTTGAAAATCACGGATAGAAAGGACAAGGTTAGTACATTTGATGATAAGAATGGTGCACACGAGACGATGAAGCGCGAGCAATTGAGTGTATTAAACTCGCATCCCTTGGCAATCGCGCAGGATGCAAGGTTAGTACATTTG
>Ga0214923_10003539_pt1 | contig 19519 bp, 20 predicted proteins | sample LL1510_MetaG_FD_177993 | JGI IMG/M metagenome (GOLD analysis project Ga0214923, IMG submission 177993) | Freshwater microbial communities from Lake Lanier, Atlanta, Georgia, United States - LL-1510 | ecosystem: Environmental > Aquatic > Freshwater > Lake | place: USA: Georgia | collected...
TAAGTAGAACTGGCAACCTAAGCAAAAGCCAAAAGTAGCATTTAGAAATGCTGCGCCTAGTGCAAAGCTAGTTGCAATTAAAAATACCGTTGTGTTTCCAGTTAAGCCGCCGAGGAGCGCGGTTGCGGCAAAAAGTGCGCCAACTAATTGAGCAAATCTTGGGGCAGCCTCATTTTCACTTGGAACAGGACCTGAAAGCCGTGGTTGAATTAAGTTGCGATAAATAAAACCATAAATGGATCTACGAAGTCCAAATAAGACTGCTGATAAAAAGACTGCAAATTGAAATCCAATAATCAAATTAGATTCTGTTACCAGTGCCGCGGACAGAACCAGAGTTGTAATTGTTGCGGTATATCTTGGACCTCTGGCATCGATTAAACGTTCAGGCCTTGCTTGTGTAGTATTTGACACTTTTCTCTCTCCTTAGTTAGATAAATAAAATTAATTTTGTAAAGCTAAGAAATTAATTATTTATCCAACACATACAACCTTTAGTGCGAGCAAAATCAATTACGCGCCGCTTTGTGAAGTAAACAGGTTGTATGAAGAACATGAAGAGTATTTTACGATATTTACTAAATTACTTCTTGCAAAGAGTTTGCACAAAAGCCCTAGATTGCTTTGATGGCCTTGATAAGTTGATCACGTTTTGGTGCACCCTTGGCCCTTGCAATCTCAAACCCCTTGCTATCTAAAAATATGGTGGTTGGGGTGGAGCGAATATTAAATCTTCTAACCAAATCAAGATTGGATTCAGCATCAACTTCAACATAGGTGATGTCTTTAGAATCCTTAACTACATCTTTAACAATTGACTTTGCAGTTCGGCACTCAGAGCAGAAGGTAGTTGAAAATTGCAAAATGGTTAGACGGCTGCCATATTTTCCACCGAACTCAAGCTCTGAAATTTTCAACCTTGATCCCTTTTTAATAACACCCTTTTTTGCGCGCAGAGTTAGCCCAATTACTGAAGTTAGGGAGATAAGTAAAAGAAGTGGCAGCAAACTTTCCATAGCGGTATTCTTGCACTCTTATGGCACGCCTACTTCTTCTGACAAACTCAAGCGGTGCTAGCGCTGATGTGATGCCTTCCCTTGGCTTGTTGCAACATGATGTGAAGATCTTGCCTATTGAGGCCTCGGTATTAGTAGAGCCACCAGTAGTTGATTGTCTACTAATTGACGCCCGTCGAGATCTGCCATCTGCTAAATCATTTACCAAGTTAATTACCTCAACAGGGGTGGATGTGCCAATCATGGTTATTACAACTGAGGGTGGCCTATCTGCAATAAATGCGGATTGGGGAATTGATGATGTAATTCTTGATACTGCAGGTCCAGCAGAGGTTGATGCACGAATTCGGATTGTGATTGGCCAATCAGCAATTGCGCAATTAGCAAGTAATCCATCTGCTGGTGAGATTAGAAGTGGTGAGGTAATAATTGATGAGTCCTCATACACAGCTAAAATTAAGGGACGTGTTCTTGATCTAACCTTTAAAGAGTTTGAATTACTTAAGTACTTAGCTCAACATCCAGGCAGAGTTTTTACAAGATCTCAATTACTGCAAGAGATCTGGGGATATGACTACTTTGGTGGAACGAGAACTGTTGATGTTCATATTAGACGCCTTCGTTCAAAGTTAGGGCCAGAGTTTGAAGCAATTATTGGCACGGTTCGTAATGTTGGCTATCGCTTTTCAGTACAAAATAATCAAACAACAGCTGATATTAATTAGCATCTCTTGCAACACTTAAATCATCTATCTAAATCACAACAAGAAAGTGTTTTGGCTTTAATTAAGGCTTCTCATGATTTTGATGGCATACCCCCAATTGCAGAGCATGTGTTGCTTCACCTTCGACATGGTGGTGATAAATCAGATTCACACATAATTATTGAAGTAAACAATAAAGTAATTGCCTATGCACATCTTGATACAACTGACCTAGTAGCAGGCCCAAGTGTTGAAGCAGTTGTCCACCCAAATCATCGTGGCAAAGGTTTGGGTTCTTCTATTTTAAAAGAGGCGATAAAGGTATGCGGTGATAAAACTCGAATCTGGTCACATGGTGATCTACCTGCTGCAAGGGCGATTGCTGCATCGCTAAACCTGGAAAGGCTTTGGTCAAATCTTTTAATGTGTAAGCCACTAGGTGAAATACAACCAGTAATTTCCAAATACCCCATCCGCACTTTCATTTCAGATTTTGATAATCAAGCATTTTTATCGTTAAACAATAAAGTCTTTGCTAGTTACCCAGATCAAGGTGGATGGGGTGAGGATGATTTAAAGGTGAGACTAAATGAGGCTTGGTTTCAAAAAGAGGGTTTTTTTGTTGCAGAAGATAAGGGTGAGTTAATTGGATTTTGTTGGACCAAAATTCATGGCGCCCACACCCACTCACATAGTGATGAGGATGAAGATCATGGCCATGACGCACTTGGTGAGATATATGTATTGGCAGTAAACCCTGATTACAAAGGACAGGGTGTTGGGCGAGATTTAACTATTACTGGCCTTAATTACTTAAAGTATCAAGGCTTAAACAATGTGATGTTATATGTTGGGGTTGAAAATAAACCAGCATTTAATCTTTATAAATCACTTGGCTTTAATGGGTTTGGCAGTGATGTTATGTATCGAGTTAGAGAATAAGTTATAAATCTTCGGTAAAGGTAATTAAGCACTCAATATAAGTATCACCTTGGATTCCTAGGTTTTGGGCATCAGGTGGTGCTGTTACAGGTTCTATGCAAATACCATCTTCATCTTGGCTATAAACCATCCAGTAAGGCGTATCGCACTCCATTGTTAGCCTGGCAGCACCTGGCCAAATGATCTCAGGGACACCTTTAAGTTCCATAAAAGTGTCATCCCATGGAGGTTGAGTTGGTGAGATGATTGCACCAGTTGGCAGGTAATCATAACCTCGTTTAAACATTTTATTCGCTGCAAATAACAACTCAGCTGAATCTCCCTTACCAATCTCACGGGCAAACCATGGATGAAATCCTAGAGTTACCGGTAGATCACAACCATTTGCTTCATATTCGAGTGACCAACGAATCGCATTATCTAAGATCTCATAACTTTGCGTAACTTTTGCCTTGTTGAAGGGTGATGGTAGTTCTAAGTGTTGTCTGCCTCCACCAATATCCTCCCAAGAGGATTGAGCGCCATAACCGATTAAGGCATGTGGTGGATCAAAGTTATTGGGCAATTGATACTTCTTTCCCTTTGAATCTTCAATGATTCCATCTCGAATGCGCCCAGCAAATGGAGCCATCGAAAACCAACCCCAGGTTAAATCCTGTCCACGAAATGGAACTACAAACTGCATATCCTGCCACTGAACAGAAGCAAGCCGAGCTCCTTGATCTAAATCAATTGCAATTGAGATTTGATCCCCATCAATATTTAACATTTAAACAATCTCTTCTTTGCTTGGTGGATTAGCCCCAGTACGTGAAACAGTTATCGCGGCAGCCTTTGTAGCCCGCCTTAGCATACTTTTGAGCACCTCTCCAGTTAACCTTTTAAGACCGTTCTTAACAATGGCATCAACCAATACAGCCCCCACAGTGTCGCCAGCACCCACAGTATCGGCCACAACAACTTTAACTGCATCAACAGATTCCTGTTCATTCTTTCGGTAGGCAATAATCCCTTTATCGCTGAGTGTAACTACAACTAACTCAACGCCAACTTCTAACCAATTGTTTGCAATTTCATTAATTGCTTCACCAGGATATAGCCAATGTAAATCCTCATCACTAACCTTTATAGCCGATGAAATTGCCGCCCATTTTTCAACCTTTTTCACATACTCATCTCTATTCCCCAAAACAGCAGGCCTAATATTTGGATCAAAAACAATGGGTGCAACTTGCGCAACCCTTTGTGCCCAATCAAACAAAACTGATGCACCTGGCTCAATTACTGTGGCAAGGGTTCCGATGTGAAGTAAGGATGGCTTTAATCTTTGTGGATCGGGTAGCCATTGGGTAGAAAAATCAAAGGTTGCGGTGGCTTCAATTACAAACTCGTATGTAGCGCCACCTGACTTAGATAACGTAACTTTCGCAGTACAGGTTGGTTTATTTGAATACTGCACGTAATCAAGTAACACATTGGCTGAATGAAGTTCAGCTTTTGCCATTTGGCCGTACTCGTCATTGGAAATTCCATCGATGAAACATGTTTTTACGCCGAGCTTTGCCAATGCTATGGCTGTATTTGCCGGGCCTCCACCAACAACTGCTTGATACTGATCTGCATTTGGAATCAAATCAATTAATACTTCACCAGCTACCCAAACTTGATCACTCAAAGTAATTCACCTTTGCGGGCTAAAAACTCAGTTAAAACTTCAACTGCCAGTAAATGATCCTCTACTTGGGGTAGGCCGCTAATGACTAATATGCCTTTAAATCCATCTTTCGTTATTAAAGGCAAGGCGCCTCCATGAATTGCATGTGTTTCATCGGTTAGGCCATTCTCCTTATGCCAATCCACTCCACGTTCTTCGGCCGATACCCGTTCAAACATTGTTGAATGTTGATTCAACATAACAACTGAAGCTTTGCGATTAATCCACCAATCATTTTCAGGTTTGGATCCTTCTAAGGAAGCATGAAAAACAATCCATTCTCCAATCCTTACTTCAATGGCAATAGGTAGTTTTCTCTGACTACCAAGAGTTACAGCAATCTGACCAATTTCAATTGCATCGTTATTGGTAAGGGAGGGCAGTTTTAAAATCTGTTCTTCATTCAGTAGTGTCATGCTGCTAAAGCCACCGGTCGTCATAGGGTTCCAAGCCTATTGGAGTTTTTACTTTGCGTTAAAGGTGGCTATATCTTTAATTATTTGATCAAGATTTATCTTAGGCTCCCATCCTAAAAGCTGCTTAATTTTTGAGATATCAGGAACGCGCCTCTGCATATCTTCAAAGCCCTCTGGGTATGCCTTCTCATAAGCAATCTTTTCAATCTCAGATTTTGAACCAGTAATTTCAATTACTTTCTTAGCCAACTCCATAATAGATATTTGAGAATTGTTTCCAACATTAAACACCTGAGCGACCGCTTTATCTGAATCCATTACCAAAAGCAATGCCTTGACTGCATCTGTCACATGGCAAAAACACCTAATCTGATCACCGCTACCATAAACAGAGAGCGGCTCATTCTTTAATGCAGCACTCACAAACCTTGGAACTACCATTCCGTAATGGCCAACCTGGCGCGGTCCGACAGTGTTAAAGAATCTAACAATACGAATTGGAAGTTTATTCTCTAGGTGATAAAAATAAGCAAGGCTTTCATCAACAGCCTTTGCTTCACTATATGACCATCTAGATTTAAGTGGGTGACCAATAATTCGATCATCCTCTTCACTTAAAGGCACCTTGTCGTTCTTTCCATAAATTTCACTAGTTGAAGCTATAAGCACAGGTTTATGATATTTATCTGCTAATTCTAGAATTATCTCTGTGCCTTGTAGATTAATTTTCAAACTTGAGAGCGGATTATTTACAATATTTAAAACACCAAGAGCTGCAGCTAAGTGAACTATGTAATCACATTCTGCAACTAATTTCTCAATAAAATTTTTATCTAATATATTTCCCTGTATATAAGTTATTTTCTCTTTAACATTGGAAAGGTTTTGTAAATTTCCTGTCGATAGATTATCCACAACCATAACTTGATTGCCCCGATTAATCAAAGCCTCTGTCAAATGCGATCCGATAAACCCGGCACCGCCCGTTACTAAATATCGCATTAGAGTGATCCTCTTGTGTCAAGAATTAAAACATCGCCTAACATTTCAATATCAATATAAGAATGTGGGGTTGCAATTATTGCCAAATCATAATCGCTACTCAATTCGACAGATTTTTTACCATTCCACTCCTTCACCAAATCATCATGCCAATAAACTCTTGCCCCCTGCTCAGAAAGTCCATTTAGCAAGGCTTCGACAGGTGTTTCACGTACATCTGAGACATTTGGTTTGTAAGCGACACCCACTACTAAAATTCGTTGGTTCTTTAAAGATCCTAATTTTTCTTTGGCTCGTTCTATAAAAAAACTTGGTCTTTGATTATTGATCTTGCTAGCCAATTCAATCATTCTGGACGGCGCGCCTAAAGATCTTGCCTCTTCCGCTAAATATATTGGATCAACAGGAATACAATGACCCCCGACTCCAATACTCGGATAAAATGGCATAAATCCATATGGTTTTGTTGAAGCAGCTTCAATAACTAACTTAACATCAATTCCTAGTTTGCTACAGATTGACGATATCTCGTTTATAAATGAAATATTTACTAATCGAAAGCTGTTCTCAAGTAATTTTGCAGTTTCAGCAATTTCTAAAGAACTGCATTTTGTTAAATTATCTACAAATATCGAATAAAAACTCATAGCCTTTTCTGCACAACTATCCGTTAAACCTGAAACAAGTTTAGGTGTATTTGCTATGTTCCAATTTTGATTAGTTGGATCTATTCTTTCAGGAGAGAATGCCAAACTAAACTGATCTCTAGATAATTTTGAGACTCTTTCAATAATGGGTAATAAAGTATTTCGAGTGGTACCAGGTCCTACTGTAGATTCAAGTATTATCAAGGAGCCAGGTTTGATATATTTAGAAATTTCTTCAACGGCACTAATTAAAATACTTAAGTCTGGTTCATTTTTTTTACTTAATGGCGTAGGCACGCAAATTAATATAATTTTAGATTTTGCAATATTACTTACTTCGGTCGAAGCTTTATAGTCACCAGAATTTAATGCGAAATTCAATTTTGAATTTGGTAAATCTTCAATACCACTCAAACCTTTATTTAAGTGCTCAACTTTAACTGGGTCTTTATCAATTCCCCAAACTTTATAACCGGCTTCGGCTGCGGCTATCGATAAAGGCAAGCCCACATAACCTTGACCTACAACCGAAATAGTTTCTAACACAGTTAAACACTCACTTTATTGTGTTAATTCAATTAAAGCAGTTTTACCTTCTGCGGTCTCTGGCGCAAAGCTTAAGATTTTGTTTTTAACTGTATTCATTTTTTCAAAATTCCCTGCTTGTTTATATAATCTTCCTAATTCCAAATAATTAGCAGCATTCCAGGGGTCTAATTTAGATAACGATACTCTATTGGCAATAGCAAGATCATATTTTTTTAGTTGCGTGTAGTAATCTGCTAGTAACCCAATTGCTTCCGCATTTCGCTTATCATTTTTTACTACTTCATTAAGGACTAATAATCCTTGATCTACGTAGCCAAAATTTACTAAATATGATGCTGCTGTAGCTTTGTAAATTGGATTCACCCAAGGGAAATTTATTGTTTTTTCTGCAGCTTTCTTTAGGTATGTGCTATTTGCTTGCAAATTGGTAGTGTAAATGGCTCTAGTATGAAACATATTGGTTTCAGCACGAAATAATATTAAAGTAAACATTAGGGCAAAGATTAAGAGCAAAAAAGATAAGCTAGACTTCAAGAGGCTTCGAGACTGAAGTTTGTTAAGTTCTAAATTCCTAGATAAATCTTGTTTTGAAATTGCACTCCCGCCAGTTGACAAGGAAACTACTCCACCTGCCAGCAACCAACCCCATATAGCTTGTCCTAAAGTATCTATTGAGATAAACGTAGTTGCTTGGTAAACAAGCCATGCCGAAAAAAGCGCAGCTAATTTGAGCCTATTATCTTTATTAAGTACCTTCAAGCCTATAAATGCACGCCAAATAACATAAAGGTTAAGTGCCATAAAGGTGGTGCCAACAAAAATACCACCTGTGGCAAACATTTGAATAATAACATTATGTGCATTCGAACTGCTGATGTCAAAGCCGTAGTTGAGCACATAGCCAACTTCACGATACTCCTTAAAATTGGCTCCGTACCTATCAATTCCAACACCAAATATTGGGTAATTTTTAAACATTTCAATTCCAGCTCGCCAGTAATAGCCGCGAACGGATACTGACCCTTTGTACAGCAGGTTCGCAAGTGGTCCGATTTGAAGCATTCCCAAAATTGCTAAGACTCCAACAGCAGCTGCGATAATTAGGAATCCAATACCGATTTTTCTAGTTTTGTTGTATAACCAAACTGCAATAAAAGTACCAAATCCGACAGCCATGCCAATTAACCCTTGCCGGGCATCTGAAAAAAAGATTGTGGCGCTTAATATTAAAGTAACTAATAGGGCAAATAATCTAAAATGAATTTTGAATGATGTGATAAACTGCACTCCAAAAGCAATTGTTGCAAAAGTTGCCATGGTTGCAGCTGCAAAGTTAGGGTTTCCCAAGGTTGAAATAACCGAGTTATACGGATTAACCCATTCAATTGGATCAAGACCGTTCGACTGAAGCAGTCCGTATATCCCTAGACTTAGTCCAAGCCATAAGATGCTTCTAAAAAGATTGAAAGTATTGTTTAGACTTATAAGTAGGCAAGCAGCTATGGCGATGACTGCTAGGCCAAAATACATTAAAAATCCATTATTTCGCTGATTTTCTCCAATAAATGCAATTCTAGATTCGTCTGTCATTATGGAAGCTAGGAACAAAGAAAATAAAAAAATGATAGAAAGCACAAGAAACTGAAGTCTTACTCTGTTTTGTAGCACATTATTAATATTGAATATTATGAATCCCACTAACCATGACGCAGTTAAAAGAATGGTTGCTAGTTTGACTGGATTAAATGGATCTTGAAATGTTGTCCACAAACCTAATGTTGTTATGGCTGCGCCAAAGATTAGAACTCGGAACGGTCCAACATTAGTTTGTATCAAGTGGTCTTGCAATGTTTTTTTAACCATGACTGAATCATATCCAACAAGTACGGGTGCTCTCGCTTAGAAGCGAAAGCACCCGTACCTTGGTTCAGAATCTAGTTAATTCACGCTTTAACTTTTTTCTGAATCTTTAAGACCAAGTTCGTGAGCGTTGTGATCAAGGTCTTTAATGATGCCACAGTTGTTGCCAAAGAAGTTACAGCTGCAAGTGCTTGTGCACCTGAGTCTGTTACCGTGGCAGTCGCTGTGATTGCTACTTGTCCCGCTGCTGGCAATGCAGTTCCGCCTGTCGCGGATATTGTAACAACACCACCTGCCGCAGGCATAAAGACATTGTAAGTCCTGGTGCCTGCTAGTGTTCCAGTTGAACTGCTGGCGTTTGCAGAGGTAGCCATAGTAACTGCGGTGAGTGAATCTGCAGTTGTTGTTCCGGCTGGAGTAATTCCTGCGCTAGCTGTGATACCACCTGAGGCCAATAAATTGGTAAAGGTGTTGGCAGCAATTGTCTTTCCATCTTTGTCTAATGGAGTGACATATATTCGTGCCCGCTCATTAGGAGCATAAGTTGCCTTGTCAAAAGAAATCTTCACGGTAGCCGCGGTGTTAACGTTTACCACTGCGGAGACTTCATTTGAAGTTACCGTTGCAGCTGCAACAGTTGATGTGTTAATTACCTTTAACTTGGCTGTACCTGCAGAGTTGCCCTGAACCGAACACTCGTGGCGTTGGTCAGTTGTGTCAAAAGAGCATGAAACAGGGGTTGCGTTCGAACCTGCAATCACTGCATCTGCAGCAGTTGAGGCGTAAACATACAACGTTCCCGTCCACTTCAGACCATTCGCATCTAAAGCTGTAACTCGCAAAGCATCGTCGTTGGTTCCCACTTTTAAGTTTGGAGTTGCAACTGTTGCTACCAGTGATGCTGGAGCAGATGCATAGAAGTTGATTGTCTTTGAGGCGAAAGTTCCGCTAGGGACACTAACGGTAAGTACAGCGGCTCCAGCGGTTCCATCCGCTTGCACAACTAGGTCCTTGTAACCTGCAGAAACGTCAGTTGAAGTATAAGGCACAGTTACGCTGCGACCCATTGCACCACCAGAAATTCCTACTCTACCTGCTGTGATTGTTGCCGTGACGGACTCTTGAGCGTTAGTTGAGTTTGCGCCATTTCTTAACATTACTCGAACTACAGCGTGATCGGTTGCTGAAGCTGTTGCTACTACTGAGATGCTGGAATCAGTTGAGGTTAAAGAGGTTCCCGCATTTGCTGCAGAACTAGCGAGGATTACGGCAGATGCACCAATACTAACTACTTTCGATGCAGTTGCTAACTCTGTTGCGCTCGCTGTAATAGTATAGTCGATGTCACGTGTAATAGTTTTCGTTGTGTTAATAGTACCACCATCGTACGCTTTCACAATGGCAGTATATCCATATGTATCTGCAGTGAAAGTGGTCGCAGGAGTTGACTCCATGAATAACCTAAAGGTTGCCCCAATGTATCCAGTTGTTGCTGTCGCACCTTGGGTGTCATAGTTCATGAGCAAACATCCTGCCGGAACTGTTGACGTTACAGAATCAGTTGCTGAATTCTTCAGCGCAATTGTGCCCGATCTAGTTGGCACTGAAACTGCACAAGAGGCGCTGTAAGTTACCAGAGTGTTAACTACTGATGTGTCAGCAAGTACTAAATACGCTTTTGCAGTAGTTCCTGATCTAGGAACAAGTTGAACAGTTACAGTGTCCCAAGCAGCATCGTTAAGTGCTGTTATAGCAAGGGTTGATGCTGTTGTGCTGTCAGATTTAGTTGTTGAAGCACTGGTTGAATTTGTCGCCGTCACTGTTAAGCTAGTTACAGCGCCCTGAGAAGGAATTGAACTTATCAGGCCCAGACCCAAAGCAACAACCGCAACAAGCGCAGTGCGCTTGAAGTTTATTGTTTTAGACATGTATTTCCTTTCGTTAGTCGCTAATAGGAATTTCCTAGTAGCGGCTTCGAGATGAGTCGCACGTGCTGACGCATCTCTTTCCCCCCGCAATATCCGGATTGCAGGAGAAACCTTTTTGTTAGGTGTCATTTATTTGACCCCTTTGGCGCCGATATTGATCGCCTGAGCAAGGATTGAGCTCTTGCTTGAGTTCAAAATTATACGGGTAGTTATCTCATTTGGAATCGCATCGACATCTAACCCACCAGTAGCAGCCACAAATAGGGCTGAATCCACAGTTGAATCTATATATATGGTGGCTGTTAGTAGGTAATTTCCATTAGACAGGCGGATAATTGTTGAGGCTGAGCCGGTTTGGGTCAGTGGGAACCAGGACCCTGCAACCGTCACAGTTGGGCTTGCAAAGTAAGAAGTGCCTGCTCCATCAACTGTAATAGTTTGGGAAATCAAGGCATTAAGAGTTGATTCGCCCAATGATTGCGCATATGAAACAAGCACATAACCATCAGGATTAGTAATTGTTGATTGAGATGAAACGGAGAGCAATCCAACATTTCCAGCTGCATCAGAGACAGTAAACCCTATTGGTAGTCCGTCTTTGGAAAGACCTGCAAACAAAGATTGTGATGTTCGAAAGTTAATCGCAGAAATTTCTTCAACAAGCTTTTTATTTGAACGATCTAAACTTGTTTCTCCAGGAGTTGGGGTTGCAGACTGAGTCGAAACTGGTGCTTCCTGAGTCAAAGTTGGAACGAGCAAATTATTATTAAATTCACTTCCAGTTAAAGAGTTAAAACCTAGGAAAGCAGCCATTACTATAAGTAATGAAAGTGCAACCTTTGATGATTTCTTAGCAAGCACTGCTGCCTTCTTATATTTATCAGAAATAGAATCAAGTGCAGTAGCACCGGTTTTCTCATCAACTACCCATTCGGTTAATACACGAATAAATGAAGCGCGAGCACGTTGCACAACATGGCGAACATTTTTCTCACTTGTTCCAATTGCAGTTGCAATCTCTTTAGTGGTGCGACCTTCAACCTCCCACATAACAAGAGCTGTTCGTTGAGTCTCAGATAAGCGAGATAGAGCCTCACGAATAATTGAAGCATCCTCAGCGGCAGCAAGAGTTGCATCCATTGGGATGTGATTTTCTGCTGCGATCTCGGCAAGGCGTTCTTGGGATGTATCTGAATCAATTGCAACTAGATTAGGGCGAGATCCTGCAGCACGAATTACATTCAGGCATAGATTATTCACTGTGGTGCGCAGATATGCCATGGCACGGTCTGCTGTATCTAACTCTGGGGCTGCCAAGATAAATTTAAGGAAGGCATCTTGGACAACCTCTGCTGCATCAGCATCACTTCTAAGAATTCGGCGGGCTTGAGCGATAAGTGATGAGCGATTTTGGGTATAAAGGGCGGATAAATCAGAAACAGACCACGCAGCAACAGTCGCTGGGGCCCGATCCTTCTTACGAAGTGACACTTTGATTTCCCGCTTTCAGATGAGCCAACGTCTTGACCCCTCTACCTGGTAAGACACCAAATGGAGGTGAATGTTGTTCCCCCGGGGTGAAAATAGGAAGTTTTCTGTAAAAATCTCATTAATTAAGCGTGGGCCCTGTCGGGATCGAACCGACGACCCACGGATTAAAAGTCCGTTGCTCTACCGACTGAGCTAAAGGCCCCAAATTTATGCCCACAAAAGTAGGCCTACTCTGGTGAAGTCTAGTGTACGAAAAAGAGCCCTTGTTACCTTGCAGCTGCCTTACTTAGTCGATCTCTAATTGCCAAAGCCAGGCCGAGACCAGAAGGCTGGATCACAGAAATTCGTTTTAGCCCTTTTTGATCTGCCAGCCTTAAAACTGAATATAGATTTTTTGCGTACTCTTCAATAGTTGCTGGGGAACCTAATCTAATCGCGCCCGATGGTGTTTGGATTTCTGCCATTGCAAAAAATCCATCTGTAGGTGAAGTCTTTCCATCTAAAACCACCTCAGCTGCTGGTGAATAGTGTGAAATTAAGAGCCCAGAAGTTTTCACTTTGCTGCCTGAAATATTATCAATGCTTTGTAATCCACACACTGCTTCAACTTGTTCTTTTGAGATACTCCCAGGCCTTAAAATTTTAGGGATTAAGTCGCTACAGTCAATTATAGTTGATTCAATTCCAACTTCTGCAGCACCACCATCGAGCACAAAATCTTTGTCAGATAAATATGTACCTATTTCCTCTACTACTGCATCTGAGGTGGTTGGCGATACAGCGCCAAATCGATTGGCGCTTGGCGCCGCAATTCCAGTGCCACCTATATCTTCAAACTCCTTTAACAACATTAATGCTGTTGGGTGGTTTGGTACTCTAAGTCCAACCAGGTCTTGTCCACCAGTAATAAAGTCTTTTGCAAGCTGGCTACGCTTTAAAATTAATGTCATTGGACCTGGCCAAAAATTTCTAGCCAGATTTTCCGCATACTCGGGAACATCAACTGCCCACTTATCGATTTGGCTGATAGAAGAGATATGTACTATCAATGGATGGTCGGCTGGCCTTCCTTTAACTTCATAAATTCTTGCTACAGATCTTGGATTAGATGCATCTGCCCCGAGTCCGTAAACCGTTTCTGTTGGAAATGCAACTAGATGGCCATTTTTTAATGCCGTGGCTGCTTTCCTGATTAAATCTTGTGTGCAGTTAAAGATTATTTCCATGCGTAAATCATCCCATTTAATTAGTTTTGATATAGAAGTAGATGACCGATACCCTTCTTCCTCTGGTCCCCATCGTCTAGTGGCCTAGGACGTCGCCCTTTCACGGCGTTAACACGGGTTCAAATCCCGTTGGGGACGCAACGAGGTTGGAAGTGATTTCAACTTCGAAAGGTAAGGCCCAGTAGCGCAGTTGGTTAGCGCGCCGCCCTGTCACGGCGGAGGTCGCGGGTTCAAGTCCCGTCTGGGTCGCAAGTGCTTAACCGCACTTTGATTGGCTGAGTAGCTCAGTTGGTATGAGCGAACGACTGAAAATCGTTAGGTCGCCGGTTCGATCCCGGCCTCAGCCACCAAAAGAAAATTCCCTCAAGATTGGTCAGCAGGATTGGCTTAAATGAAAACAAGTTTAACGGCTTTAAAGGATAAGTACTTTGAAGCCTCAATGCTTCGTTGGGCCGCAGTTGGTATTACAACAACCCTCATTGATTACATTCTCTTTATTTCACTTTATGGCCCAACGAATTCAGTTTTTCTAGCAAATCTAGGTGCAGCAAGTGTTGCTACATCGATTAATTACTACACCCACCACCGATGGACATTTAAAAGTGACCAGGACCATTCACGCTCTGGATTAAAATATATACTCAATCTCACCTTTTGGTGGTTAATCTCCACCTCTATTATTAAAGCCTTAGTTACAGTAGATATTGATCCAAGAATTGCAAAGTTAGTGCCTCTAATGTTAATTGTGCCAGTTAATTACTTTGTCTTAAACAAGTTGGTTTTCAAGAAAAAAACTTAAGAATCCCTGGTTCTAAAAAATAATGTAAACATAATTGCCCATATTAAACCTACCCCAGCGGCTAAGTAGCTTTCGACTGGCGTACTAGTCGTTGAAATTAATATTGCTATTGCTGCAAAAAAAGCTGAAAGTGACCAAAGAGAAAAAGCTGTTTGCTTGCGAGATAACCCCGCACGAATTAAGCGATGGGAAAGATGATCTTTTCCACCCTGAAATGTTGATACATGCCTACGAACTCTTGATAAAACCGCTACAGTTGTATCCAAAATAGGAATAGCCAATAACAAGATTGGAATCAAATACGATCCAATCTGGGTCTGAGCATTTGGCTCAAATCTGACTGTTAATGTGGCGAGCAGAACTCCAAGAAACAACGCTCCGGCATCACCCATATATATTTTTGCTGGACTTTTATTCCAGACTAGAAACCCAAGGGTGGCTCCTGCCGTGACAGTGGAGAGGGCTGCAATCAAATATTGATCGCCATTTAGTGCCAATATAGCCAAAGCAATAGATGAGATTGCCACAGTTCCGGCCGCCCCACCATCTAGATTGTCAAAAAAGTTTATTGAATTGCATATCCCAACCACCCAGATAACAGTAATAATTGAATCAAAGATCTGCGATCCAGTTGGGTTTCCAACGTTATTTCCTAGTATCAATGCGGCTGCAGTGAATAGACCTGCCAAAGTTTGAGCGATAAATCTTGGTAATGGTTTTAGATTTTTTAGATCATCCCAAAGCCCAATCAAACCTAAGAGCAATGCTGGTCCAAGAACGGATGTAGCTAACCAAAAAGTATCTGCAGTGAAATTTGAAAGGAGTGAGGTGGAATAGGAGATGGTGATAACTCCAATAATAATTGCAACACCACCTAAATATGGAACAGCTTGTTTATGGGATTTATGGGCAGCATTTGGCATATCAACTACATCTTTTGAAATTGCAATTTTGCGCATTAAAGGAGTTAGTGCACCCACTAGTAGATAGGAGGTTACAAAAAGTATGAAGTACTCCTTATTTGTAATTCCCATTTGGTTTAAAAATACTCTTTAGGCAGAACCGGATTTACGTCTGTGCATCTTTGGTGCTGATCCACCTGTCTGACCGGAGCCAACCTTTGACCCAGAGGTTGGTCCAACGGTTTTGCCACTTGCATTTCCTTTTTGCTTTTTAGACAGCGCAGCTAACATCTTTGCCTTGGCTTCCTCTGCTTGATTTGTGTTCTCGCTCATAATCAATTTCCACCATTCTTTGTGCTGTTACTAGTAGTTGCTGAAAGTAATGCCTTGATTTCAGAATCTTTATACCGGCGGTGCCCACCTAAAGTTCTAATCGAAGTTAGCTTTCCTGACTTTGCCCAACGAGTCACAGTTTTTGGATCTACACGAAATAATGAGGCAACTTCAGCGGGTGTTAACAGAACTTCTTGATCAGCGCTCATATTCATAGCCTTTCATCGAAAACTCTTCGCAAATGTCCAATTCGTACCTTATATGCTAAGTATTACGGTTTTAAACAATAAATGCCATTTAGTTCCTTACATGGCCTGCTCAAAGGCGGCCACTCTTCGCCAGCGAGTAACTAACCGCTCATAACCTTGTCCTGCCACTGCCCCATCACCTGCTGCTAATCCAGTAAGTGATCTAGCAACATCCTCAATAGAAGTATCAGTATTTAACCCAGGCTCACCATTCTCAACAATTGATTTTTCCAAATAAATAGCCAGTCCTCCATAGTCACATTCAACAATTGATTGATCATTAAAGATTTCAAGCCATTGAAGTAAATTTGCAATCTCCTGCTCGATTGGACCATTGCCAAATGCATTTACTACTGCTTGATGAGCAAATAAACATCTTTGCTTGGCATTTGAAATCGAGGTTCGAAGTATTGTAAAGGCGCCATCATCATCGGTTCCACGAAGTCGATCTGAAGGCTCAAATAATGCAAACCAGCGAGGTGGAATGCTCCAGGTTGCAGTAATTATATGAGGGACCTTGCCCTCTACTGCCTCGGAATTAATATTAATTGAATCCTCTATTTTTTGAGGTAGAAAAAACTTACTTAAAGTATTAGGTAATGAGGATTTAAAATCGTCGAGAGCTACCCAACACCTAGCGGCTGTTGACCATGGAGCGACATATCTAACTCCTTGATGCTCTAACACATGAGCACCATCTGGCTTTAATGCAGGAGGCTCAATAACAATTATTCTACGCAATGCTTTATTTTGTTCATCCCAGGTAGTTGGAGAGGTTACTGCAATCTGATTCCACCTTGCTTGATCATCTGGATTAAAGGTGGTTATCGGTTCATAAACTCGTAAGGATGCAACATAAGGTGTTGGTCGCATTTCGCAAATTAATTAATTTCGGGTAATGTAATTGTCATTCGAAGAATCGTCTTCGAATCCTTTATCCTCTTTTATTTCACCATGTAACTCTTTTGCTAAGCGCTCCAAATCCATATCCTGATTTGAGTATTTAAGATCTCTAGCTACTTTAGTTTGTTTTGCTTTTGAACGGCCGCGTCCCATAAGAGACCCCCCTACAACTCTTTCATATCTGTAAGACGGGTAGATTAGCGCAAAGCTGGGCCCTCAACCATTACAGGCTTTCTGCCTCGTAATAGTGTTTTAATGCCAATTGCTTGCAAAAATAGGCTCATGCCCATCACTGGCAATCGAAAACGATGGTCACCGATCGATATCAAAGTTACGGCCCAAGAAGATCCGATTATTGTCATGGCGAGAATTCCAATAAATCTCTCAGCACCCCTCGCTCGCCATAGAACCAAGAAACCATAAAGTAATAATCCCAGTCCAGAAAATATCCAAATATACGCAAATACTTTACCAAACATCCCCCCAACAAGAGCTGCACCTTCAGGAGTCTTATTTATACTGGTTATCGGATTTATCTTTAACCATGGATTTAATCCCATGGTTCCACTTAGAACTGGACCTGACCAAGGAGACCAAAAGTAAATAGTTTTGTTATAAAACAATTTTAGAGCACTACTTGGATTAGAAAAATACCACTGTAATACACAAACTACTCTTTGAGAGTCTGCTTTAGCAACGTCACTTGAAGTTATATTACAATTTACTCCATGCTCCTTACTGTCATAACCTCCGGTCGCTAAATTTCCTGCCCCAATATCCATTGTTGTTCCTAAATTTGTTGAGATAGTAGTAACTCCGACTGCTTTCTGGTTTCTAAAAGCGAGTGTTGCTGGAAAAAATAATAAAATTATTAATGACACACTGACAAATATAGGTATTAGTTTCCCAGATTTTCTATAAATTATCCAAGTAAACAAAATAAACATTCCGGCCACTAATAGTCGTGGTTGGATAAAACCTAAAAATCCGCAAATTGCAGAAACTAAAATTAATCTATATATAAATTTGGAATCCTTTTTATCGCATAAATCACTTGTGATAATTCCTATAATTAAAAGCGAGCCTGATGCAGCAATGCTTTCATACCCAATTGACATCGAACTTAAAGAAAGTGTTGGATTTAGGAGTATTAAAATAAAGCTCATGTAGACATATTTTGCTAATCTGGTTTTTAGAATTTTTTTGGCGAAATAGTAAGTTGAAAAAGAGAATAGTGCTGATTGGGTAATAGCTACCGTCGTTAACACCCAATTCAAGCCAAAAAAAGATAAAAAATAAATGAATAATGGGTACCCAGCTGGCCAGTAAGTTAGATTATTTTCTGTTGAGAAAATTCCATCATTAATTAGTGCTTCTACTCCTTTAATATAGTTAACCCCATCTGCGGCATACCAAGCACCACCTGAAATATTGGAAATAATAAGTAACTTTAAGAGAAATACACCTCCGGACCAATATGCAAGTTTTTTTTCTAAATACTTTTCTTTAGCTGTATTATTTATTTTAGACTTACTCGCCATTTATGTGTCCTCCAACGCTAAATTTAAGTTTAGTCATTCTGTGAAAAATTTCAGATAAATCTGAGTTTGTGCCTGAGGCTGAAATTAAACCAATTTCACAAAACTTTTGCCACTTTTCTGGATTTTGAGTTAAATTAATCAAAGTAGCTGCTGTCATCTCTACAATATTTGAAGGGGTTCCACGACGATGATTTACACCATTAACACATTGAATTACTGCGTATGGTGGAATTCTTAGTTCAACAGATCTGCCTGGTGCTAGCTCTTGGACAACTTTAAGTATTTGTTTAACTTGAGTCTTTGTATCCATATCTTGGTTCATCGAAGTTCTGTTAATTCAACCTTTGAGATCTTATTTCTTATTCGCCCAGCGATCATTTCCTTTACAGAAACAGTTTGCACTAAAGCAAGGCCAGCAAACTCTGCTGGGTTTGAAATTAAGTTATTTAACTGATCAAGTGAGAGTGGAAAATCTTTTTCGCTAGAAATAGCTGCAAAGAATTTATCTGGAGTGGTAGTAGTGGCATGTTTTTGAATAATTTCATGTGCAACCTCTCTACCCATCCCCGATCTAACACACTCCATCAAAATATTTGTTGTGGCAAGCAATGGAAGCTGTTCCTTTAGCTCATTTTTTATATTCACTTCAAAAATACCAAACTCATTTAGAACTGTCATAAAGGTATGAAGAAGGCCATCTAAAACATAAAATGAATCTGGAATCATAACTCTTCTAACGACAGAGCATGAAACATCACCTTCATTCCATTGATTTCCTGCTAAATCAGCAGCCATTGTGTTGTAGCCACGGAGTAAAACCATCATGCCGTTTATTCGCTCTGATGATCTTGAATTCATCTTGTGCGGCATAGCAGATGATCCAACCTGACCTACTTTAAATCCTTCACTTACTAATCCAGCGCCTGCCATTAATCTAATTGTATTCGCCATCGAAGATGGAGCTGCTGCTACTTGTAATAATTTTGATACAACCTCAAAATCAACTGATCTTGGATAAATCTGACCAACTGAATTCCATATGTTTTCGAATCCAAATTCATCAGCAATAGATTTCTCAAGTTTTTCAAAATCTTTACCCATTGCAGCCAGGCCGTCTTGAGAGGTTCCAACTGGACCTTTTATACCTCGAAGTGAAAGACGGGAAACTAAATCATTGAGTGCGCTGTGTGCAAACAAGAGCTCCTCAGCACAGGAAGCAAATCTTTTACCTAAAGTTGTTACCTGTGCTGCAACATTATGAGATCTACCCACCATATAGGTTTTCTCATACTTAGAAA
>Ga0214923_10003540_pt1 | contig 19513 bp, 19 predicted proteins | sample LL1510_MetaG_FD_177993 | JGI IMG/M metagenome (GOLD analysis project Ga0214923, IMG submission 177993) | Freshwater microbial communities from Lake Lanier, Atlanta, Georgia, United States - LL-1510 | ecosystem: Environmental > Aquatic > Freshwater > Lake | place: USA: Georgia | collected...
CAAGTCGAGACTGATGAGCGTACGATTCGGATTGGTAGGTGAAGTCATGAAGGCAAATTCGGTAGAATGTGCCAGATGAGTCGTACTGCAGACGGATAATTTCTCCGAAAAAGAGGCTAAAAGACGCTTACTCGGCGGATATTGATAAAAAATGTTGGATTTGTAATGGGTAAGTATAACGGAGAGTTACTGGGTTTTTCACACCTCTTGGGCATGGGAGCCATCCTCACCGGCATCTGGCTGATCTACCGAGGCAACCGCCCTGCCTAATTTTTTTTAGCCTCAAAAACCTATTATTTGGCGATTTTCGGGTGTTTTTGTATTCTTTTTTAACAAAAAATCAGGTGTTTTCAAACAAATTCAACGAACACTTGTTCTTTTTTTATTTTTTCAAAAATTTAACTTTATGACAACACATTCACTCATTCTCAGCGCCGCCCTCAACCCGGGCGACGTCACTGGATTCACATTCTTTGTGGGTCTCATGGCCATGTTTGCCGCCAGCGTATTCTTCTTCTTTGAAAGAAGTCAGGTCGACGGCAAGTGGAAAACCTCCCTTTTGGTGTCGGGCTTGATCACCATGATTGCCGCTGCGCATTATTATTATATGCGCGATTATTACCTCGGCGCCCTGGCTACCAATGCTGCGGGTGGCTTCACAGCCGGTATGGATGGATATGTGAATCCGTCGCCTACGCAGTTCCGCTACATCGACTGGACCCTCACGGTGCCTTTAATGTGCGTGGAGTTCTTCTTGTTGCTCCGTCCCTACGGCGCCAAGCAGTCGCTCATGTGGAAGATGATTGGTTATTCCGTGCTCATGTTGGTTGCAGGTTATGTTGGGGAAGCTTTTGCTGCAACCGCCGCTAACCCTGGCACCCACAGCATCCTCTGGGGCACTATTTCTACCCTCGGTTGGGCAGGTATTGTGTACGAAGCAACCATGGGTAGCGTGGCCACCATGGCCAAAGACTCTGGTGATGCCAATCTGCAACGCGCCATCGGCTTGTTGCGCAATTTCGTATTGGTGGGCTGGGCCATCTATCCCATCGGTTATATGTTGATGCCCGGTAACTTCCTCGCTGGAATGAGCGGCACCATCAACATTGATTTAATTTACAACATTGGCGACGCCGTGAACAAAATCGGATTCGGTTTGGTTGTTTATCAAATGGCCGTTTCTTCCAGTAAGAAGGATTAATCGACCATCACGCTTGTAAGCCATTACGCGGCTTTCAGGCCTGTCAAAAATCGAACGGCCTCCGGGCCAAATACGAAGCCCCGCCACGCGCGGGGCTTTTTCATTTATGGGATGAGACAGGGGGACAACCCAGCCAAGTTCAGGTTTTTCTTCAATAGCAAGGGAAAGTCCGTCTGTCAAGCCTTCAGCACGCCAACAAAATCAATTAAGGCGCAATTCGCCCGTACATACGAGGGAAGGGGATGGTCTCCCGCACGTGGGGCAACTTGCATACCCATGCCACCAGTCGCTCCAAGCCCAGCCCAAAGCCCGCATGGGGCACCGACCCATAACGACGCAAATCGAGGTACCACTCAAACGCCTCCATGGGCAAGCCGTGTTCATTGATTTTTTCAATAAGCCAATCAAGCTTTGTTTCTCTTTCGCCCCCTCCCACGATTTCACCATATCCCTCTGGCGCCAAAACATCCACGCCCTTTGCCCAACGAGCATCTTGTTCATCGCGTTTCATGTAGAAGGCCTTCACTTCATGGGGCCAATTGTAGACCATGATCGGGGTTTGAAATAATCGGGTGAGGACCGTTTCATCAGAACCACCAAAATCATTGCCCATTCTAAACTGCGCAGCAGACTGCAACCAGATGGGGATGTTGCGCATTTGCTCCTCACAATCCGAAAGCTCCTCCTTAAGCGCTTGCAGACGCGACTGATAGAAGCCCATCTCCCCTTTCTTCAATCCGGGTTGCTTCAGCTGATCCTCCCGCTGCGCAATCTCGTCCTGCACCGCCGCCGCCCGCTCCTTCACCAGGCGCAGATCGTCCTCCAGCGTCGCCAGCGCGTTGCGACCATCCACCTCCTTTTCACCCTTCAGAATCGCCACCGCATCCGCATAGGTGATGCGCGGGAAAGGCTCTGCCACACGCTGCAAAACGGCGGGGTCGCGGCCAATCACCTCAAGTTCGACGGTGTTTTTTTGAATCACCTTTTGTACAACAAAACGAAGAAAGCGCTCAATCACATCCATATTCATAGACAAATCATGGAAGGCCATCTCGGGTTCAATCATCCAAAACTCACTCAAATGCCTGCGCGTTTTCGATTTTTCTGCACGGAACGTGGGGCCAAACGTGTAGATCTTGCCAAAAGCCATCGCCATAGCCTCGCCGTAGAGTTGTCCACTCTGACTCAAATACGCGGGATGTCCGTAGAAATCCGTGGCGAAAAGCGTTGAGGTTCCCTCACAGGCGTTGTCCGTGAAAATGGGCGCATCCATCTGTATAAAGCCCTCAGATTGAAAAAACTCGTGGATGGCCATAATTAAGGTGTTGCGGATGCGCATAATGGCCCATTGACGCTTGCTCCGCAGCCACAAATGACGGTGGTCCATCAAAAAATCGATGCCGTGTTCTTTGGGTGATATGGGGTATTCATGGCTGATCGACAATATCTCGAGGGTTTTTACCCGAACTTCCACGCCCCCCATTTGCCGCTCATCGGCTACCACCTCGCCCGTCAACCGAAAGCTGCTTTCCTGGGTAAGCCGACGGGTATCCTCAAAGACCTCGGGCGACACCTGTTGCTCATCGACCACACACTGACACATGCCCGATCCGTCGCGCATCACCAAAAAAGCCAGTCCCTTGCCCGTACGTTTGCCCATCAACCAGCCCTGCATATTCACCGTCTTCCCTATATGTTTGGATAGAAATTCAATCGTCGTTGCACTCATTTTTTCGCGTTTGGGCTCAAAAATAGCTATTTTTGGCATACCACACCGAATTCATGCTGCGACAAGGACTTCGACAAAAACTGATGGCGCGACTGTCGCCACAGCAAATACAGTTCGTAAAACTGTTGCAGGTGCCAACCGCTATGCTGGATCAAAGGATAAAGGAGGAATTAGAGGATAATCCCGCTCTTGAGGAGGCCGATTGGGAGAATGATAAACCCGAGGACGCCTATTCCGACCTTGATGAAGTGGATTCCGCTGCTCAGGGAGATGCAGAAGAGGGGGGTGATGATGCCCAGGAGGATCTATCTGAGTATATAGACGATGACGACATTCCCGACTACCGGCTGGCCGACAACAATTACAACGATGAGGAAGATGACCGATCCATTCCTATTCGGGTGGAAAACAGCTTCCATGAAGACCTCGTAGAGCAGCTTCGATTGCTCACTTTGAATGAAACCGAGCAACTGATTGGTCATCAAATCATTGGAAGCCTCGACAACGATGGATATCTGCGTAGGGCCGTGACCTCAGTAGCCGACGACCTCGCCTTTTCCCATAACCTGATGGTGTCCGATGACGAGGTTGCAGCCATGCTCCGGCGCATCCAACAATTCGACCCTGCTGGAATTGGCGCCCGCGACTTACGTGAGTGTCTCCTCCTTCAACTCGAGCGCCTTCCCGCCAAAGAAGCCGTAGGGCATGCACAAGCCATGCTTCATCGGTATTTCGATGAATATTCCCGCAAGCATTACGATAAAATCGCACGCGGACTATCGCTCAATGACGAGCAATTGCGCCGCGCACATCAGTTGATTCTCCACCTGAATCCACGCCCTGGCAACACCAAGCCATCGGGCGATAAAACACATCAGGTCATTCCTGATTTCGTGGTGACCCAAGATGATGGCCATTTGGTGGTGCGCCTCAACGCGCGAAATGCCCCAGAGTTGCGCGTGAGCAGTCAGTACAAAGACATGTTCCGCGACTACGAGAAATCCACCAAAAAGGACAAAAACATGCGCGAAGCGGTGGCTTTTGTGAAGCAAAAAATAGATTCGGCACGCTGGTTTATTGACGCCATCAGGCAGCGGCAGCATACGCTGCTGAGCACCATGGAGGTCATCGTGGAGTTGCAGGCGGCTTTCTTCAAGTCAGGCGATTTCACACGAATTCGGCCCATGATCCTCAAAGATGTGGCCGATCGTGTTGGGCTCGACATCAGTACGATTTCGCGGGTTGCCAGCAGCAAATATGTGCAAACCGAATATGGTACCTTCTTACTCAAACGCTTTTTTTCAGAAGGCATTATGACGGACAGCGGGGAAGAGGCCTCCAGCATCGAGGTAAAAGAAATTCTGGGTGAACTGATTGCGGGGGAGTCCAAAGAAACTCCTTTATCGGATGAGAAACTGTCTGAATTGCTCAATGAACGAGGCTACAACATTGCCCGTAGAACCATCGCCAAGTACCGCGAAAGCCTGAATATTCCCGTTGCCCGACTTCGAAAGGAACTCTAAAGAAGCATATATAATCCAGATTTATATCCCATTCAACCCTTATATTCACCAACACGCCCAATAGCGCTCGCCAATTTAAATCATTTAATTTATGTATCCCCATCTCTTGTACACCGTTGAAGAGGGCGTAGCCCAGATCATGCTCAACCGTCCCGATGTATTCAACGCGTTCAATAACGAAATGAGCTATGAACTCCAGGATGCGCTCAAACAAACGGCCCGCAATAAGGATGTTCGCGTTTTGGTGCTGACTGGCGCCGGCAAAGCCTTTTGCTCGGGCCAGGACCTCAAAGCGATATCCGGAGGAACGGAAAAACGAGATTTATCTGAGTCGCTCCACCTGCGATACAACCCAATCATTCGCGCCCTACGGAATCTTCCCGTTCCCGTGATTGGCCGGGTAAATGGGGTAGCCGCGGGCGCTGGTTGTTCGTTGGCATTGGCCTGCGACCTGGTTGTGGCCGTAGACACCGCCGTTTTCATAGAAGTTTTTGTGAATGTAGGCCTTGTCTTGGATTCGGGCTCGTCTTATTTCCTGCCCCGTTTGGTGGGTTCGGCCCGAGCTTTCGAAATGAGTACCATGGGGAAGCGCATTTCCGCACCTGAAGCAGCCTCATGGGGCATGATCAATCGTTCAGTTCCGGCAGAAGACCTCGACACTGCAGTAGCGGCCTACACGGATTACTACCGACAGGCCCCAACCAAGGCCATTGCGCTGATGAAGAAAATGCTGAACAAAAGTTTTCACTCCAACCTGGACACCATGCTCGAGTATGAGGCCCAATGCCAGAAAATCGCAGGAAGCAGTGCCGACTATTCCGAGGGCGTAATGGCCTTCAACGAAAAACGCAAGCCCATCTTTACGGGTAGGTAATCGTACTCACCCGATTTTATAGAACATGTTTTTTAACAGACTTTACACTGCAGCATAGGGCGGTCGTTAAGGAATCCTTGGAGTCGATCGCCCCGATGCACCGGACCGACTCCTGCAGGGGTGCCCGTAAATATCAAATCCCCCATTTTGAGGGTGAAATAGCGCGACACAAAGCTGATGATCTGTTCAAAAGAAAAAAGCAACTGGCCAGTATCGCCTTCCTGACGCGTTTCCCCATTCACTTCAAGCCGGAGCGACAAAATCCCAGGCCATTGCACCGCCTCCGGGCTTTGCCAGTCACCCAAAATTGCGGAGCCGTCAAATCCTTTGGCCAACTCCCAGGGAAGACCCCGGCCCTTCAAATCAGACTGAAGTGTTCGGGCGGTAAAATCGATGCCCAGTCCAATGCGGTCGATGTAGGTTGCGGCAAATCGCTCTGCTATGTGTTTTCCATTTCGGCCAATACGCAATACGATTTCCAGTTCATGGTGAACATCCCCCAAATGATCGGGAAGAAAAAAGGGCTTTCCGTCACGTATAAGCGCGCTTTCTGGCTTCATAAACACAACTGGCTCCCCAGGCACGTCGTTGTTCAGTTCGCGGGCGTGTTCCGCATAATTGCGACCAATACAAATTATTTTCACGGCCGTAAAAATAACCCCTATTCTCATTAAATCGATGGAATAAGGCGCCAGCGCCAGCCCACATAAATCATGCGCTCGATGGCCGGGCCCCACACGAGAGAAGCGTCGAAAAAAGGAGAAAAGGGATGCTGGGCAGAAACAATAATATCGGTTTGGCGGAAATCGGTAAGGTTTTCAATGCCGAGGTAAAACGACGAGCGATCATAATTTTTGGTGACTTGAAAAAATCCCACGGCATACACAGGCGAATGCGACCGCATGCGCAAAGAATCAGGGTTACCTACAGTAGAAGGCAAGCGCTTACTTCCATACGTATGTAGGGTAAAATCAAAATCCCAACGACTTTTGGTTTTCCAGGAAACATTCATCAGACCTCTACTACGGGGCACGAGGGGCCGACTTAACCGCCCCCCCCGGTAATCGGTTTGTACATCCTGCACTCGGTATGCCAACCTCATTTCCATCCTTTTACGGGGCTGCACCTCCACTTCAAGCTGTGCGCTTCGGCTGTATGATGCCCCGTTGAGTGAATAAAGATGCAATTCCGTAGGAGATTGATCGTAATCGGCCACAACCTGTCCTGTAAACCATGTTTGCTGTATGTCCATCGACACCCTGGCCGACCGATAACGAAAGCGAAAATCATGGTTGCCATGGAGGCCCAAATGCCAGGCCCGTTCTGATTCGAGTCCCCAGGCGCCCCGATCACTCTGTCGGTCGATGATGAGTCGTCGGCCGCTCACCAAGCCGCCCTGTTGCTCAGCCAATACCGAAGCTACACGAAATCCCCTACCAGCAGAAAAACGCAACTGATCGGTGGTTGAAACGTCCCACTTCCAATTCAAGCGCGGACACCATTGCCCACCATATAAGTTGTGCTGGTCGTAGCGCAGCCCTATGACCCAAAGGTGTTTTCCACGCTCCAAGCTGAGCTCGGTAAAAATTCCGGGAACACGCTCATGACGCATAAAATCGAGGCGCGACGAGTCGGGGCGCGAAGGGGAGGCGGTCGAATGAACCGCAAGGGTATCGACCCATTCCGAAAAACGATCGTTGAGCCAGCTCAGGCCTGCACGGTAGCGATTCCGTGTGTCGCCCAGAATATCCTGGTAAATCAATTGTGCGCTTCGTGTATGTTGTTCGCCATAATAATCCCGATATCCAAATTGGTTGTCGAGTTGGGTGGCCGATGCGCTCCATAAGAAACCAATCGACCGGTATTTGTGGGCAGGAAATACATAACCGAGCTTTCCAAATGCTTCTTGTTGACCGATTCCAGTTTTCAATCCATACACGTCGGGTTGATTTTCGCGTTCCAGTTCATGCCGGTATGATACTTGTCCACCCCGTCGACGGTCATCTACCCCCCGAAATGCCAATTGGCCAGTGATCCCCAGGCCATTGTTATAATGCAAACGAAGAAGTCCGTTCCATTGCCGTCCTGCCGGAAGGTCAACAAATCCGTCCTTGTTAATGTCTGGGATGCCCTCCATTCGGTTGGCATGCAACAATATACTGCTGCTCCATTTTGTTGAGAGTGGAGCCGTAATCACCGCATTCAGCTCAGACCGCCCCATTTGGTTTTGATAGGCATTGAGCATCACTCGGCCTGGGTAATCAGGTTTTTTAACCTCAAGATTGATTTGTCCGGTTAGACTTTCGTAGCCATTGACCACCGATCCAACTCCCTGGGTGAGTTGCATTTCGTCGATCCACGAGCCCGGAAGTAAGGCCAGGCCGTAATGGGTGGCCAAACCCCTAATCCCAGGTAAATTTTCCCTGAGTAACTGAACATACGCACCCGATAAGCCAAGCATTTGAATTTGTTTCACCCCCGATGCGGCATCGGTGTAGGTTACTTCCACCGATGGATTGGTCTCGAAGCTCTCCGAAAGGTTACAACAAGCCGCCTTGAAGAGCTCACCTTCGGTGATTACACGGGCGTTCCTTGCCTCAGCGCGGGAAATGAACGAAGTAGCCCTTTGTTCCGTCACCTCTACCAATCCAAATCGCTCTTGGGTACGCAACACCACCTGAATATTACGATAATCGCGGATGAACAGGGTATCGGGGGCATATCCGGTATAGCGCACCACCAGTTGCCGGGTTTCGGAGTGTGCGGGGAGCGCAAATAGTCCCTGCCCGTTGGTGGTGGTGCCTCTTTGGGTGCCCATCCAGTAAACATGCGCCATAGGCAGCGGCTGAAATCGGCCTTGCTCGTCTTGCTCCACCACAACGCCCCTAAGTGTGTCAAGAACTACACCAGATTGGGCCTTAGTTTCATTGACAATGAGAAGGTAAATAATTAGGAAAAAAACAGGCATACACCCCGCGCTATTCATGCACATTCAGCCCATCGCGGTATAAGCAACACTGGGGCAGGCCCTTATAAACCGCTGAATCTGCCTTTTTCAACGCAGTATCGTGCCCGGCGGCAGCGATGTAGGTGTGAATCTGTTCTTCCGTCACAACCCCAGGCCTAAAGACCACCCACGCCTCTTGTTTCTGACGATCCCAACCCGCGGCAATGATTCCTTTCTGGTCGAGCGCATCCACAATCCTCTGTTCACATTGTCCACAATTTCCCTTCACCATCAAGCGGATTTCCTTCTTCTTGGGCGGCTTTTGCGCAGTGGAACATACAATACCTGCACATGAGGCGCTGCCGTTCTCACCAAAATCTGATGAACGCGCAGGTAAAGTATAGAGGACAATCATGGCGGCCCAAAGAAAAGAAGGCCATGAAAGCCTATTGGATATTCGGTGGATGGTATGCATAGCGGTAGATTCTTCCTTTATTTCGCGTCACATTATTTAAAATGACCCAAACGTTACAAAACGAACAAAACACATTAAAAGTTCACGGCTCGCTCCTCCTTGCTGCCTTATTTTATGGTGCTTCATACAGCATCGCGCAGCAAATCATGCCGCGACTCATCGCACCAGAGCCCTTTATTCTACTCAGGGTATGGATTTCCTGCGCAGTATTCTGGGCCGTTTATGCGCTACAACCTTCAAAACTCCGAAAAACGCTACACAAGCCCACGGGGCCTGAGCACCTCCGGCTGCTGGCCTGTGCAGTCTTTGGTGTAGCCGGTAATATGCTCCTGTTTTTCAAGGGACTGGCCATCAGCTCGCCGGTAAGTGCCGCCGTCATCATGATCACCACGCCCATCTTCATACTCGCCTTCGCCCTGCTGTTCCTCAAAGAAAAAGCCGGCCTTCTTAAAATTGGCGGTATGCTCGTAGGTGCCTTAGGGGCAGCGCTGCTCATCTACAGTGCCGACACCGTGGGAAGCGCCGGCAACCGCGCCAACACTGTTGCAGGAAATCTCATGGTATTGGTGAATGCCCTATTCTTTGCCGTTTACCTCATCATGGTGAAACCTTTGCTCGTGCGTTTCGAAACCCTCCAGCTCATGAGGTGGCTATTCCTGTATGGAAGTATCCTTGTTACCCCCTTTGGTTGGGCCGAACTGTCATCCATAGAATGGGGATTATTCACTTCGAGTGACTGGATGAGTTTTTGGTTTATCATTTTGGGAATCAGCGTAGGCGCATATTGGCTCAATGCCTGGTCACTCAAGCACACAAGGGCGACCGTGGTGGGGAGCTACATTTACCTGCAACCCCTCCTGGCGGCCCTGTTTGGTTTGTTTTGGGGAGAAAAAATACACCCCATGCAAATCATCTTTGGCAGCCTGGTTTTTGCCGGTGTGTTTATGGTGGGCAGAGCCCGCAAATAAAGGCGTATTTTCGCCCCCTCCAATCACAGAAAACATGATTCGCTCCATGACAGGCTTTGGTAAAGCCGAAAAAGCAACGCCGAAGGGCACGCTGAGTGCCGAATTGCGCTGCCTGAATTCCAAGCAGTTCGACCTCAGCATGCGTTTGTCTGCATCACTTACCTCATGGGAGTTTCCCATCAGGAACTGGCTGCAAGCACGCCTTGAGCGCGGTAAATGTCAACTTACCCTCAATTGGTCTGTACACGAAGAAACGGAACTCCGATTAAACACCGAATTGATCGAAAGCCTACAAAAACAGTGGGCTCATTACTGTGAACAGTCAGGAAAACCCATACATACCGAAATGCCGGCCGGATTATGGAATGCATCCCTACTACTCAAATCCACGTCCGATGAAGGGGAACAACCCGATGAACAACTGTGGATGGATGTGCTGGAGGAGGCTTCACTTGCACTCAACGATTTTCGTCTTCGCGAAGGACAAGCAACAGCGCGTGACCTCGAACAATGCTGCTTGCTCATTGAAGAAGGATTGTCGCTCATCGACCGCCTCGACCCTGATCGGATTAAATCCTATCGCGAACGCCTGTCTTCACTGCTTGAACGGATCAACCTACCAACCGAGGAGGGTCGTATTCGCATAGAACAAGAACTGGTGTTGTATGTTGATAAACTCGACATCAGTGAAGAAAAACAGCGCTTGACAGAACACTGTAGGTTTTTCAGACAAAGTCTACTTGAAGAAAACAGCGGGCGCACTTTAGGATTTATTGCACAAGAAATGGGTCGCGAAATCAATACTATAGGCTCCAAGGCCAATCATTCGGGCATACAACGAACGGTGGTGGAGATGAAAAACCAACTCGAACGCATCCGTGAACAAGTGCAAAATCTGATGTAATAACATGATTGATCCTGGGAAGCTCATCATCATCAGTGCCCCGTCGGGAAGTGGAAAAACCACCCTGGCGCGTCATCTATTGTCGGTGATTCCGGGCTTACAATTCTCGGTGAGTGCCACTACGCGTGCACGTCGTTCGCATGAAGTGGAGGGGCGCGACTACTTGTTTTTGTCGACCGATCAATTCATCGAATTGCAACAGAAAAGTGCTTTTTTGGAATGGGAAGAAGTTTATTCTGGAATATTTTACGGTACTTTAAAGGCATCGGTTGATGAATGCCTGAAATCGGGTGTTTCACTTGTTTTTGATGTGGATGTGCAAGGCGCGCTCAACATCAAGAAATTATATGGGGAACAAGCGCTTTCTGTTTACGTGGATGCGGGAGGGATTGAAATACTCGAACAACGATTACGGGCACGCAATACCGAAACGGAGGAGCGCCTCAGGCTTCGCCTAAAAAAAGCCACAATAGAAGCAAAGATGGCACATTTATTCGATTACATCCAGGTCAATACGGATTTGAATGAAGCATGTGAACAACTTACCAATCGGGTACGGTCATTTTTATCTATTCCTTTATGAGTACGATTGGTTTGTTCTTTGGTTCATTTAACCCCATACATACAGGCCACCTTATTTTAGCCGAGTATTTTGTATCACACTGTGCTCTTCAAGAAGTTTGGCTGGTGGTGTCGCCAAACAACCCCTTTAAAAATGGAAACGATTTATACCCCCAATCGGAACGCTTAAGGTGGGTTCGCATGTCTATTGCCAACAACCCTTTGCTCCGGGCATGTGATATTGAGTTCAGTTTATCTTCGCCTTCCTACACCATACATACCCTTGACGCACTCTCGGCAAAATACCCCGAACATGCGTTTCAGTTGATTATGGGACAAGACAATCTAGAACAATTTCACCGATGGAAGTCATACGAGGATATTCTCATGAAATATCCTGTGCTCGTCTACCCACGTCATGGAAGTATCGGTTGTGCGCTCGAAAAACACCCATCAGTACGGATGGTTGACGCCCCTCTTTTGGAGATATCCGCTACCCGAATACGAGAATTATACGCTTCAGGCCATTCAGTACGCTATCTTCTTCCCGATCCTGTCTTCCAGGATTGGTTACTTCGGTAGTTTTTTCATTGTTACTAAAAACAAGTTTATAGTGTTGATAAGTTGTGCATATTCATGTTGAATGAGGCTAGTTTGTTCACCATTGAAGTGCATAAACCGGACTTTAACGTGTTTAGGTACTTATTGTGCTTTTTTTTCCACCTCAAGTACAGAATTTATCAACATGACAAGAGTGAATATTTATCCTCATCCTTCATCTTCCATTTTTTTAACAATGTTGACAACCTTCATAAAGCAATCGTTTATCAATACAAACTTGAATAAATCTGTTCGAATGGTGTGGATGAGCTTGTGGATACGTGTTGAAAAAAAAAAGCAGCTCTATTTATCCACATATAAACAGCCCTAACAACAACAATCAGTATTTAAAAATTATAGATTATAGTTTGCTGCGCACATCAAATCAGACGATTTTTGCAGGGATTGTTCAAATCTATGTGGAAGGGCATACAAGAAGAGGAAAGCATTTTTACCGTGATGTCGGCCATGGCCCGGCAGCACGATGCCATTAATTTGGCCCAAGGCTTCCCTAATTTTGATCCTGATCCGAGGTTAAAGGATATATTTCGATCGGTAGTGGGCGATTCAGTCCACCAGTATGCGCCCATGTCGGGCCTTGCGGGATTGCGCACGGCGTTGGCGAATAAAATCCTTGATTTCTATGGTGTTGAATGGGATCCTGAACAGGAATTGACCATCACCGCTGGGGCTACCCAAGCCATCTCAACCGTTCTGCAAGCCTGTGTACAGCAGGGTGATGAAGTCATCATTCTTGATCCAGCATATGATTCATATCGTCCGGGCGTACTCATGGCCGGGGCACGCCCTGTTCATGTCACAATGCCTTATGAACATGGTCTTTTTTTCTGGAATTGGGATGCCGTTCGGGATGCCATCACGTCGAAAACGAAGTTAGTGATCATCAACCAGCCTCATAATCCGGCAGGAATTTTCCTTTCTGAGGATGATTGGCGGGAGTTGGAAGAGATTGTTGTGAAAAATGATGTATTGCTGTTGTGCGATGAGGTTTATGAACATATGGTTTATGATGGGGCAGCTTTTATATCCGCTTGTACGCGTCATGCCATTCGCAACCACTTATTTTGTGTAAGTTCCTTTGGTAAGACATACCACAATACGGGTTGGAAAGTGGGTTATGTCATGGCTTGCTCTGACTGGATGCGCAGATTCAGACAAGTTCACCAGTTTACCGTTTTTTCTGTGAATAGTGTGGCCCAACATGTCTTGGGTCAATTTCTTCCGGTGGTCGATGCCTATCAGAATTTATCTGGTTTTTACCAGCAGAAACGGGATTATTTTATCCAGGCAATGGAGCAGACCCGGTTTCAGATGTTACCCACTAAGTCTACTTACTTCCAGTTGGCCGACTACAGCCAAATCAGCAAAGAAGAAACAGATGTAGACTTTTGTGCGCGCATCATTCGGGAATACGGAGTGGCGGCCATTCCTTTATCGCCCTTCATCCATAATATGTCCAATGTTCCGCTGATTCGGTTCTGTTTTGCCAAAACTGACGATGTGTTAATGTCGGCAGCGCAACGATTATCGTCATGTTAAAAGTTCATGTTCTGCAAACTGATCTGCATTGGCGCGATCCAATCGCCAACATGGTTCATTTGGACCATCGTCTGAACACTTTGGAAAATCAACTGGAGGCGTTGGACACAAGATTAGAGACTTTTTTGGTGCTTCTTCCGGAAATGTTCAGCACTGGTTTTTCTATGGATCCGGAAGGCGTTGCTTCTCGTTGGCACCGATCAGACCCAGTATTGTTGTGGATGCAAAGGCGGACAAAAGCGGGTGGTTATTATCTCGGCGGTTCTGTTATGATGCGTAAGGGCAGGCGTTTTTACAACATGTTTGTTTTGTGTTCACCTACTGGTCAGTTTCAAACCTATGAAAAGAGGCATTTATTTGGTTTGGCAGGCGAAGATCAGAAATATACTAAGGGCCATAGACGGGTTGTTTGGGAGATAGGTGGTTATCGTGTCTGTCCACAGATATGCTACGACTTGCGGTTCCCGGTTTGGTCGCGCAACGATTTGAATTATGATGTTCTGGTTTATGTGGCGAATTGGCCGTCTATTCGAATCGATGCCTGGAATACATTGTTGTTGGCGAGGGCCATTGAAAATCAGGCTTATGTGGTGGGAGTGAACCGCATCGGCATTGATGGGCTATCCACCCCATATCCTGGGAACAGTCAGATTGTTAACCCATGGGGAAACATCATGGTCCATGCAGGTACGTCAGATAGCGTTATCAGTGCTGTAATAGAGCGCAACACGTTAGAAGATGTTCGTCAGCGACTCCCATTTTTGAAAGATGCCGACACATTTCGTGTTTTGAAGCGTTCTTAGTCCGTTCAATTTTATACGATTTCCGACATATGTCTACACCACCCATCCACGCCCCCAGATCTACAGGATTGGTCATTGCGTGGGAAGAACTCCGTAACCGGCTTAAAGAAGACTTCGGTAAGAAGCCTGACCTTCAAGCTGTTCTGTTTCTTATTGGAGTGAATGTGTTGGGGCGTTCAGAGGATACGTTTACCAAGGAGGAAAAACAGGATTTGATGCATGTTGCGGTTTGTGAGGTGCTTTCTTTTTTGGGTTATTATGAATTTACGGGGCGCGATCCTGATGGATGGCCGCATTATCGACTGCTCCAAACATTACCCGCGGTTAATCTACCCGAACAAGAAGAATTATTGAAGGGCGCTTGCCTCCAATACTTCGAGGAAATTGACTATTTTCGTGTTTCTGAAAAAACCAAATAACAATGAATAAATTTATGCACAATTTTACCCGAGTATGTGGATTATCGTTAATGAGTTTCTCCTTAGCCGCGGCAGTGTCGGCACAAGCACAGAACAGTACATCAAATCCACCGGCGCAGGCATTGGGTTCAGGAAAATCATCGGTAGTCGAGTTTCAAACGGATAAAGGAAAAATTCGGGTTCGTTTGTACAACGAGACGCCCAAGCACCGAGACAATATGTTGAAGTTGGTGAAGGATGGGTTTTATGATGGGGTATTGTTCCATCGCGTTATCAAGGATTTTATGATTCAGGGAGGCGATCCGCAGTCCAAGAATGCTCCGGCGGGTCAAATGTTGGGCTCTGGTGATGTGGGATACACCGTTCCCGCTGAATTCAATCCGAATTTGTTCCACAAAAAGGGTGCACTTTCCGCTGCTCGTCAGGGCGATCAAGTAAATCCCGAAAAGCGGTCGAGTGGATGCCAATTCTACCTGGTACAAGGACGCAAATGGAGTGATGCTGAACTCAACAGTTTCGAATCACAGCGCGGCTCAAAGTTTAGTCCAGAGCAGCGCGAGGCCTATAAAACCTTGGGTGGCACGCCTCACCTTGATGGAGGATACACCGTTTATGGTGAAGTAATTGAGGGATTAGACATCATTGATTTGATTGCGGCTGTGAAAACAGCACCGGGTGATCGTCCCGTTCAAGATGTCAAAATTGTGAAGGCCGTCATCGTACAGTGACAAAATTTATAACTTATAACGTCAATGGTGTACGCGCTGCGGCGCGTAAGGGTTTGGTTGATTGGGTCCAAGCATCCAACGCGGATGTTGTGGCCCTACAAGAAATCAAATCCGACGCCAATCAGTTTGATTGGGGAGAATTCCGCCGCATTGGCTATGAACCCTTCATATTTCCTGCTGAGAAAAAGGGATATTCAGGCGTAGCGATACTCTCCAGAAAGGAACCCAAGAATGTCGTTTATGGTTGCGGTCATGGGTGGATTGATGAAGAGGGAAGGATCATTCGTGCGGATTTCGACCATTGCAGTTTTGTATCGGTTTACATACCCTCTGGCAGCAGTGGAGAGCATCGTCAGGAGAAGAAAATGGAGTTTTTGGATTTCTTCTCGGGCTATACAAGGGGATTGGTACACCATCAAAAGAACATCATCATCAGTGGTGACTACAATATTTGTCGTGAGGCCATCGATATTCATGATCCTGTGCGTAATGCCAATGTTTCTGGATTCCTTCCCGAAGAACGCGCCTGGTTTGCACAATGGGTCGATGAAGGGTGGTGCGATAGCTTCCGTCGTGTTGAAGCCGGTGCAGCCCATTACAGTTGGTGGTCGTACCGCGCAGGTTCACGGGAGAAAAACCTGGGATGGCGCATCGACTACAATATGATCAGCAGTACCCTTACCGATCATGTATCAGGAGCGCAATTGCACCCACACGCCATGCACTCGGATCATTGTCCCGTTGAACTTCAACTCAATCTTTCTCTCAATGACTGATTACAGGCCACCTACTTATCAGGATTTACTGGACCGCTTGGATTCGTTTATTCGAAAGTGGTACCTCAATCAGGTCATTAGGGGAGTTATTTTAATTTTTTCTTTGCTATTGGCCTCTTGGTTGCTCGTGGCAACCACTGCTTTTTACACCTATTGGCCAAGTTGGGCCCGAGCAGTGTTGTTTTACGGCTTTATTGTGTTGAACCTTTATTTTCTGGTTCGTTTGGTCGGTCAACCACTTTTTAAGCGTTTGGGGTGGTTGAAGGGCATCGATCGTAAAGAAGCAGCCCAGATGATTGGTGCGCATTTCCCGGAGGTGCGCGACAAATTGGTCAATACCCTAGAGCTCAGTGAATCGGCGCGTCGCTCAGCAGGTTTTTCTGTCGATCTTTTGGTGGCAAGCGTAGAGCAACGAACACGCATGTTGATGCCCGTTCCCATGCTCAACATGATTGATTTAAAGGCGAACAAAAAGCATTTGAAGATCTTGATTCCGGTTGCGGCACTTTTTATATTGGTGTTGGTTGTGGCTCCGTCCTTATTGAGTAAGGGTGGCGAAAAAGTGGTTCGTTATAACCGCGAATTTATTCGGGAGGCACCATTCACTTTTGACTGGATCAACAGCGATCAGCAATTTGAACAATCGGAAACAGCTGTGCTTCGGTTGCGTCTGAGTGGGCCGGAAGTGCCGGCAGAGGCTTATGTATCACAGGCTGGTCTGTGGATACGGATGCAAAATACCGCTGAGGTTGGGGTATTTGAAGCAGAAATAGCCCAAGTGAAGCCAGGAATGAAGCTGCAATTTCGGGCTGATGAATTCACCTCGCTCACTTATGATTTAAAAGTTGTTGCACGACCCGTGGTTGAGCGATTCGATGTTGATTTGTCGTATCCCAGCTACTTGGGAAAAACGAATCAATCCCTTCAAAATACAGGGGATTTGGTGGTTCCAGAAGGAACGCGCATCACCTGGAAGGTACAATCACGCAGCGTAGATACCCTTTTATTGGGCTTAGGTGATGGAACTGCGGTGCCGGCCGAGCGCTCAGGGTCTGGAAGATTTACCGTTGCCTATTCTGCACGTCAAGAGATGCGCTACAGCATTCGTTTCAAGAACAAAACAAATCCACGCTCCGACAGCATGACGTTTACGCTGAAGGTTGTTCCGGATCAATGGCCGGTCATAGAAGCGGGCGAGCAGCCGGACAGTGTGCAGCAAGGCGTACGCTATTTCGATGGTGAAATTGGAGACGATAACGGATTCGCTTCATTGTCATTTTGCTACAGAGTTTTTGATCCTAAGGGTGTTCCACAGGGCGATTTAAAGGTTATGCCGTTGGGCTTGGGTAAGGGCAATAGACAGCGGTTCTTCCATTATTTTGATGTGACGTCCCTCGGACTGCGCAATGGATCATATGTTGATTACTATTTCGAAGTGGCCGACAATGATGGCGTCAATGGTTCGAAAAAAGCCCGAACAAACACATTTCAGTACCGTAGTTTAACAGAGGAGCAGCGGGAGGACAAAATTGCCACGAATACAGCGGAAACAACAGATCAGTTGGAAAAGTCGATCGCGGAGAGCCAGAAAATAGAGCGTGATGCCGAAAAGTTGCTTCGAAAGTTGGTCGATAAAAAGGAGTTGAGTTGGGAGGACAAACGTCTTATTGAACAGATCAAGCAAAGGCAGGCTGAAGTGCAGCAACAACTGCGCGACGCCGTTAACAATATGCAAGAGAACAGTCAGCTTCGGAACGATGAACAAAAGATAGAGATATTAGAAAAGCAAAAGAAGCTGCAAGAAATGGCCAATCGTTTGTTGAATGATGAGATGCGCAAGATGATGGAGGAATTGGAGAAAATGATGGATCAGCAAAAAAGCGATAAAATGCGGGAGCAGCTCGACAAGATGAAGTTTGATCAATCACAAGTGGAGAAGGAGCTGGACCGGATGCTTGAGTTTTTTAAAGAGATGGAGGTGGAACAAAAGGCGGATCAATTGGCCAATAAACTCGATGAATTAGCTAAGAAGCAAGAAGAATTAGCACGGAAGAGCGAACAATCGACAAAGGAGGATAGTGAAGCGCTTCAAAAGGAGCAGGAGGCACTGAACAAGGAATTCTCGGAGCAGGAGAAGAAGGCAAAGGAATTAGAAAAGGAGAACAGCGAACTGAAGAAACCCATTGACTTTGATCAATTAAGCGAACAGACGCGTGGTATTGGACAGGAGATGGATGATGCCAAGAAAAGCTTATCGGAGCAGAAGCAAAAAAAGGCTGCCGGTCAGCAAAAGAGTGCCGCAGGGAAGATGAAAGAAATGGCGAAAAAGATGCGCGAGGATATGCAAAGCCAGGAGATGCAGATGCTCGACGAGAACATTGAAGCGCTTCGAATGCTGCTTGAAAACCTAATACGGTATTCTTTTCGTCAGGAGAAATTGATGGATCGACTGCAGGACAACAGTACGTATTCTCCTGTATTTGTAGAATTGGGACAGGAACAGGTGCGTTTAAAGGAGGAGGCTCGCTTATTAGAAGATAGTTTGTCCGCATTGGCTTCGCGTGTCATGCAGCTGGAAAGTGTTGTGAATAGGGAGATGGGACTGATTAACCTGAACATTGAAAAGGCGTTGGCCTCTTTTGGTGATCGTCGCGTTGCCGAAATCAAAAGCCGACAACAGTATGTGATGACTTCGGCCAATAATTTGGCCTTGATGCTCTCTGAATTGTTAAATAGTTTGCAGCAAGAGAAAGCCAACAACATGGATGGTCAGCAACAATGTAAAAAGCCAGGTACGGGGGGTGGTTCGGGGCGCTTGAGCAAGATGTCCCAGATGCAGAAATCGTTGAACGAACAGATGAGTAAAATGCGGCAACAAATGGGCCAACAGGGAGCGGGAAAAAAGGATGGCCAACAAGGCCGCAACAAGCAAGAAAGTCAAGCTTTTGGGGAGATGGTGGCGCGGCAGGAAGCGATTCGTCGTGAGTTGCAACGGTTAAACGAGGAACTCAATAAAGATGGTAAGGGTGGGTTGGGCAACTTGGATCAATTAGCGAAGGAAATGGAAAAAACGGAGAAGGAGCTTGTCAACAAGCGTTTGACTGAGGAGAGTGTGCGGCGGCAAGAAGAAATCATGACGCGGCTTTTGGAAGCTGAAAAGGCTGAGCGGGAGCGTGAATGGGACGATGAGCGACGCGCCAATACCGCCCAACAGGTGTCACGTCGAGAACCCCCGGCTTTTGAGGCCTACAAACGCGAAAAAATGCGCACACTGGAAATGTACAGAACGGTTAGCCCACAATTGAACCCATACTACCGTCAAAAGGTCGATCGATATTTTTCACAGATTCGCCCATGAAGCGCGAATTAAGTCTTCAGACCTTGCCTCAGGGCAATACCATGATCGATCAGATTATTTCTGATTTGCATGAGCTTTACGATGTGA
>Ga0214923_10003541_pt1 | contig 19508 bp, 20 predicted proteins | sample LL1510_MetaG_FD_177993 | JGI IMG/M metagenome (GOLD analysis project Ga0214923, IMG submission 177993) | Freshwater microbial communities from Lake Lanier, Atlanta, Georgia, United States - LL-1510 | ecosystem: Environmental > Aquatic > Freshwater > Lake | place: USA: Georgia | collected...
CACCACAAACAACAACAACAACAACAACAATGACGTTACGGGCGAATCGTTCAACCTATTTAAGAACGCAAGAGTCTAATCCAGAAATAATTAATGTTTCTTATCCAACTACAAAACCATATGGTTACGGATCTATTAAAGGATGGTATGGAAGTAAAAAAAGTAGTTACTTATTAGACAATCCAATTAAAGCGGAATATGAGCAAATGAATCAAAATTATGTATCTAACAATCAACAATGGAAATTTTTACATCTTCCAAAAAAAGAGGAGTTGCCTGATTATGGAAGTTGGTGGAATTGGGATGTAGAACTGCAAAAGATTAATAATGTAATTGATTATTTAGGAGAAACTTTAGGAAAATTTGAAACTCATTTTATATCAGCAACAGAAATTGTTGATAAATTGAGATGGGTTCCAAAAATAAATTTTGGAGAGGAAAAGCGTTTTGAAATTGAAAATGTAAGTTTAAAGAACGCTTTGACAAGCAAAATTAATGCTTCTAATAGTAATGCAGTTATTAGTTTTACTCAACAAGAATGGAATAGTTTTAACATAACTACAAATATTAGAACACTTCATTATATTAAAATTGGTAATTCACAATATAAACCTTTTTCTCCTGGAACAGATAGGGTAAATAATGAGGCATTAGCAATAATAAATAGAGATTGGGAAATAGGTGCTTGGCCAGGCAGCACAACTCCAAATCAAAGGTTACGAGTTGAGGAATGTGGTGGTGTTTGTTTAATGTATAAAACAAAAAATAATAGACAACGTGTTTATATGGCAATTGACCTAGGTATGGGACATTATGATTTGTTAAATGGTTCAAATTTTATGAATCAATCTAATGAGGATAAAAAACAATGGTTGAGAGATGAAATTTACGCATCTATAAGCCATGAATATTCACACGTAATTCAAAGACAAATAATAGATCCTATACTGCCTACAAGATGGTCTGGCGAAGAGACTCAACAATTAGGTGAACGAAGCCCAAACGCAACTTCAAGATGGTGGGTGGAATCATTTGCCACTATATTACCATATTTTATTGGATTTAGTTTTTCAGGATTTAACTTAGAAAACAAAATTATACAATCCATTAGTGAAATTAGGAATAATGTTCCAACTACATCCCAAGAGTTTGCTGATAGAATGATGTACGTTCAACCCTATGGGTATTTAACAAAACACCATTGGTCTTTTTTGGCGGCTGCATATATGGCAAAACTAACGTCTTGGAAATATGTATTAGTAGATTTTTATTATGATTTTCAACGGGTTCCCTCAAATACACGAGCAACCGCATCAAATAATATTAATGATATCTATTATGTTCCAGACTTAGATAAATTATTTTTACATAATTTTGGTAAAACAGAAGAAAATTTTTTAAAAGATTTATATACCCTAATTAAAACGGATATGACAATTGACATTACTTATTTTTTACCGAATCAAGGAGCAACTTTATTAACAACCGCAAATGTTTTACCATCAGGTACTTCGCGTTATAATATTGAAGGATTTCAAAATTATAATAAAAATAATTCTAATAAATTATGTAACTTTATGTAACCTTAACTAAGCATACTTAGTTTTAATTTAACGTTTATAACGTTTACTTATATGCCTACGCGTTTTTTTGCCTCTTCTTTTCTTATGTCTTCTAGAACGCTTTTTATTTTTTCTGGTACCGCCGAGGCTAATTCCTTTCTGTAATTTTAATGTATTCACATCTGCTTGTAGATGTCTTATATTGGTTTTTATTTCTTGTAGTTGTTTTTCTAGTTCTTTATTACTTTTCGGCGCTTGTGGTGTTCCTTCTGCATCAGCGACTCTTTGATTGAGCGAACTTGACTGGACGCGACGGCCGAGAAAAGTTTCCTCCGCCGGCGCCGCTTCGTCGGGATGGTAGGGATCGGTCAGCCTCCAGGACATTTATATTATAACTAAATATTATAACTAAATATTATAACTAAATATTATAACTAAATATTATAACTTTTTTAAACTTATTTTTTGTTTAACATTTGTTTATACTCTCTCCACGATACAGTTAAATGTTCATCCTGGGCTTCTTCTGACCCTGCGATTTGGTTCTCTTTTAATTTATCATCTAGTTTCTTTTCTTTTTTCAAAGCCGAATCTACATATAATTCTTTTAAATAAGAACCTACTTTTACAGAGGCTTCATGTTGGTCAACCTCACCTTTTTCTATCATTTCTAATGCGTCTAAAAAATTATATAATATTTCTAAGCTTAATTCATTTTTTATAAGTTTATTATAAATATCCGTATAATTCATAAAAAGAAAATTACATTGGTCTACTGCCATATTATCAAATCGACTGAAATCATTTTTATATATCTCACTATATTCTTTTTTTAATTTTTCTAATATTTCTACATTTAGTCGAATAAGAGCACTATGCTTTGTTTTTCTGATTACTTCAGTATTATTTTCTACATCATTTGCTTTTATCATTTGTTGTAACTTCAGTCTATCTCCATCAGACATTTCATAGTTCATTATAATATTATATATATAGTATTATATTTATATATTTAATATTATATTTAATATTATATATTTAATATTTATATATAAGAGTAATGGTACAAGAAACAGCAGTTGCAGAAGGAACAGATGTTATGTTTTCAGAAGAAGCAAATGATAGTATTACTGATTTAGAACAAGTTGGCGCTCATATTGATAATCTAGGTGAGGCGTGTACTAGCACATCTAGCAGCGGAGGAACTAAACGCAGAAGCAGAATAAGCAGAAGCAGACGCCGGAGCAGAAGAAGAAGAAATATAATAAGCAGAAGAAATAGAAGAAGAAGTAAAAGAAATAAACGAAGAAGAAGAAATAAAACTAAGAAAATGAGAGGCGGTGTATTTGATGAACTCGCTCAACCCCAATCCCAATTAAGGCCACTAATATTTACAGAGATGTATAAACATATAAGAAAAATTAAAAATCCTACTATAACACTCCTAGAATTAGAGGCTGAATTAACAGCAGATGAAGTAGCACAGGCTAAAATAACAGAAGAAGACTTAGTAGCTTTTATTGAACCAAAGATAACTAAAATTGAGAAAAATGGTATAATTATAAACAGTATAGATTATAAAAAATTGTGTAGAGATTTATTTAAAATGAATGAAGGCATAAAATATAAAATAGAAAATATAGATTCACGACTTGATAAAGATTCTATGCGACTATTATTTATGAACTTTAAATCACATAATATATTTAGTGAAAACAAACGAGAAAGTTTATTTGAAATAATAAAAAAAACAAAACCAGAATATATATGTTTAACAGAGGCATTAGTTCCTAATGATATTGCGGATAGGGTACATGAAGCAAATAAAATGTATGGTACTTATGACGCTATTATACATAATTTATCTAACTATAGTAACAATGATAAAGTCACACAACCTTATAAAGCATATGAAAAGTTTAAAAATAACAAACAAGATGGTCATAAGAAAGAAAAACAAACTGAATTAGGCATAGGCATAGATATAGATGATAGTTTTGACAAAACTCTTACTAATAACTGGATTAACAAATTTATTGAAATGGGATATCTATATATAATATTTGGTAATCCAATAAACTGTCCTTATGGCATTAATTGGGGCAATTGTATAATTACAAAACAAGAACCTACACGTGCTAAAATATTACAGATGCAGCATAAAAAAACATATAATGATGACAATTCTTTTCAAGCAAACAAGGGTGAAACAGAATCAAGATGCATGATCCATATAGTAATGACTAAAGAAGGTATAGAACATAACATTTTATGTACGCATTTAGAAGATACACAATCAGATATAAGGATCAAACAAACCAGTGAAATTGAAGATTATATACATTCAAACGGCTTAGATTCTTCTAGTGATAAAATAAAAACTCTTGTAGGAGATTTAAATGCTATTTATAAAGGTTCATATAATGCAACTGAAATCATGCTACTAAATAAATTAAATGGATTAAATGGGGGAGGCGACATACCAATTGATGCAGTAGAGACACTTAATAAGCTGTTTGGAGAAGCTTTACTTATAAATAAAGGACAACAATATGAATCATTATTTCAAAAATGTGTATCACATGCATATAGCAATTTTTATAAAAAATCATTAATGATTTTTACAGATGCAACTGAGTTTGATCATCAACCTTTATTATTAGTTAAACCGATTTCAGTTAAAGAGAGAGTTCAAATGATAGAAAAGCTCATAGAATTAAAATAACTAAATAAAGGTCCACTCATTTAAAGCCGCATTATAAACAATTTGTTTATTTGGAGTAATATTATTATTCCAAGATTTGGAATAAGGATTATTCCAACCGCTTGAATAACTATTTGTATTACATTTAAACATTTTTTGAGGAACTGGTTGTGGTTTATTGCATTCAAATTGCGGAGTAATGAACTTTCTCTCTTGTAATCGTTTACTTATATATGTCCCATAATTAACTGTAGTTATACCTGGTTTTGTAATTTTTATAATGTTAATATTTGTTTTAGAGCACGATTTTTTGGTACTTTTATATTTTGTGATACAAGGTATAAAAGTTATATTATCTATGTCATAGCAACTAGATTTATTTCCTAAGTTTGTAAAAGGAACTATTGAATTATTTTTAACTAATTCATCTATTTGTTCTTTAGATAAAAACTTTTGGACATTATAACGTTGTCCTAATCGTTGTATGGTGTTATATCCGGTTATATCTAGTATACCAACAATGCCATTATAACATTTTTCAGCGTTTATAATACACTTGCTTTGCCGATTTAATTTAATAACCTTTTCAATATATATTCCTTGGTCTCCATTTGGATTTAGAGGATGTTTAACCCAATTTTGGGATAGTGGGCCAACGCCGCTGCGCACCACACAAGTCTTAAATTGGGGTGCTGGTTTTAATATTTTGCCCATAGAACAACCACATTCCTCATTGCTTAACATTTGACGAGTTGGAGCTAAAGAATATACTCTTTCTATACCCTTTAATCGTTTAGATAACATTCCTCTAGTATTCATTACTGTGGTTTTAAGTACGGTTGGGTCATTATTGCAAACTGCAGTAGTATATGCATGACCCGAATTTTTATTTTTATGTTTACTGCGAAATGCTAAATTTCCTTGTCCAATATAATTTCCACGCAAAGTACCATTTAAAGAAAACCCAACTGAAATTGATCCATTACTGCCTTTTCCTGATAAAGGTGCTTCTCTCGGATTATTTGTAAATGTTTTCCGTTTCAATACAGCAATTGACATTTATATATATAATTATTATTATTAATAATAATATATGCTTTATTATTAATAAGTTACTAAGTTACTAAGTTACTAAGTTACTAAAACTATTAAAATCGAGTCATTAATAGCTCATTTGCAGCCATTGGTTCTTCAATTTGTAATAAATTATTAATATTTGGACCAGAGAAAGCGTTATTAAAATTGGTTTCTGGTAAATTATTATTTCGCTGATTAAATTGTGGATTATTTAATGCTAAATTATTAAATTGTGAGTTTGATTGTTGCTGTCCATTATTGGCTTGCTGTTGAGATTGTCCGCCCCGAGAGATGGGTTGTGTTGTTTTAACATCTTGTTGATTTTTACCATTTTTATTGTTATTATTGTTATTTAAATTGGTTTTTCCATTATATAAGTCAAATAATCTGTCAATAAGAATATTTATTTTATTACCTAATTTGGTATCAATTGTGAATAATATAATTAAAAAAGGCAATATAAAGTTAGTTTCATTAAAAGTGTGGTATGAGGTTTTGCTTCTTGTTGGGATATATCTTACAATCTTATTTACAAACCAAATAGTTAATAATAAAACATTAATACTTATAAATATTTCAATAAATATTTCTAAACTTCCTTTGGCCTCGTCAACCTCCGGACTTAATACATTTAGTATTTTTAAACATATTAATATTAATGGAATTGCAATAAAAGTATACTGCCACATATTGCTAATATTTTCCATATTTTCGCGATTGAAATTAAAAATATATTCAAAAAATCCTTTTTTATTTTCTTCGTCTTCTTCTTTTCTATCCATATGATTTATAAAAAGAAATTAAAAAAATAAATAGATATTTATTAATGATTAAACGTATTTTAAAAACGCTAAAAGAGAAAGAAGGCCATATTCACGAAGAATATCAATATTTATATTTAATTAATGATATAATTACTGATGGAACTATGATTAATAGTAGAAATGGAAATGCTTTAACTATATTTGGGGCAGCAATGCATTTTTCTTTAGAAAATGATAGTGTTCCAATTATAACTACAAAACAAGTGGCTTTTAAAACTTGTATAAAGGAATTGTTATGGTTTATTAGTGGTAAAACTAATAATAAAATTCTTAAAGCAGAAAAAGTTCATATATGGGATAAAAATGCTAGTCGTGAGTTTTTAGATTCTCGAGGTCTAACACAGTTAGAAGAAGATGATTTAGGGCCAGTTTATGGACATCAATGGAGGCATTTTAATGCTGCTTATAGTGATTGTAATAGTGATTATACAAACAAAGGAATAGATCAATTATTATATATTATTAATTGTCTTAAAGATCCTGTTGAACGATATTCTAGAAGACTTGTAATGAGTGCTTGGAATCCTTGCCAAATAGATGAAATGGCTCTGCCGCCTTGCCACATTTTAGTTCAATTTAATGTAATTAATGATGAACTGTCTTGTGCTTTGTATCAAAGAAGTGGAGATGTTGGTTTGGGAGTGCCTTTTAATATTTCATCTTATAGTATATTAACGCATATATTAGCTAAACATTGTAATTTAAAGGCAAAAGAATTTGTATATTATTTAGGAAATGCCCATATATATGATGACCATATAAGCCAATTAACCCAGCAAGCAAGAAGAATCCCCTATGATTTTCCTAAAGTTAATATAAAAAAAATATATAATAAGATTGAAGAATATACTTTAGAAGATATTGAAATTATAGATTATAAGTTTCATTCTAAAATTAAAATGGAAATGCGAAAATAATCCAATATTAATTTATTTATAGTAGTTATATGAGTGGAACTGCTGCTTTAGCTGCTGCGAAAAGACGACGCAATCTTAACGATTCACAACCTATAACTGGGAGTAAAAGTCAAATGGAACAGCCTACCGTAACTAGACCATCAAGTGAACCAGTTCATCCATTGCAAACATTATTAACTCACGACAAACAAATTTTTCTTTTAGAGAGAAGATTTGAACAATTAGAACAAGCGATTCCTAATATTGCTAATATGGCTAATATGAACAATGGTGCAGAGATATCAGATGAATTAGATAGTTTAGTAAGAAATAATAACTCTGAGGTTAAATTATTAAAGTTAGCACTTCAAAAAATGCAAAAACAAATACAAGACCTTAATAGCGTAGTAACCACTTTAAGAGGTTCAATTTCTAATCACGATGGTGTAATTAATGATTTGATTGAAAAGATAACAAATACTAATCTTTCAGGATTATCCAGTGTATATGAAACAAGCGAGGAAGACAAAGATTCTAATATAGAATTAAATATTACTAATTCTTAAACTTCTTAAACTTCTTAAACTTCTTAAAAGTTTAAACTTTTATGTATATAACGCATTTATCTCGTTAATTAGTAAATTAATAAAAATTATTATATTTTATAAACAAAATGAATATAATAATTTCGATTGTTACATTTTTAATTGTTTTATTTATATATTTACATATTTATTATCATATTAAAATTAGCAATTATTTAGAGGTTTATGATATTCAGAATCTATCAAAAGAGAGATTAGAAGAAATATGTGATTTAAGACAACCAGCAACATTTTATTTAGATATAGAGTGTTTTGATTTATTACTTTTAGAAAATGTTAAAAAAGAATATGGTTCCTTTGATATTAAAATAAGAGACACAATGCATAATACAAATAGTGAAATATATTTACCATATATATTAAATAAAGCAATTGTAGCAATTAAAGAGAAACGTTATTATTCTGAAAAAAATGAAGATTTTTTAAATGAAACCAGTTTATTAAAAATATTAAAAGTAAATGATTATTTTTTGCGACCATTGTCTTTAATGACTAGCAATTATGATTATCTAATAGGAGCTGAGTTGAGCCAAACTCCTTTTAGATATGATGTTTGCTATAGAAATTATTTTGTATTATTAGAAGGAGAAGCCATAATAAAGTTAACTCCTCCAAAAAATAAAAAATATTTATTTACTCATAAAGACTATGACAATTTTGAATTTCGTTCTCCTATAAATCCATGGAATGTTCAAAAACAATATCAAAACAATTTTGATAAAATTAAATGTTTAGATATTAGCTTAACTAAAGGAAAAGTATTATTTATTCCAGCATATTGGTGGTATAGTATTCAGTTTAATAGCTCAGAAACTGTTATACTTAATTTTAAATATAAAACTTACATGAATAATATAACTTTGCTTCCTGATTATTTTAAGTGTTTTTTACAAAAACAAAACATCAAACACGTTATTATTGATAATAATAATAGTAATAGTAATGAGACTATTGAACCTAATATCAATGTTTCTAATCTGAATATTAATGATTCTGATATTAATGATATTCTTAATAATATGAAAGTCGGTGATATTAGCGATATTAGCTCAGTTAGTTCAGTAAGTCCAGTAAGTCCCGTTAATGATGCTATCTAACTACAACAGATCAATTCAAATGTAATATCATTAATTTTATCAATAGATTCAATAAAATGATGGTCATCATATTGTAAATATTGTTCTATATATTCTTTGCTTTGTTCATCTAATTGTTTAAACGCATCTTTTAAAGTAATTTTATTTGACAAATTATTTTTAATTTTATAATATATTTTTTTATACTTTGGTTCGCATTCATTAGTTGGACTTCTAGTATATATAATTAAATTATGAACTAATATAATATAACTACTTGTTCCTTCATATAAAATTTTATTTGTATAATCTTCATCATTTAAATAGCAGCTATAACTGTCTACATAATAGTTTTTAAAGTCATAACCCTCTTTGCTATCACTGTAGCTGCCGCTTCCACTCTCGCTTCCACTCTCGCTTCCACTCTCGCTTCCACTCTCGCTTCCACTCTCGCTATCGCTGTTATATATGTATACATTTCCGCTTGCATCCATTTATATATTATTTATTATTTATTATTTATTATTTATTATTAAATAATATTTATATAATAAATAATATTTATATAAAATTGATATATATATAATTATTTATACTATTATATCAAACTAATAATGTCTTTAAAAATTCATATTCATGATCGTATTTATAGTTCGTGGGACATATATAATATAAGTGATAATAGTTTATCTACTATAAGTATCAATCCTATTACCAATAAACTATTATCCGGCGATATTATTGACGAAACCGGCTTATTAATTGATTCATATATTCGCAATACTAAAAGTTTAGCGGGTATTCTTATTTTAAATAAAACATATGGACGTTGTCAAAAGAATAATGGTACTAGTGGAAAACTATATTATAAATGTATTCCAAATGATAAACATATTCCAGAGTTTTTAATCCCATATGAAGAAAAAAATATTGGCTTCAATAAAGCACAGATTAATAAGTTTATATTATTTAAGTTCTCTCATTGGAATGATAAACATCCAGTTGGCACATTAAACAGTGTAATTGGTGACGTAACAAATATGAGCAGTTTTTACGAATATCAGTTGCAATGTAAAGATTTAGTAAAATCTATTAAAAAATTCACTAGCGATGCCCATAATTCTTATAAATTATTAGGCGCTACGCTAGTACCAAGCTGTTCCTTATCTTATATTAATCACTATAATTTGCACGATAGACGCAATGAATATATTATTTCAGTTGACCCACAAGATAGCACAGATTTAGATGATGCTTTTAGTATTAAAAATAATATATTAAGTATCTACATCGCCAATGTCCCCATCTTACTAGACCATTTAAAATTATGGGGGTCTTTCTCAGAGCGCATTTCAACTATTTATTTGCCGGATAGAAAGTGTGCGATGTTGCCGCCGTTGTTGTCGGAACATTTATGCAGTTTATTAGAAAACCAAGAGCGCGGAGCGTTGTGTTTGGACGTGGAGTTTAACCCAGAGGACGCTTCTATTTTAACTATTAATTTGCTTCCAGCGGTTATTAAAGTTAGTAAAAATTATGTATATAATGAAGACAAACTACTAAATGATAAATGTTATAAACAGGTTCTAGCAACAGTGCTAGCAATGAATAAAAAACAAAAATATATGAGAGAAATATGCGACAGCCATGATGTAGTCGCATATTTAATGCTTCTAATAAATGCCAAATGTGCTGACATATTAAACGACCACGAAACCGGTATCTTTAGAATTATTAATATAAAAGAACCGCTTAAAGAAGAGCAACCAGGACAAATTGGTTCAATGCCAGCAGAGACTTATAATTTTATTAAGATATGGCAAACGTCTTGTGGCCAATATACTAGTTATAAAAATAATATAGGTCATCAATTAATCAATTCGGGAATGGGAGTTAATAATTATGTTCATATTAGTTCGCCGATTAGGCGACTTGTTGATTTATTAAATATGTTAAAGATTCAAAGTAAATTAAATATTAAATTATCGAAGGAAGCTTTGGTGTTTTATGAGTATTGGGAAAATCAGTTGACTTATATTAATACTACAATGCGGTCAATCCGTAAAATACAGACAGATTGCAATTTGCTTAATCTATGCGTGTCTAATAGTTTAGTATTAGAAGAAATCTATGAAGGTTATTTGTTTGATAAAATAATTAGACCTAATAAACTATTTCAATATACGGTTTATATACCCAAAATTAAAATGTTTAGTCGCATAAATATGTATGAAGAATATCCCGATTATGCTTGCGGAAAATTTAAATTATATTTAATCCAAGATGGAACAACTTTTAAACAGAAAATAAAGGCGGCTAAAGTTGAGTAAGAGAGAAAGATTTTAAAAAGTTAATTTTTTGTTTTTTGTTTTATTTTGCAATAATTTAATAGTTATAAAAAGTATTAAATCATTTTAATTAGTGTTTGCGATGACGGCGACGAGTTGATTTTCTATGGCGTTTATTGCGTCTATGAGTAATTTTGCGGCGTCTAGATTTTCTTTTTTTTGTACGGCCTTTGCCTTGACTTTTAAGTAAGTTTTCGCTAAGAGTTTTTTCTAACTTGGATAATTCCTCTTTTTTGTCCTTTATTGCGCGTTTGCTTTCAGAAAAAGTGGAAAAGTCTGATTCTGAGAAAAATTCTTTTTGACTCAAATCAGTCTCATCCGGCAATTGACGGAGAGTCTCATCAAGCAATTCATTTAACATTGTTTTTTTTGATAAAACTTGTTTTATTGTTTCCGGATTGTTTGCCTTGTTTGCAGTATTCTGCCATTTTGACATCTCAAGAAATGCTAGACTTATCATTAGTTTGGTAGCGATTCCATTTTCCTTCTTTATCGCCGCATTATTTGTTGCCGCTTTTGCTGCGGTCTCCCTCTCCGCGGTAATCGCCTCTCTCTCCTCAGTAGTTATCTGCATGCTACTTTCAGCAACACTAAATCCTCGGGGCATATAGGAGCGCTTCGCAGTATCCTCAACAGATTTTGACATAATATATACTAGATATATTATATTATGTCAAATATAATATTCTAAATACAATATAATCATGAAGTCAAAACTAAAAAATTGATTTTTATTTTTACAGTAAACGTTTGCCACAAACCAACCAACCAACCAACCAACGAACGAATCAATGAGCCTTCACCTCAAAAATCAAAATATTCAAACCTATACGCAACATATGCCCAAAATGCAATATCTCACGGAGAGAGAAATTCTCTCGCAGTCAATTACAGGTTGTATGCTGGATGAGTGCGAAATTAGAACTAGAGACGGGAAAACAGTCTCAAGCGGGCGGATGATGTGGGATTTACTATTAGTTGATATATGGAAGTCTATTCCTAGGCAAAAATTACTAGAGCATACTACCTTTAATTTCAAAGATAATCTGGAGAAAGGATACTACTGGTGTCGAGAGATAAATATGGCGTGTCAATACAAGGACCAAGACGAGTCACTCAAAGAGATAATTACTCTAGTTAAAGCAAATGACCTAACTATTGACTTGTCTATTAAAGTAAGTCCAAACAATTTTATTGGTTTTAAAATAGAATAAAAACTAAACTAAACTAAAATTAAATGGTTCTAATTTTTTTATTTAAATATATAACATTATATAATAATAAATAACAAATAACACTATGGATAACATAATGACAAAAACAACTATTTATAATATGAACACAGACACCACAATACAAACAGACGCAGCTCTCACGGGTCGTAACGGAGTTCCTTTTTTTAGAAAGTTCGGACCACCTCTTCTTAAAAACCATGCCTATTCAAAAGAAGTAGAGTCAGCAATTGTTAAAATATTAATGGAACATCCGCATCCAAATATAGTGACTTATTATGAAATTAGTGAAAACTATATTGATATGGAACAACTGTATACAGAAAAATCCAGTCCATCCTCTTTTGAAGTAGAACCAAGTAGTTATGAAAAACTAATAGAAATACAGGAAGTAATGTCAAAAGTAAAAGATTTTTTACAAGCCCTAGGAATTATGTATATTGATTGGAAATTTGATAATTTGGCAAAATCGGTGGATGGAACTTATAAATTATTTGATTTTGACGCATCAGGATTAATTGATTTAAAAACAAATGATTGGATACTTAAACCTCAGCCATATTGGAGTTATAATAAAGCAATAGAAAACGGTTGCATAACACCAAAAGAGATCGATGATTGGTCTTTTAACTTTAATATTATTGAAGAAGGAAAAAAACTGTTTAAAATTGTTTAAATGATATTATTAATTATACTGATTTACTAAGCATAATTGTCATTCGTTTAATAGTTCTTTTTGTTCTGTTTTTGGGTTAGTCCAAGTGGATGGTGTAGGTTCTTTATTATAAGTCACATTTACCTCTTGATTATTATTTTCACAATAATCTCCATAATGTTGTGACGCGTTTTTATTGTCACCTACTAAAACATATTTTTTTAAACATTCACAACAATAAGGAGAATTAAAATCATAGTATTTTCCATTTATAACGATGGTTGTTTCATTTAGCGCAAACTGAGTATGATGTATATAACGTGGATAGTGGCAATTCCATACATGCTCAACAATATCTTCAGTGTCATCTGCACAATATTTATTTATGCACCATTTGGAGTGTGGAGTAAATACTCCAAATCGTTCAGCCAATTTTTGTTTCGCAAATGTAAAACTGCTATTATTCATTATTTTTTCTTGGAACTTGTTTAATGGTTCTACTTGTTGTGTCTCAAGATTATACCACGTAGAGGGGCAATAATCTTCATTGAAAGAGACATTCACTTGTTGACCTCCGTAATAATAATCTCCATAGTGTTGTGACACATTTTTATTGTCTCCCACTAAAATATGCTTTTTAAAACACTCACAGCAATAGCAAGACCGAATCAAATATGGTTTCCCATTAACTATTATTTTTGTTGTATTTAATGGATCTTGACGAACTCCTCTACTATGTTCATAAGCATGAGAGTGAGCTTCCCATATATGAAGCATAGCATTTTCTGTTTCTTCACAACAATTCACATTCATGCATCGCGTCCATTCTCGCGGAGTAAAAGTTTCAAACCATTCAGACAATTTTTGCTTCGCAATTGTAAAACTGCTCTTGGCGCCAGTGTCGGTTGTTGGCTCACAGATTAGCGATGTGATTTCTGTATTGTTCATTTTGTATGTGGATGTGTATTATTTTATATATATTATAAAATAATTCAATTTTTTATAACTTATAATATAATAAGTTATGAAAACGAAAACAAAAACAAAAAAAACCAAACAAAATAAAACCAAAAAAACCTTTTTCTTTAATCCATCCAACCCCAAACTATCTTATGATGTGTATATAGATAAAAATCCGAAGGACACCATTCATATAAAATATACAACCTTAGAAGATGTTAAAACTACAATTGCACATTTAGAAAAATTATATAAGCAAAAAAAATATTCACATAAACGTATTTGGCAAGTTGCAATGATTATGAGGGTGCGGCTAAGAGTATTACAAGCCAAAAAACCACTTCAATATAAGTTAGCCGATAAATATTTTAAATTCTTGAGTGATAGAACAAAACTCGGTGAAAAAGATAGATACAAAAGCGTATTTAAGAGTTAATTATGACCATACCGACGTGTTTCTCTCCTCTTGCGTCTATAAATAGGCTTCCTTGATTTTGGTTTGGCTGCCATTATTCCAAAGTGTTCATCGCTATTAGTTCGTTGTACATTTTCTTTATTTTTTTGATTAGTATTTTTTGTTTTTTGTTTTTTTTCAGAAGTAGATTTTTGTGGCGTTTTTTTAGCAGGTTCCGCATCTTTGGCCTCGGCTTTAGCATCGGCTTTGGCATCTGCTTTGGCCTTCTCCTTATCTTCTAATTTCATTTTAAGAATTACTAAATCACTTATAAAAGTTTCTATTAATTTGTCTGGAGGGGATACTTCTAATATTTTTTTTATTGTTATAGGACCTAATAATGTTTTTAAAATTGTTTTTGTAGACATAGTGAAGAGAGCAAGTTTAATAATATTACTTTCTTCGCTTTGATTATGTCTTACGACATCGTCTACAAATTGCGTCAATGCAGGTTTTAAAATCTCAGTAACTTGGGATTCATTATCAATGATTTTACTTGTAGTTTTTTTAGTTTTTTCATTTAAGTATAATATTAAAGTGTCAATATGATCAGAATTATTAAATATTTTAGTTTCTAAGATTGAATCAAATACATAATTTCCAAAAATATAATAATATTTTTTTAGTACTTCAACATATTTTGGAGGATATCCGCCTTTAAATATTTTTTTATATTGTTTATATTGTTTAGGGTTTTTACGCGTTAATCCTATTTGTTTTTTCTTTCTATTTTTTGTTTTTTTGTTTTTTTTATTTCTTGAAAGTTTTTTAAATAAATAACTAACGGTCATATATATATACTATATATATAAAATATATAATATTATAGTATATATATAAATGTCTCGTAAACGTAATATTAATACACAAGAGTGGCTAAATAAGATTGGAGAAAATATTAAAAGGGGAAACTCTGCGATTCCTTCTCTTGAGTTAGATGGACAACTAGCACAAAGACTTCAATTTCGATATGATGATTTAAATAGAAAACCAATGTCTTTAAGAAGTCCTCTGAAATATAATCCAGGTGCAGTGTTAAACTTACCAAGAGCGAATAGAGTCGTACATTCTAACAACTCACCACAATGGGTATCTATTATAGGAGAAAAACTATTAAAGCAAAATCCTTATTTGCAATCTAATCGTTTAGATTCATTAATAGCAAATCAAGTTCAAGCTAAATATCTTGCTATGGCAAGAAAACGACAACAACAACAACAACAAAGAACTCAAAAACCATCAAGCCGAACAAAACCAAAAAGTGTTAAACGAAAAGCACGTTTTGGATTTGCTAGATTATTTGGTAGATAGCTAAATATACAATGACTGATTTGTTACGACATATTTTAAAGTCAATTCAGGTATTTGTTTAACTTTTTGTAAAAGACTAAAATTGTCTAATAAGGTACAAACTGTTTCTAATTCTTTAGCAATATTATTAATTTTAAGAATACATTTAATAAACTCTCCCAAAAATAGTTCTTTAGTAGTTTTCATATCTGTAATTAATTTGTGACACGTTGTTTCATTTGTCGCATTACACCATTCAATCATATAGTCAATTAACTCGAAGTGTAAATTAAAATCCGCGCCACTATTCAATTCATAGTCGTCTTCAAGATTATAGTATTTAGTCATTGTATTATTCAAACGCTTTGCCATTATTTTTACCTTTGGATTGACTAACTCATTTCCTGGAATTGATAATCGCAAATCATCGGGCATTGAAATACTAGTAAAACAACTTAATAACCCAACTAATTCACTTGCTGAAATATTAAAATCACAAGTATCATATATATCACCAAACACAAGTGGATGAACCTCTTGAATATTCATTGCTACAATTCCTTTTTTTGTTAATTGTCCGTCTTCTTCTAAAAAATTATTGGTTTTCAATACGTTAATCATATTTTTAATATTATTTTCAATATGATTAACCGTATCAAATCTATAAGCTTTATTATTATTGAGTTCAACTTTTGTTTGTTGTAATTGTTCATAATAAACCAAATCTGTTTCAATGCTTGAATATTCTTCTTTTAAAGTATTCATATTTTGCAACAGTTTCTTTTTTTGTTTATTGTTTACAATTTCACTATTTTTAGTCAATTCATTAAACTTATTAATTATTTCAATTGGTGTTTTGACAATATTTTTATCGTTAATAACCTCTTCCTGTGATTTCTTTTTCTCTAGCAATTCATTTTCTGTTTGATCGTAATATGCAATTGCTTTAGCAATATCATTTTGCACAAAACTGTTTTTCATAAAGCGAATTATTTCATCCACTAAATCGCGAGCATTCATATTTAATATCAGGTTAAAACTAATTTTAAATTGAGAGGTTAGCATTTTTGGTGGTCCAGTTAACATTGCTCTATAATTATTAATTTCAGGCAGTTTAAATAAATTGGCACAATGAATTACGTGGCCAATAGTATCAATTCCTCTACGCCCGGCGCGCCCTGCCATTTGCGTATATTCGTGGGGTAATAAATCCCGCATTTTAGTCCCTGAAAACTTATTAAGTGATGTAAATATTACGGTTTTGGTAGGCATATTAATTCCAACAGCAAACGTTTCTGTTGCAAAAAGTAGTTTAATATAGCGCTTTTCAAATAATAATTCTACCATTTCGCGAATCACCGGCATAATTCCAGCGTGATGAATCGCAATGCCTTTTTTAAGTAAAGCAATAACGCTTTGGTATTCTTCTAATAATATGTATTCTTTATAATTTTTAAACTTGGCCATTAAGATTTTTTGACATTCGTGTTCAATAATATTTGGTGTGGTGTCTTCTTTTGTAAATAAATTAACACTTATTTCTTTTGCATAAATCTCTACATTTTTCCTTGAAAATACAAAACAGATTGCTGGAAGCATATCATTTACATTTAAATAATTGACTAATTCATTTAATATATATGGTCTTTTTACTGTAACTTTGTTTTTAAATAAAAACTCTATTATTTTTTCTGTTTTAAAATAATTACTATCATTAAATTGCCCGTCATTGCTAGCGATTACAATTGGTTTATTCATAATCTCTTTAAACTTGTATTCTTGCGGAGTTCCTTTTACGCCTGGAATTGCTAAAAATGATGGACAAGTAGTCCATAAATAATGGGTTAATGGAACAACTCGCTCGTGTGTTGTAATTAAATATAGATTTTTTTTATTATTAGGTTCGCTCGTGGCGCTATTTTTTTGTTTTTCTACCCAATCAGCAAATATATGGGGAGAGTCAATTGTTGCCGACAACATAATTAATTGCACTTGTTGAGGCAATAACATAATAGATTGTTCCCATACTACACCTCGCTCGGTGTCGCCAATATAGTGAACCTCGTCAAAAATTACTGCACCTAAATCACATTCTATGTTTAAATTAAAATGTAGTTCTAGTGGTTTAGAGTTGACTGTATTAATTTTTCTATTAAGCAATGTATTGCGTAAAATTTCTGTAGTCATAATAAGAACATCCGCATCTGGATTATCTTTAATGTCGCCAGTTAAAATGCCAAAACTAATATGAGGAAACTTGTTTTTAAAGTCATATAACTTTTGGTTGCATAATGCTTTAATTGGTCCTGTATAAATTACTTTTTTATTTTTTGATTTAAAATATTCAATAGCAAACTCTGCTGGCAATGTTTTACCGCTTCCGGTGTGTGCTGTAATTAAACAATGGTCGCCTTTAACAATTGAATAAATTGCCCATTTTTGAAAATTGCTTAATGGAAACTTAAAAGTATTGAAATAATTATCATAATTATCATAATTCTCACCAGTAGAATCTTGTAGCGCAATAAAATCTTTGGAACATGTAATCACCATATAAAATGAGTATAATATAATTAATAATATATAATCTATAATCAATTTTATATTATTTCCGTTATTATTTAAAAATAATATATAAAATAAAAAATAAAAACTAAAAACTAAAATTAAAAAATAACAATAATATATTATTGACAAATGAGGCAATCACTATTTACATATCCACCTTATAAAAAATATAAAAAAATTATACCACGAACCTATAATATTGTAAAAAATATTATGGAAGGGTCTGAAATAAGTCGGATCGATAAATATTGGAGTAAAATATATGAAAAAATAGATAAAATATATAATATTGAAAATAAAATATTAATGGAAGACACGCTTATCTATAGAGCTTCAACAAATCCTAATCCTACTAATTTTAAAGCATTGCACGGAGAAGGTCTGCTGATATATTTTGGATTAGATTTTGTTATTTCAACGTGGTTCTCACTAGAAACATATGATATAATTCAACAAAATAATAGAATAAAAAATAAAACGGATATTAAATATTATTTACACGTTTATAAATTACAAAAAAAGCTCGAATATAAATATATTTATAAAGACTCTGGAACTCCTTTAGAATTGATGAAAAAAAACGCATTAAAATATCCGTGTGTTCATCTCCAAATGATACTACATGGAAATAATGCGTTTAGCGATAGTGAGCTTGGAATAGAATTAACTTTTCCAAGACTTAATAAGTATAACTTAAAAGAACTATTAATGCCAATTGCAACATTTGAAATAAATATAAAAAAATTACAAAAGCACACAGATAAGTATATTTTTGAATGGGATCCAATAAATGCTATTAAATAGAAACATAGACAATTTCGGGATTTGGGTCTGGGTCTGAAAGAACAAAACTTATGAAACAGTCAAGGCAGTATGGAGAGATAACAGTATATCTCTTAGAGCCAAGTTCCATAACTCTTTCATTTATGGCTTCTTGATGTTTATGTTGATAATGGTAAACACAATAATTATGCACGTGTGTGAATATTTCCCAAGTGTCTTCATAGCAATTTTTATTTATGCACAATTTTCGTTTAGTATATTGTTTGAACTGGCATTCTAACATTATTTTATTGGTAATAATTGAGTTTACAAACTTAGAAGACAATTTAAAATTAAGCAAATGGTTTTGCTTTTTAAGAAAACTAGTAATGTGAAGCACCATGTCGGTTGATAGTGCTTCCATTGTTTTATAACTGTAAAGTATATAAAGTATGTAAAGTATGTAAAGTAAAAAAATAAAATTTCAATTTTTAT
>Ga0214923_10003544_pt1 | contig 19497 bp, 17 predicted proteins | sample LL1510_MetaG_FD_177993 | JGI IMG/M metagenome (GOLD analysis project Ga0214923, IMG submission 177993) | Freshwater microbial communities from Lake Lanier, Atlanta, Georgia, United States - LL-1510 | ecosystem: Environmental > Aquatic > Freshwater > Lake | place: USA: Georgia | collected...
TTTGATTACTCAATTACTAGATGATTATAAACCATCTAATTATATGTTAGTAGAAAATGAAGCATATTGGTAATGAAAATTTTCAAAATCTTCAAAAAATAATTCATTAATTTTAGTTACACATCTATTTTCCATTATTAATTTTTCGTATCCATTAATATTTGATACATTTACCTTAATAATTGGATGATTTATTAATGTAAATCCTAAATATTTTAATATTGTAACTAAATCATTTTCTAAATATTCAAAACGACCTATTATATTTACACCACACTTACCATCTAAATCTCTAATATGTTCTGTTTGTGTCATAAATACATGTCCGTATTCAATACAAGAAATATTATTCTTTTTATCATTTATATATAAATAATCGACTAATTCTATATTTTCATTATTTAATTTATTAAAATGTGTTAAACCACTTACAACACGTGAATATGGATTTCTAATAAAACAAAATTTTCTATAATTTTTCCATTTTTCTTCATTCATACCCATAAGATTATTCAATTCTGGACTTGATTTTACATATGATAATAATCCTATTTCCTTATTAAAAAATGAATTATCATATAATTTAATACCAAAATTATTATTTTTATAAATAGCAGTATTACATATTGTATTATGGTCTGGTCGTAACTTCATTAAAACATCTAAGTAGCATTTAAAACCATAATATTTTACAAGTGTTGGACCAATATATGAACCACCTGTTTTTGGAATATGAATAAATAATGCACGTTTTTCATGATTAATATAAATCATTTAGATATTTTGTAAAATATTATAAATTTAATTAATATTTAATTGATTGAATATTAATGCATTATAAAAACTGTTATTTTTGGGATTATTTTTGGGATTATTTTTGGGATTAATAATAATTAATTTTGATTGGTTTATTTGCTGGTTTATTTGTTGGTTTATTTGCTGGTTTATTTGCTGGTTTATTTGCTGGTTTATTTGCTGGTTTATTTGCTGGTTTATTTGTTTTTTAAATTTATTTATTAATTTATAATTTTGTAATAAATTATTATTTTTCATTTATATATTTATTAGAAACTAAGATAAATAATCTAATGCACTTAATAATATTTTCTCTTGATTAGTTAATTTTTGGAATATAAGATTTTTATCTAATGATAAATTGAAATACCTTTCACGTAATTTTAATAATAAGTATGTGCCTTTTTCATTTATAATAAATTTACAAAATCTAGCTCCATTATGTAAATTTATTTTTGGATTTTCTAGACTAATCCATCGAATATAACTACAATATTTTAAATCACTCATTTCATCAATATATTTATAATCTAATAATTTGTTATAATATAGTTCTTTTTCTTCAGGTGTAATATTTAATTCATCTAATATTTTTTTATTTATTAATTTTAATTTTTCACTATTAAAATCCATCAAATTTTCATTTGATTTATTTTCTAATGCATTTAATAATTTATCTAAATCCATTACTTTAATTATACTTTAATTATATTTATTATTAGTATTTAATTATAAGTAATAATAATAAATATATAAAAGATGTTATTATTTAATGTAATTATTTAATGTAATTATTTATATAAGATTTATTTTATATAAGATTTATAATGACTATATTTTACCATCCGCTAAAACTACCACCTAAAAATTCACTGGCTGCGAGTGGTTCATTTATGTTAGCCTGTCCTTCTAATCCTGGTGTATTTGCGTTTATTAATGGTGTGTTATCTTGACGATACATATTATCATAATTTGGTAATTGCTGAATAGGTTGTCCTTCATTTAAATTTGGTAATGAACTTATTGATGTTCCAGTTACATAACCACTTTGTTGTGTTGGTTGTTGTTGTGCTTGATTACCACTTAAAGGTTGACTTACTTTAACACTTCCATTTAATTGATTTGATTGTGAAGTTGATTTTTTGCTAGTTTTACCATCCCATAATTCATTCAAACGATCCACTAAAATACTTACTTTCTCTCCAAGTTTTGTTTGAAGGCTTAATGTAATCATTAATAATACTAGTACAATATAAATAACATTAAATTCTACATAACTTACACCGCTATATGTAGGTACATAAGTAACTAAACGATGAACTAATAATATCCCAAATATCATTACAATTAATTGGACTAATACTTCAAATATTAACTCTAAACTGGCTTTTTTATCATCTGCTTCTGGAACATATTTTTGCATTAATTTATTTAGCACTATTACTGGAATTAATGCTAATAATGTATATTGTAATATATTTAACATATCACTTTTTGAGTCACTATCAAAATTAAATACATGTTTTATAAATCCTTTTGAATCATCTGAAACATCCATTTTATTTTATTACAAGAAATTAATTATTTGATTTATTGGTTTTGTAATTCCTTAATTTCACCGACTAAAAAAATGAGACATTTATATTATTATATTTATGTTATTAGTAAATAAATTTAGAGATAAGTTTATTTATTAATTTAGATAAATAATTATTATATTATGGACCATAATTTAGAAAATTATTCTACATTAATGTTAAATAAAAATTCAATTAATATTAATGAGACATTAGAGAAAGTTAATAAAGTTAATGAAATTAATAAAGTTAATAAAGTAAATTATGTTAATGAAGTTAATGAAGTTAATAAAGTTAATGAAGTTAATAAAGTAAATTATGTTAATGAATTTAATGAAGTTAATAAAGTTAATGAAGTTAATGAAGAAGAATATCAATATTTAAATTTATTAAAAAATATAATGAATAATGGATTTGATGAAAATGGTCGTAATGGAATAACTAGGTCTATTTTTGGTGCTTCTATGAAATTTTCTCTTGAAAATAATACTCTACCTATTATTACAACAAAAAAAACTGCCTGGAAGACTTGTGTAAAGGAATTATTATGGTTTATTAGAGGTGAAACTAATAATAAATTATTACAAGAACAAGGAGTACATATTTGGGATGCTAATAGTTCACGTGAATTTTTAGATAGTCGTGGTCTTTATAATTATCCTAATGGTATTTGTGGTCCTATTTATGGTGCTCAATGGCGTAATTATAATGCTCCTTATAATATTGATGATGCTTTAAATAATAATCTAAATAATAAAGGAGGTGTAGACCAATTAGAAGAAATAATTAGATGTTTAAAAGACCCTAATGAGCGTTTTAGTCGTAGATTAATTATGACGGCGTGGAACCCTTGTCAATTAGACCAAATGGCATTGCCACCATGTCATGTATTATGCCAGTTTAACGTACACTCTAATAATAAGTTAAGTTGTGCTCTATATCAAAGGTCGGTTGATATGTGTTGTGGTTCGCCTTTTAATATATTATCTTATTCATTATTAACACATTTATTAGCACATCATTGTGGTTTAGAACCACATAAATTTGTATATTTTTGTGGGAATTGTCATATTTATAAAGAACATTTTGAAAATGCTACACATCAATTAGATAGAGTTCCTTATAAATTTCCTAAATTAGTATTAAGGAACTTAAGAGAAAATATTAATGATTATTGTCTTGATGATTTTGAAATAATTAACTATAAGTGTCATGAACCGATTTTATATAAAATGGTTGCGTAAATGGTTATATAATCTAATTGCGTTTTATATTTAGAAACATAGTGTATAATTATAATATTAAATTATGAGTTCACGTTCATTAGCTGCCGCCAGAGCACGTAGAGCAGGGGAACAAGCACCACCTATAAGCGGTAATAGACCAATAACATCAATTAATTCACAATATGCTTTTTCACAACAACCACAATTACAACAACAAAGACAACCATATGGAAATGTTCGTGTTGCTAGACCACAACCATCATCACAAAAATATCAAACAATTAAACCACAACAAAATCAACAACAACAAAATCAACAACAACCAATTAGAACACAACAAATTCAACAACAAATTACACAACAAATAGATATACAACAACAACAAAATTTAAATGGATTACCATTTTCAAAATTAAGTGTTTCTGATGCTATTGGACTTATTACATTAAGATTAGGTAGGGTCGAACAATGGGTTATTGAAACACAACACGAAAATGAAATAAAAGAAAATAATGAAAATATTGATAGTCTTCCACCTGGTTCAAAAATAATCGATAATTCTGTTTTAACTGTTATTGTTAATAGACTTGATAATGTTGAAAAAAAATTAGGCGAGTTTAGTGATACACAAAATACAGATAATTGTCAAAATTATGCCTATAATGAAGAAGTTATTTTAAAAATAAATGAAGAAATTCAAAAAATACACGATGAATTAGATAAAATTAATATATTAAATGCTAATAAAAATATTGAATTAGCTAAAAATAATGAGGCAATTTTTAAATTTAATCGTGAATTAACTGAAACAAAAGATTTACTTAAATCATTTATGATGAAATATGATATATTCGTAGGAGAAATTAATGAGAAATTTAAAGATTATGAGACAGCATTAACTGATTTAGAAAATTCATTACCAGTTGAAACTTGTATTCAAAATAATCTAATTAGTAGTGATTTGTCTAAAGAATTAACAGATGAATTAAAATTAATGAATATTGAATATAATACATATAATGTATCTAATTTATCAGATGAATTAATAGATACACAAAAAGATGATAATAATGATAGTTTTATATTAAATAATGAAATTAATTCATCAATTGAAACTGATATTCAAGTTAGCCAATCTTTACAAAATATGGACTAAAATTACACCGACCGAAAAAAAATGACTAAATATATTATAATTAAATTATTTAAAAATATATTTAGTCATTTATTTTATTGTAATACCTCTTTTAGTTATGATAATAATAATTGATTCAAAAAAAGCGAAAGATAGTTTTGTGTCATTATTTCAAAATTTAAGACATAATAGTGCTAGTATTTCTATGAAACTTACTTTATCTGGACTTCATATTCAATGTATGGATAAATCTACTATTTGTCTAGCAGATTTAAAACTGGATGCTTCATGGTTTAATAGTTATGATTTAGAAGGTGATGAACCTTTAAATTTATGTGTTGATAGTGCATTATTTTATTCAATAATAAGCATCAAAAGTGAAGACCAACAATTAATAATAAAAAAACAAGAAACTAATGATTATTTAGAAATTGAATTTAATAATTTAATTAATAATTCTGATTATAATAAATATTTTAAATTAAATTTGATTGATAATGAATATGAAGAAATGTTATTTCCTGATGTAGATTACGATGCTGAATTTTCAATACAAACAAAAAATATTATACAAATGTTTAATCAATTAAATAATTTTGGAAATATATTAAAGATTAAATGTAATGAAGAAACAATTAATTTAATTACAGAAGATAATAATACTTTTATGAAAATAAATATTAATTGTGATGATTTAAATGGTTATTCTATTACTGAAGGTGAAGATTTAGAATTAAATTATAATTTAAACTATATAAATAAAATGTGTATGTTGAATAAATTAACTGAAGTTGTGGAATTTTCATTAAGTAAAGAATATCCTTTAAAAATTAGTTATGATTTAGGAACATCAAGTCAATTATTATTTTATCTAGCTTCTACTGCTAACTCTTAGGAAAAGATGGAATAAAAGATTTTCACGCTAATTTGTCTGGCTAATTTGTCTGGCTAAATAAAGTGAATAATTATGGAACAATTCTAAAATGTGAATTCGTTATTACAATTATTTTTTACACCTTTTAAATAATATTAATAATTTTATGAAATTAATAATAGCATTTATAGTGTTTTGCTGTGTATTATTTTTATATTTACATATACAATTTCATTTAAAAACAAGTAATGACCTTGAAATTTATGAGTTAGATGAACCATCAAAAGAAAAATTAGAAGATTTATGTAATATTCGCCAACCTATTTTAATTAATACTACTAATGAATTTAAAGACAAATTAATTTACTATAATTCTAAAGATTATTTAGTAAATAATTATAGTGCATTTGATATTAAAATACGTAATCTAAAATTATCTAATGAAGAAAACTTATTATATTTGCCATTAAAACTTGAAAAAGCCAATTTATTATTTAAAGAAGATAAGAATGCATCTTATATTAGTGAAAATAATAATGATTTTTTAGATGAAACTGGATTAATAAAGAATATAAGTATTTATGATAATTTTCTTAGACCATATTTTGTTAGTAATATAAAATATGATATATTAATAGGAAGTAATGATGCTAATACACCATTTAGATATAATTTAAATTATAGAAGTTATTATTTAGTTACAAAAGGAAGTGTACGAATTAAGTTGGCTCCGCCAAATGCTAAAAAATATTTATATACTAATTATGATTATGAAAATTTTGAATTTAAATCATTAATTAATATATGGCAACCACAAGATAATTATAAGTCAGATTATGATAAAATAAAATTTTTAGAATTTGATATTAATGAAGGTCAGATATTATATATTCCTGCATACTGGTATTATAGTTTTAAATTAAAAGAAAATTCATCATTATGTTGTTTATTTTATAAAACTTATATGAATAATCTTGCTTTAATTCCTTATTATTTTCAACATTTTCTACAACTACAAAATATAAAATTTGATAATATAAAAAAAGTAAATATAATAACTAATCCAACTCCTAATATTCCAGAACAACAACCCAATATGATAGATAGACAAACTTCTAATTACACCGACCAGAAAGAATAATACTAATAAAAATATTTATATTATAATATAATATAATAACTAAATTATTATTATTAAATAATAATAATAATAATTATGATAAAATTTATTAATAAATCAAGGAATTATAATGATTATGAATTTATTGATATTAATGATTTAAATCTAGTTAATATTCCAATTAATCCACTTAATAATAAACTTTTTAATAATACTATTTTTTCAATAACTTATAATTCACTAAATGTTATTGAATTAATAATAAAAAATTCTCCAATAAATAACGGTCAATTATTTCCAGCTGTATTAATATTAGAAAATAATGTTAATTATGGACGGCAACATCAAAATCAACAAAAAACTAAAAAACTTGGAAAATTATTATATAAATGTGTACCAGATGATATTGGATTACCATTTTTTCTTGTTCCTTATGAAATAAAAAATATGGATTTTATTAAACAATTTAAAAACTACTATGTTTTATTAAAATATTTAAACTGGGATAATAAATATCCATACGCAATTATTAGTGAATTATTAGGACCTGTTGATAATCCCAATATATTTTATGAGTATCAACTTTATTGTAAAAATCTTAATTTTTCATTAACGAAATTTCAACAATTAATAATTAAATCCATAAAATCAAACTGTAATGAAAATAAAATTAATAATAATAGTGAATTAATAAATACTATTGTCAACTATTATTCTAAAAATAAAAATAACTTTGAATTTCGTAATTTAACTAATGATTATTATATATTTTCAATTGATAATGAAAATACTAGTTGTTATGATGATGCTTTTAGTATAAAAATTATTAATGATAATGAAAATAATAGTAATAAAAATAACTGTAAATATTTATTAAGTATATACATATCTAATATTGTATTATTTTTTGACTATTTTCAATTATGGAACGATTATCCAAATTCATTATCTTCTATTTATTTACCTGATAAAAAACGTCCAATGTTACCATCATTAGTTTCTGATAATTTATTTAGTTTAAAGGCTAAAGAACCACGTATTACATTTTGTTTAGATTTAATTATTAATAGTGATGGAACTATTATTAGTAGTGAATTTAAGAATATATTAGCAATATTAGAGAGAAATTTTAGTTATGATGAACCAGAATTATTAAATAATAATAATTATAATTTATTAGTTCAAATTATAAATAAATTAAAAACATCAACAATATCATTAAATTTTAAAATATTAAATAATTTTGAATTATTAAATAATTTTGAATTAAATAATAGCCATGATTATGTCAGTTATATAATGATTTTAATGAATTATTATTGTGCTGATAATTTAGTTTTAAAAAATTCTGGATTATTACGCATTCAAAAAGATAATGATATTATTAATATTATAAATCATAATAAAGATAATAATATAAAATTATGGTTATTTAAGAAAGGTTATTATATTAATGGAGAGAAAATTAATAATAAAAAAATAAATGAATTTGATATTATAAATTATATTAATAACAATATAAAAATTGATAATTATTATTGTCATATTACAAGTCCATTACGTAGATTAGTTGATTTACTTAATTTAATAAAAATAATAGAAATAAATAATTTAATTAATTTATCTGAAAATTCTCTAGAATTTTATAAAAAATGGCTTACTAAATTAGATTTAATTAATAAATCTATGAAATCAATAAAAAGATTACAAAATGAATGTAATTTATTAGACATTTATAATAAAAATTCAGAATTATTAAATAATTATTATGATGCTATAATAATTAGTAAATCATTTTTTGAGAGAAAAAATATAAATATTAATGTTATTAATAACCAAGATGTTATTAATAACCAAGAATTAATAACTTATAATATTTATATTAATGAACTAAAATTATTTTATAAAACATATTCACTTAATAATTATGAAATAAATAGTTTTGTTAAAGTAAAACCATATTTATTTAATAATGAAATAAAATTAAAGAGAAAAATAAGATTGGAGATAATATAGTGGTTTTTGAATTTTACAGATAATTTGTCCTGCTAATTTGTCCTGCTAATTTGTCCTGCTAATTTGTCCTGCTAATTTTACCGTTAAATTGATATTTAATTTGATATTTTAATTGATATTTAATTTGATATTTAAATTGATATTTAATTTGATATTTAATTTGATATTTAAATTGATATTTAATTTGATATTTAATTTGATATTTAAATTGATATTTAAATTGATATTTAATTTGATATTTAATTTGATATTTAATTTGATATTTAAATTGATATTTAATTTGATATTTAATTTGATATTTAATTTGATATTTAATTTGATATTTAAATTGATATTTAATTTGATATTTAATTTGTCCTGCTAAAGAAGATATTTATTCTTATAAGAAAAATTTATTTATCCTAAAGATTTATCAATAATCACTTCTTTTACAATATTCTTAATAATTTTGTCTTCTTTTTCTAGTGTATTATCACCTGAACCACCCATTGCTTCCATAATTAATTTATTATATTCATCTGATTTCTTTGATTTACTATTAATATAATCTGGATATTTTTCTCTATATTCAGGTATTAATTTTATATTTTTTGAAGCAACATTTTTTATTACTTTTCTTAATTTATTTTTTTCATTATCTTTTTCCCATTTATTAGCATCTTTTAAATATAATATTTCACGTTTTTTATCCGTACAATGAATTGGTCTCTCTGTAATATCAAGTGATTTTAAATTTTGTATTATAATATTAGATATTCCTTCTATATATCCTACTTCACCAACAGCAATTAAATCTGTTAATTGAAGTTTAATCGATTCAATAAAATCTGTAATATTCATAGCATTTTTACAAGTTTCATTTAAGAAAAAATTTAAGTTAAAAGTCTTATTATTTGAGTTTATATTATTATTTGTGATATTTATGTTTTGATTCTTATAAATATCAAAAATTTGGTTAGTTAAATTATTATTATGATTTAATAATTCTTGGTTTTGTTTTACAACATCTCTAACTAGATTTGTTAGTAATGAAATATCTTCATACGATGACTTATTATTTGTATTATCATTATTTATACTATTTGTTCCATTATTATTAATTTCTCTCAGTTTAATTAAACTTTTATTTATTTGATTTTCTTGACACTCTTGATTTTCTAATAAGTCATCATAATTACATTTTTTTTTATGTTTAATTAAATTATGTTTTTGTTTATATTTTTTACCACATAAACAAGTAAATAATTTTTTATTAATGCTATTATTAATATGTTTTATATTGTAATTATTTATATTATTTATAATATTATTTGGTTCATTAATTATTGTAACATTATTATGAATTAAATTAAAAATAACACGATCATGTTTTAAACTTTTTAAATGTTTTTCATAATCATTTTTTCTATGTGTAAAATAGTTACAATTATTACAATGATACATATTAATTTTAAATCTTATTATATTTAAATCAGAAAAGAATAAAATTAATAAGAAAAATAATACAATAATTATAAAAAAAATATTTAATATTGATTAGTATAAAACTGCATTTTATAATAAATTCTTCAAGGTTATAAAAAGTTCATAAATTTATTCATTATGTAAATTTTGATATTTTTCTCTTAAATTTATCAAAAATTAATTGTTCTTAATGTAACAACATCATAATAATATATATTACACCATAAGAAAAAATATTATTTATTATTATCTAAAAGTAATAACTAATATTTTTCTTATGGTGTAAAGTCGCACGGACTTTTATGAAATTATCACTATTATTCATAATAAAATATTTTAAATTATTTAATTTTTTTATTTAAAAAATGAACTGTGCGACTTCGTGCGACTTTTTTACTGAAAATGGTTTCAAGACAATTTACTCACTTGCGACTTTTGTGACGATAAATTTACTTTTTTTTAACTAAATTTACTTTTTTTTATTTTCAGTCACAAAAGTCGCACGATATTTTAAATTTTTGTTTGCTTTTTTCATAATAAAAAAATGTCTAAAAAATTGTCCGTTTTTTGTTTACTCAAATTTACTTTTTTTTAAAATGTCTAAAAATGGTCCAAAAAATTTTATCGTCACAAAGTATTTAATATCTTGATTTTTACCAGACCATAAAATTTCAATTCAGTCACAATTCTCAGAATTTTGGATAAAATATTTCCTTTTTCAAAAAATGGACAAAAAAAATGTCCAAAAATGGCAAACAGAAAAAAGTCTTACATCAAAAAAACGTATTTTTGTGTTTTTAAAAAAAAAGGATTTTTTAGTAAAATTTTAAAAACTTAAAGCATTAATGAATTATTAAATTTATTTCCAAAAAAATTATCGTGTCAATTTCTATTAAAAACCTTAAAAAATTACCACAATTATAAACAAATAATTCAAAGCAATTATAATAACAAAATTTATAATAAAAAAATATAAAAATCATACCATAAAATATATTATTATACCGATCAGAAAGAAAATATATAATAACCATATAAATATCATATTAAATAGGCGACATTAATTTTATTAATTTTTATTTAATTTATTACTGTAAATAATGTCATAAATTAAAAATTAATTAGCCTACTAATTAGACTACCAATTAGCCTACCAATTAGCCTACTAATTAGACTACCAATTAGCCTACTGATTAGCCTACTGATTAGCCTACCAATTAGCCTACCAATTAGCTTACCAATTAGCCTACCAATTAGCCTACCAATTAGCCTACCAATTAGCCTACTGATTAACCCATTACACCGACCGGAAAGAAAAATGAGACAAACTTTATATAAAAAATAAGAAATGTTATTTTTCTTCCTGTGATGTAAAAGCACCCCTAAGGGCGAGTTCAAAAATTAAATTAATTAAAATAAATTTTTTATGTAAAATGATTTAAAATTTTAAGTTAAATAAAAAAAATAAAAACCAGCATTTTGTAATACTTTATTTATCAACAAATTTAGTTAATAATTTAATAATTAAATTTATTTTGAGTATAAAATAAAATACTATATATATTTATAAATGGAAGATAATGGAATGGAATTAGACCCTAGAACTTCTAGTGATTATGATTTGTTTAATGATGAACCATTATATTTTTATAATCCAACAAATTTCAGAATAACAAGAGAAATTAGAAATGGAGTAATAAATAATAATTCATCACGTATAGGTGACATAATTCCTGTAGATCAAAGGCAAAATACAAATTTATATCAACCAGACCCAGATTTAAATTTTCCACAAGGACAAGGTGGAAAATCACATAGAAAATCACATAGAAAAAAAATACATAGAAAAATACATAGAAAAACACATAGAAAAATACATAGAAAATCACATAGAAAAACACATAGAAAATCACATAAAAAATCACACAGAAAATAATCAAATAAAAAATCTAATAGTTTAAAGATAATAATATTATTATTATTATTAATATTATTATGGTAAAAATATGTTCGTTAAATTTTCCACAAAATTTAGATGTTTCTTTAAATCCTTATATTTCAAATTATAAATATCCATTATATGATTTTCAAAAGTGGGCGTTAAAAGGTATTATTGATAGACAACATATTTTAATTACTGCTCCAACTGGTTCAGGTAAAACATTACCAGCTGAATTTGCGATTAATTATTTACATTCATTAAATAAGAAAATTATATATACTAGTCCAATAAAAGCTCTCTCAAATGAAAAGTTTTATGATTTTACAAACAAATACCCACATATATCAGTAGGTTTAATAACAGGTGATATAAATACAAATCCGTGTGCTGATGTGCTTATTATGACAACAGAAATATTACTCAATAAATTATTTGAACTTAATAGTCAATCAAATCAATCAAATCAATTAAATCAATTAAATGAAACAAACCTATCCAATGAAAACAATTTAAATTTTTCAATTGATATAAAAAATGAATTAGAATGTGTAATATTTGATGAAATCCATATGATTAACGATGAAGCACGAGGTCACGTATGGGAACAATGTTTGATGTTATTACCTCCAAATATACAAATAATTGGATTATCAGCAACATTAAGTAATCCAGAGTTATTCGCTTGTTGGATTGAAAGTATAAAAAATTCACAATTGGAAAACAAAAAATTAGGCACGTGTTCTCTCCAAAATTCAAATATAAAAAAAGAAGTTTATTTAATTAATAAGAAAAATAGAACAATTCCATTAATTCATTATTCATTTATTACATCTCAAAAATCCATTTCCAAAATTATTAAAAATAAAGAAGAACTTCAATTTATAGAGAATAATATAAATAAACCACTAGAATTATTAAATGAGAAAAATGTTTTAAATAATACCAATTTAAAAACACTATTAAAAGCAAATAAAATATTACAAAAAAATAAAGTTATAATAAAACGCCCATTTGTTTTAAATAAATGTATAGAATACTTAAACAATAATGGAATGTTACCAGCATTATGTTATGTTTTCTCTCGAAAGCAAGCAGAAAAATGTGCGTTTGAAATAACTACCAATTTATTAGGACAATCTTCATTATCCACTACAGATAATACTCCAATAAATGAAGCACAAATTGAACGTGAATGTTCTGCCTTATTAAGAAAATTACCAAATAATAATGAATATAAAAATTTACCAGAATATGATAATTTATTAAAATTATTAGAAAAAGGTATTGCTATTCATCACGCAGGTTTAATTCCAATATTTAGAGAGATGATAGAACTATTATTTTCAAAGGGATATATTAAACTTTTATTTTGTACTGAAACTATGAGTGTAGGTATTAATCTTCCAGTAAAAACAACAATATTTACTGATGTTTTTAAGTATAATGGTGAACATCTACGTATGTTATATAGTCATGAATACATACAAGCAGCAGGACGTGCTGGTCGATTAGGTAAAGATAACATAGGTTATGTTATACATTTAAATAACTTATTTAAAGAAATAGGTGAAACAGAATATAAGACATTATTAAGCTGTAAACCACAACAACTAAAGTCAAAGTTTAAGATGAATTATAATTTATTATTAAATCTAATTAAAAATAATAATTGTTTATGTGCGGATTTATTAGAATTTACAAATAAAAGTTTAATTAATAATGATTATAATGATGAGTTAAGTAAATATTATTATTTAATAACAGAAATAGAAACAGATTTAGAAAAAATAAATTTTTCTTTAAATAATGCTTTTACACCATTAAAAATAATAGAACATTATTATCAATTAAAATATTTAAAAAATAATAATACTAATATCAACCAAAATAATGCCAAACAAAATAATGCCAAACAAAATATTATTATACATAATATAAAAAAATCAAGCAAAATTATTGAAAAACAAATTAAAATTTATAATGAAGATTATCAGTTTATTGAACGTGATTTAAATACTTATTTAAGTTATTTAAATAAAAAACAAGAACTAGAAGAATTAAATAATAAATTAGAAAATTTAAAAAACTATTTTAATGATGAATTATATAAAATTATTAATTTTTTAATCAATGAAGGATTTATAGAAATCCAAAATTCAAATATTTCTCTCAATATTCAAAGTCAAAATCAAAATCTTAATAATAAACAATTAAATTTAACATTAAAAGGTCATTATGCTTCATATTTAAGAGAAGTTCCTTGTTTATTATTTGCGGATTATTATGAAGAGAAAATATTACATAAATTAACTCCTCAAGAATTAATAATATTATTAAGTTGTTTTAATTGTATAAAAATAAATGATAATGTTAAATCTTATAGACCAAATCATAATACACAATTATTAAATAATTTTTTAATAAATACTTACGAAAAATATAATAATTATTTAACTAAAGAAGTTTTAGCTAAAATATCAACTAATTCAGAAACAGATTTTAATTTTGATTTAGTTAATTATGTTTATGAATGGACTACATTAGAAACAGTAGAACAATGTAAAACACTTTTAGAAAAAATGGCTAATGAAAAAGGTATTTTTACAGGTGAATTTATAAAAGCTTTATTAAAAATTAATAATTGTGTGCTTGAACTTGAAAAATTGGCTGAATATAATAACTCATTAGAATTTCTTAATAATCTAAAACAAATTCCTAGTTTAATCTTAAAATTTATAGTTACAAATCAGTCACTTTATGTATAGTGAAATGTGTCTAAATGTGTAAGTATAATTTATCAATCACTTTATATAATTTATATATAATTTATATAATTTATATAAATTTATTTATAATTTATGTATAATTTATTTATAATTTATGTATAATTTATATATAATTTATTTATAATTTATGTATAATTTATATATAATTAGAGAGAATAATTGATATTTTTGTAATATAGATAAAATTTATAGATAAAATTTATAAATTAAATATTTTATTTTTATGATATTAATCAATAATAAATATGAGTTATTAGAACATCTTGGTGAAGGTGCGTTTGGATATATTTTTAAAGCTAAAAATATAAATAATAATAAATTAGTTGCTTTAAAAATTGAACCTATTTCAAAAAACACAAGATTATTAATTAATGAAACACGAATTTATCAACATTTACGTAATATTTCAAATATTCCAAAAATTAAATGGTTTGGTCGTGATGATAATTATTATTATATGGTTATTGATTTATTAGGTAATTCATTAAACAGTTTAGTAATAAATAATAAATCACAAAATAATATTAATTTAGTAAATAAATTAGCAATAAAATTATTAAACATAATAAGGTCTATTCATAATTGTGGTATAATACATAGAGATATAAAACCTGATAACTTTTTATTTGATTTAAATAATTCTGAACTTTATTTAATAGATTTTGGTCTTAGTATTAGTTATTTAGATGCAGATGGAAAACATAAATCAATGCGTAAATCAAATAGTTTAATAGGTAGTCTAAATTATGCTAGTATTAACGCACATAATAATAATGATTTGAGCCGTCGTGATGATTTATTTTCACTTTTTTATGTATTACTTTATTTATATTATGGTGAATTATTGTGGTGCCAACACGAAGAATTTCTCTCTAATAATGACATTATTATAATTAAATCTTTTATAATTGATTATTATAAAGAATTAAATATTTATTTACCACATCATTTAGAAGAATATTATAATATTATTCAACAATTAAATTATTATGATGAACCTAATTATGATTTATTAATTAATTTATTTATGTTATAATAAAAATAACTTAAAGACATCTAAACATAAATGATTATAATACAGAATGTCTTCTGACGAGCAAACTGTAACACAAGCTGGGGTTCACATGACTGGTAGAGTTAAATGGTTTAACAATAAAGTAGGTTATGGATTTATTACAATTACAGATGGTGACAATGTTGGCAGTGATATATTTGCCCATCATAGTGCAATTAATGTAGAAAATCAACAATATAAGTATTTAGTTCAAGGTGAATATGTTGAATTTGAGTTAATTAAGACTACTAATGAGAAGCACGAATATCAAGCATCTGGTATTTGTGGAATTAAGGGTGGTAAATTAATGTGTGAGACACGTAATGAAGTGCGTCAAGCTCGTAGTGATTATAGAAACTCTACCAGACCAACAGCGCAAACAGAACAAACACAAAGTCAACCTCAATATCAAACTAGAGGACAACGAAGTCAAAGAACACAAAGACCACGTCATTATGCTAGGTCAGATATGGAACAAAGTCAATATCAGTCTCAATCAATGCCTCGACAACGTAGACACTATTCTAGACCATCTGACTATCAATATTCACAAGGTGATGAACAACAACAAGATTGGACTGTAGTGTCTAGACGACCAAAGGTTTATAGACCTAGACAACAGCGTCAAACACAACAATCTTAAAAGTGTAATACATAAATACAAATAAAATAATCTATCAGAAAACTAAAATCAAAAATCATAAAGAATAATATACTAAAAAAATTTTATACTTAAAGATAAATAAAAATTAAATACAAATAATTTAATTTATTATAATTATTTATTAATAAATTAAAATACTTTTACACCTTTTAACATTTCAAACGCCGATTTTTATATAGTATAAATTATATAAAAATAAATTATTAAAATTTAATAAATAAAAATACTTATTTATAAATAATATATAATAAATTATTACTTTTTTTGTAATATCTTTATTTTTATTTTTATAAGTATTTATATATAAATGCGTAAAATGAATAATTCAAATAAATCAAATAAATCAAAGAATATTTTAAAAAATTCAAATATTAGTGAAAAACAAGAATATTTAAAAGGTAAAAAGAAAAACGGACATAAATTAAATTGTAGTTGTCATATTTGTGAAAATATGTTCGCTAAAGCTCAACGTGGTGGTTATGAAGAAGAAAAACGTAAAAAAGAGATAAAATTAAATAATAAAAAACCAAACGGTCATATGAAAGATTGTAAATGTATTATTTGTAAAAATATGAAAAATGCTACATTAAAGAGAAAAATAAATTCAACATTACAAAAATCAAATATTAAATCTAAATCAAAAACTAAATCTAAATCAAAAACTTATAAAAATTAGTTTTACAATAGATAATAGAATAGACAATAAAATAAAAAATTGAATCTTATTATTATGTTAAATAAATAATCAACATATAATTACTATTATTACCAACAAATTACAAATGCTAACTAGAAATCAAGTTTATTTACAAAATATTGAAGCAAATTATGATGAATTCATAATTAACTGCAAAAGATATATAAATAAAATATCAGGTAAAACATATATGCAAGATAAAATAATTATTGTTACTGAATTATATATCTATTTAAATGAAAATATAAACAAAATGTATAATGCTTTACTACAATTATCAGATAATGAATATATTATTAGAAAAAATATTATTTTAAATAATAACTTTATTCCTTTAATTGAAAAAAATAAGTTTATAAATTTTATTATAACTGTGCTTAATAAAATTTATGAATATGAATATAATTATGATTATACTTATGTAGATAAAGATATTTTAAATAAATTTAAAGAAAATTGTCAAATTTCTTCTAATATAATTCATGAAATATTAAAAAAGAATGATATTCAAGGTTATAATAATTTATTGAAAGAATTAGATAAAGTATATAATTTAAATTATATAGAAAATAGTAGTATGTTAGAAGATTTATCATTATTAAATCTAGATTATAATGATGATATTAAAAATGATCCAGATTATATTTATGAAAGTGATGATGATGATACAACTATAAATAGTAATAATGACGATTATGAATATGAAAGTAATAATGACGATTATGAATATGAAAGTAATAATGATGATATTATAAATGACCCAGATTATATTTATGAAAGTGATGATGATGATACAACTATAAATGGTAATAATGATAATTATGAATATGAAAGTAATAATGATGATATTATAAATGATCCAGATTATATTTATGAAAGTGATTATGATGATGACGATGATTATGATGATGATGATAATGATGATGACGATGATTATGATGATGACGATAATGATTATGACGATGATTATGATGATGACGATAATGATAATAATAATGATAATGATGATAATGATAGTTTAGAATGTTTTATTTGTAAAAATAATAATAATTTATCATTAGTTTATAATGAAATAGATGAAGTAAATGACAATAATATTATTCCGAATCAATTAAATGAAACAACAAATTATAAACGAACATATTGTATTATAATGTAACTAAACTATAACTATTAATGATTAATTCATCATTTTCATATATATTAGTTTCTTTATAATTTGATAAATCGTAATTCATAATTAAATCACAATTATAATTATTTTTTATTTGAGTTCTATAAATAATATTACAATAAGGTAAATAATGTAAATAAATTTGTTTTCCACCAATTATATAAATTTTAAAGTCTTCTTTTAAATATGGATAATCTTGTAATATTTTTTTTCTATTTTTATTTATATTTTTATAAATATCTAAGTTATTCGTAAAAATAATATCTCTGTGAAAACTATTTATTAATGTTTGGTCGTTTGTTATTACAATATTTAGTCTATTTTTTAATGGTCTATTAACTTGTGGTAATGAAAAAAAAGTATTTTTTCCCATTATTACAATATTATTAATTGTTTTTAATTTAAAAAATGACATATCTGTTTTTGAATTCCAAGGAATATTACCATTTTTAGATAATCCATTATTATTATCTATAGCATATATAGCATCTAAATTATAATTAGATTTAATATTTTTTTCTTTTAAATTATAAAATTCATTAAATTCTTCTATATTATTTTGGCGTTTCATATTTTTATTAATATAAAATAATTAATTTTTAATATTATTTTAACTATAATAATAATATTATGTTTTTATATTATTATTTTAATATTTATTAATTCTATTAAATTAATGGAAAATATACACTCAATAAATTTATTAAATCATGAAATTAATTTTGTATTAAAATCGATAATAAATAATATACTTGAAATTAGCCAATCAAATGAAACACCAATTAACCAAATAAATGAAACACAAATTAACCAATCAAATGAAACACAAATTAGCCAATCAATTCAAACACCAATTAACCAAATAAATGAAACACCAATTAACCAAATAAATGAAACACAAATTATCCAATCAAATGAAATACAAATTAGCCAATCAAATGAAACACAAATTAGCCAAATAAATGAAACACAA
>Ga0214923_10003545_pt1 | contig 19493 bp, 22 predicted proteins | sample LL1510_MetaG_FD_177993 | JGI IMG/M metagenome (GOLD analysis project Ga0214923, IMG submission 177993) | Freshwater microbial communities from Lake Lanier, Atlanta, Georgia, United States - LL-1510 | ecosystem: Environmental > Aquatic > Freshwater > Lake | place: USA: Georgia | collected...
CACCAAAATTCTGATGAGCGAAGCTAAGAACGACACAACGCGAAGGCCAGTGATCAAGAACCGCCTTGACCCGGCGAACTTCTCGCGCAAAGTTGAAAACATTCGTGGCTTTATTGAGAAAATCCCCGATTCGACGCCTCGAAGCTCTCTTAGCAACTCAACGGGTCGTCCGGCGCAACTCTTCCGCCGAGGCAAGGCCGAGAGACTTGATCCGCCGTTACGTCTGCGAGTGAAAAGAGGAAAGTAAATGGGACTTTTAAAAGGAATCTTGATCTATAAATATGCCAAGCGGCGCGCTAACAAAAAACGCGACCGCCAAGACGAGTATGAACAAGAGATGCTTGGTGGCAGCTGGGGCGATGAGATCTGCGACTATTGCGGGCGCACCAACGAAGAGCACCTCGACGACGAGGAACCCTGTAGCTGAAAAACCCCTCTGTGAGTGGCAGTGCACATTTCCGACCTTTCGTTCCGTCTTAGAGATAGGACATTCACAACGAAAGGAACTAAGAAACATGTCAGTATCAATCAGCACACAATTACCCGTAATTCGCAACATCGAAGAGGCGGCAGAACTTTGTCACGGGTTTGACGCAGTAATCACCGCAGGACCAGAGAAATATGAAGTCTCTGGTTGGGGTCACCCAAACCATCTCGTGGTTAGTTTCGATGACGTCACCAACGACAGATACGGCGACGCACCAACCCTTGAGCAGGTTCGCGGCATCGTCGAATGGGGTGCAAACCAAGTCGGTTCAATTCTCATCCACTGTCACGCAGGCATCTCACGATCAACAGCGTGTGCGTGGGGCGTCGCAATCGCAAAGGGTTTCGACGTAAAGCAAGCACTCTTAACCTTGGCAGAAATGCACCCGGACGAAAGCGGTTGGGGTCAGCGAACCTTCCGTCCGAACCCCTTGATCGTCAAACATCTCGAGACGATCTTTGGTCACAAAGATCTAAGAAACATTCTCAGCGAGGTTGCAAGAGACTTCTAGCGCGGCAGATCGCTTTTTATAAAACTCAACGAAAGCGAGCCGAAATGAACCCAGAAATCGAAGATATTAACGACGAAGATGATGATGTCTTGATTCAAATGCAAAACGACGATGGTGTTGTTGTCACGTTTTTAACCGCACCACCGTCGGTATTTGAGGTCACTGACAGAATTGACCCTTTGACATTTTGGATGTCATCAAAAAGTGTCTATGTTGCGATCAACGAAGACATTCTCAACGAGATGATCGAAGAATCAATCGAAAAAAACAACGGCGTCTACGATGACAAAGAAGCGGCGTTTTTACCGATTGTCCATGTTTTGAATATCGGACTGAAGGAAGTGAACCGACAGATTGAACAACGAGGAGAGAAAAATGAAGAATGATCTGAAACCGAATTGGCAACCGACAGAACTACTCGAGACGGCTTTCGGCGTCGCTAGTTGGGCGCACAGAGACGATGTCAGAAAAGGAACGAGTATTCCCTACTTGAGTCATTTGCTTGCCGTGAGTTCACTCGTGATCGAAAATGGCGGCGCCGAAGTTCAAGCGGCCGCTGGCCTGTTGCACGACGTGATCGAAGACACCGAAATCGATGAGTTCATGTTGAGAGCTTTGATCGATCGGCAGGTCGTCGACATAGTTGTCGCCTGCAGTGATGCGCTGAAACGACCAAAACCAAGTTGGCGCCCACGTAAAGAAAAATACTTAAACCATTTGCGTGAGATGATTGCTGAGTCTGAGCCTAACCCAGCAGTTCTTGTGGCTCTAGCCGACAAAGTTCACAACGCCGAAACGACAGCCAACATGGTCGCACTTCGAAGAATGACTGCTGAGCAGGTCTTTGCCGACCCTAAGTTCAACGCGAAAGTTGACGAACAGAAGTGGTGGTACACGAGTTTGGTCACCGAGTTTCAAAAATCAAAAGTTGCACCAGAGCTCATCCAGCGCCTTGATCGCGCAGTTAGCACGATCTTCTGCGTTTCGTGAGCAAAATACCCCTTTCGCGCTCACGAAAGTAGAGGTTGTTGGGGGTCGAAAAGACCCCCAACAACCGTGTCACACCCGTGTCTTATATTCCGCTCCCATCCCTAAATCGACCAGGAGGTCCAGAATGCACGAAGCGCAAACACTTATCAGTCCAGAATCAGGTCTTGCTATCCGTCGCCGACTGGTTCAGGCATTTAAAGATGCTGGTTTGGGTCGCTTGATTGGTGCAGAGAATATCCAAATTACCTGTGAGGGTCTAGAGCTCTCGGTAATTCCATTCAACCAAGCGCGTCTGATTGCAAACCAGTTGACCGATTTGGTTGAGGGTCGAACAGTGACCGTGCAGAACCCAACTGGTCAAGCCGAGCCGACATACATAGCTCAAATCACTTCATCGCTTCAGAATGCACTTACCGAACAACACTCGGTGCCAGTCGGCTACACCGCCGCCGCCGTGAAGGTTTCAAAATGAAGAACAAACCTTCGACTACAGCGACTAGTTTTGGCGAAATCGGCAAGTCAGAAGTCGAGCGAGTATGTAAGGCTGTTGAGTACTTACGCGGCTCTGACAATCGAAAACTTGGTGCGCTACTGAAGAGTGACGGCAAAAATCGAGTTTGGCAGGTCTCAAACGATGATGCGGTCATCAACATCGTTGGTGGCGAGGCGACTTTTGAAAGCACTTACCTACTCAGTCCGCAATTCCTCATCAATTGTCGGTTGATGACGCAATTCAGCGAGTCGGTCAACATCAAATACGAAGACGGCAAAGCACACGGAAACAACCGAATCGGCTCGGTGACGATGAAATGTGAAAAGGTCACGACTGAATTCGTAAAAGTGCAACAACTTCCCATCGTTGAAGCACGCGTCAAATATCGAGCCCTGTTCCGCGCGATCGATACGGGTTCCGATCTGCCGTGCGACTTTGGAAATGCCGGTGAAATTACATCGGATACACCACCGACGACTTCATTGATTGTCGAACCAGGCCGAATTCGCGTGAAGACAATTTGGAGCCGACTTGGCTCAGACGACGTCGAGACATCGTGCCGAGCAAAGACAAGTGGCCGAGGTGAAATCAACGTAATGTCACCTTTGGTGAATCTATTCACGGCATATATCGGCACTGATGGTGACCCAGATTTCACTGTGCGGTTTGACCCTCTAAACGGTGACTACATCGAGTTTGTTCTTGATGATCTATATGTAGCACTGAAACGAACCCTCGTTGGCGTCGATCTTGCATTTGAAAAAATCAAGAAAATTCTCGACAAAAACGAAGTGAAATATGTGGTCGGCGATTCAGGTGTGATCGCAGCTCACATCAACGGCATTGCAACCCGAATCGCCCTCTTGAAAAGCGAGAACGACGAAAATGCCATTGCGCGCTGCACAGCGGTCGTTTTAAATGACGCCCACGAGAGTGCTTCGCTCTTGAAGGAATTGAACGGCTTCAACAAATCGTTTACGGCGAGTCGGGTCTGGCTTGATCGTTCGATGGTCGTTGTAGGTTGCGACGTCAGTTGTTCAAACTTGTTCAACTTCTATAGCTCTCTTGACAAATTCACGAAAGAAGCCGGGTCTCTTCTCGGCCTGCTTGACGCACTCGGCGCCGAGCCAGCGATCACGAAGATTCGAAAACGAACGTTTGCGAAACCACGACCCCGCTCAAAGGCCAGCTGACAGTGGAGGTTTCAATGAGCGATTCGCAGCCCGGAGACTTGTCACTCAAAGTTTTCAACACTGCCAGCCCTGATGAGTTGGTGGGCATTCTGAAAAAACTTAAAAGTCGAGAACTCAAACTTCTTTCGCAGATAACAAATTTACACATCGGCAACCCCAAAAGTATTACTACCGAATTTGTGACCTTATTTAAGACCCAATTGCTCCGTCGCGATGCCGTCTTTAATGCAGAGATCTTTGCCAAGTTGTCGAGCATTGAAATGTTGGTTTTTTGTGAAGAAGTTTTGAAAGAGTCTTACGAAGACCCCAGCGAATCAGAACTTGAAGAACTAACGCCTCGACTCATTGAGAAGTTTGGCGAATTTCGAACTCAACTCTTGTACGCGAATCTGATCGACAACGAAGCGAATGCTGCGCAGCTTGCGAGAAAAATTCTCAGCGAGACTGGAATTATTCCAATTAGAAGCATCGATCGTCCGAAGGGTCAAGTTTCAGCGCCACTCCTCAACGAGCCGATTTCCGAAGACATCAAGCGTGGGAGGAGGGAGAACCGGCTCAAACAACGTGATCTGCGAGCTGCGAAAAGAACACAGCGCCGAGAGGTTGAGCTTGAGCAAAAGGCGATCAGCAAACAACAGAAGAAAAATCGAGTCGTTAAAACAGCTCGTGTTGATCGCGACCCAGAACCAGTCGTCACAACCAATGACGATCTGACTTTCGTGAATACAAAGCGAATTCATCCGCTGATTTCAAGATTTGGTGAAGGTGCGGGAACCCACGAAGATGTCTCGCGAGTCGGAAGCACTTTCGTGCGATTTTCGGGCGATCCAAAGGGCCACGGCAAAGAAAGACCAGTTCTCGTCATTGCGAAAACTTCAAAACACTTTGTGGTCCGACCGATTTATTCTCATGCCCGATGGCCGGCGGGGTCTTGGCGGGCAGTTGAGATCGTCGAATGGAAGGAAGCGGGCTTAGCGAACAATTCATTCGTTGGTGATGAAACCCACAGAGTGAAGCACAAGAACCTGACCCTGAAAGGCAGACTCACACTTCAAGATTGGAACCGTGTCTGCCTTGGCGAAGTCAATTCAGCTACGTCATGATTAAAAACGAGCTACTTCAAAGGAGCTAATTCAAATGCCACAGATCGACGAAGACGAAAACCCTTGTCCACACGGCGAACAGACGAGGGCCAAGTGCAAGGTGTGCAAAGATGCTCCGGTTAAAAAGCGAGTAGTTGTGCACTTTTCTGCGGGCGGCACGCACTATCACAAAGTTCATGACTGCCCCGCTCTTGAATACGGCCAGCAACAAGTTGACGAGCGCGGTGGAATGAGAGCCCAAATTCAATGGGCATATGAGGACATAATTTCAATTGAGCGAAGTAAGTGCTCGGTCTGTTTTCAAAACTAAGAACAATAGATCAACCATCTCCTATAGTTCGGAATGTCAAACTGAGCCTCCGCTTGCGCATTCTCTTTAGTCCACCTTCAACATCTACTTTCCTCTTCACTATTTCATGAGTCCACTCGTATCTTGCCTCGCCTGTCATTAATGCAAGCGAGCGAACCTCGAGGAAAACTTCAACTTTCGCAGTGCCATCAGTCCGACGAAACAACATCGGCCAACTCTCGAGCAACGAAACTGTAGCAACTGCCCCACCAAAAGATAACTGGTCGATGTGGGCAGAAATACCTTGATCTGTTAGATATTCGTTAACAATAACTTGTTCGGGAACACGCGAAAAATAGCCCTCTTTAAACAGCCTTTCGCCAATAATGTTAAGTACCTTTGGGATTTCAGGTGCAGAACCGAGTTCGCTAATCGACGACGAGCCGTAGTCATAGCGAGCACCGTAGTGCTGAACTCGGCGCTGTAACGACGTATCGAACGGGCTTTGATCAACCGTTGCCACGGCTTCCTCATGTTCTTGGTGAGTAAGCCAATTCGCGACATAAATTAAGCCTGACGGCAGTTCTGGCTCTAGAAGACTCATGATTATTCGTCACTTTACTTTCTATTCATTGTGTATTGAGCAAACCATGAATTCTTAGGTGTTCGAAACTGAGATGTTGTTTCTGCAAAGTGCCAAGTATCTTCGGAATACCCGACTTCCGATAATGCACTTCGAAAAGCTTGGCGATTTACGTCAACACGGCTCATCTTTGGCTCGACATTCAACACGCTTAAGTGTTGATCAAAGATTCGTGAAGAGTAGTAGGCAAAGTCAGAGATATTTTTGGCTGTTAACTCAGTTTGACCAAAAAGATGATTAATTATCAGCAGTCCCCGTCCGCGTCGCCTTGGAACAGACCTAATCTCTTTTGTGAATGTTGAGCCCAGATTTAGTTGTAGCGCCAGTTTTAACATTTCAGGATTGTGGTCAACCCCTATGTAGGACGAAGTGTCAAAACCACATGTGCGGAGAACGAGATCTGCAAGCCCAATTCCACAGCCCAAATCCAACAGATGTGGACTCGCGTCTAAGTGCTGCTTCCACTTGTTGATCGCATCTCGTAACTCAAATACATGTTCAAATCCGTACATAAGGTTGTAGTTAACAACTTTTTCAAAACTCGAATCTGCAGATATTTGTCCCCTGTCGGTACTGCCATCATTACCCAGTTGTTGTTCTGATTTTATGCGTTGAAACCGCTGTCGTAATTTTTCGACCTCTATAGCTAGTAGATCGTTTTCAGACTCTTCCATAACTAGGTGCAAATTTGTCCTACTCATAAATTTCGTATCAGGTTTCTATACAAATTTTTTCAATCTCACCCCAACACTTCAACGAGACAGTTGGGACTTCTTTCTTTGTAGTCTCAGATCTAAAATTCACCGCAAAGAACGCAAACGCAGCCGCAATAGCCAGCAGGAAAACCAATAACAATTTCCATCTACGTTTCCTGGGCCCCGACTGCAACGCATGTGTTCTGCGTTTTCTGAATGCAGCCCTAAAGATTGGCTGTCTGGACAGTTCAAACTTTTGTTGGCTCGTTGACTCTGAGCCTGACTGACTTTCCTCACTCATCTCTAACTTCGACGGCGATAAATCACCACCTATGGCCGCCGAATGTTCAAGCAATGCTTTGTCAAAAGGTATTTCCTGGGTCCACGAAGAATCTGAATCCTTGATATCTTCAGGCTTCAATCTCTCGGCACGAATTTGCCCTGATTCCAAGTCAAGAAGTCTCTCCTCCGAAGTTCGATACCTATACCCCGGTGGTGGCGGAATAGTCCGCGGTTGCTTAGGCACTGTGATATTAATTTCTCGTCCCCAATTCAAGCTTGGCAAAAACCATCTACGAGGAGCTTCGTCTTCCTTTCGAACAACAATTCGAGAAAGCCGATGAATCACGGCATCGCCGAAGGAAAGTTGCTCGAACTCAGCATCTTCCGCCGTTTTAAGCTCAAAGCCTTCAGAGCCCCTGGAAAGGACTCCTGGAATTTTTATGAAATTCTTGTCTAAATCTTTATTCGTATACAAGCCCTTGATGCGAACTGCCTTATCTCCACGGAACCACTCAAGATACATTTGGTCACCTGATCGACCCAATTTCCCAACTACAAAAACTTCAGAATCAGCCTCAGGTTGCACTTGACTTAGACAATCACAAAACAGGACAACTCTCTCCTTAGTTTTAACTTTTTTACCGGTCTTATGAAATGCTCTGACAGAAACCTTTGGAGCTACTTTGTCACCAAATAACCTTGGAAGGCTAAAGTTAACATTTGCAAACGGTTGATAGCTGAGCGCTTCTTTCTTTTCCTGTTTAGTAGTTCTAAAGTTATTTTCCCAAAATCTAGACTCAATCCCTCCATTTCCAAAGACTTGCTCTCGGATCGAAGAATCATTAGCTGTTAAATCTGAACTTATATCGATAAAACTCTTGAGCATTTGTACTTTGTTCTTCATCAAGTCTTCAAAATTCCGATGTTTGCCCCGAATTTCGTAAAACTCGGATGATTTGAAAAACTCAAATTCAACCGATGAATCGTTTTTGACAGGGACAAAGATCATGTCATTAATTATCTTGGTCTTATCAGAATATTTACGGTACTTATCACCTGAAATTACAAAGCCACCGACTTCTAGAGCAACTTGGAGAATCAGCGGATCTGCCTCGACACGGTGTTCACGCAAAAAATAAATGTAATCTTCATCAAGGTAATTCAAACTTTTTCTGAAGTTAGTAATTTCATTATCAAAACCTGCAAAGTTGTTTGCAAGTCCGGCATCAAAAATTGGGATAATAGTTAGGTTGTTAACGCAACTCTTCAAGCTGGCGATGACTGAATCTATATAATCCCAAGAAGAGTAAACTCTTTTGCGATTACGAAGTCTTTGGATATTCGAATTGTCCCTCAAATTCGCCATGTCAATGACTGCGACTGGCCTAACAAGTTTGTCTAGTGACATCGATGCTCTTTCTTAATCGAAAATCAGCCTAGGCCCACAGATTTAAAGTCCGCATCACTCAAAGACTACGCTTCCTTGTATGACAGAACTGTCCCAAAAACTCGAAATGTGGAGCGCTGACAACCCTGGTGAACAAGGTGAATTCGCAATGCAATTGGCTGCTGGACTGAGAGATCCCTCTAAGGCATCTCTCTGGTCCTTAATAGACATTCCGGCAGAGTTTGAGCGTCGCTCAAGTAATGAGAGTACATACTTTTTGATATCGAATTTGCAACGAGTTCCATTTGTACGGAATAACAAAGCGGCGATAAAACTAACAAAAGCGCTCAACTCAATCCTCGGCTGGTTTGACAAAGTCCTTCCGCTTTTTTATCTTTTCCCTATTGCGATAACCTGGTTTAGCCTCAGTGATGTCGTGCAGAATTATCGAAACCTGGGTCCAAACATCCCAGAATCGGAAAGAGTCGATTTCCTTACTTACTGGTCCGCTCCTGAAAATTCAGTATTTCAATATCCAGGCACCCCACTATCGCAAGTCGCCACAAATGTGTTTGCCTTTTTGGCGCTCATGATTCTGCTTCATCTTTTGACTATCCCAGGCCAAACAGAATCGACAAATTCCAAAGTCCTTCGGGCTCTTAGTCTTGAAGCACAGTTAACGTTCGCCAAATCGAGAGCAGTCACGCCCGACGAATTAACGGACACGCTATCAATTGCGTCAAATCAACTTAAGACCGCTCTTGAGCAAAGCACCTCATCAATGCAATCAATGGCTGGGATGAACGAAAAACTGGTCTCTGTTGTCAACACTCTAGGTAACGTTTCTAACTCTCTCAGCGCGTCGGCTCAAAAAATTGAGTATTCTGTTCAACCATTGGCTCTGTTGCCGACGCAGTTATCTGAGATATTTTCAAGTATCGGTGCACTTCCGGCAAGCCTGGCAAGTGTTCAACACGAGATCCAAAGGTCAGCCGAAAACCTTGCCGCCGTTAGTCAAATTATTCAAAAAATGGCGCAACTCAACTCTGCAGCAAATGGAGAGACGGCAGCTTTCCTCGAAAATCTGACAAAAGCCCAACTTGTCGCATCAGACTTTGTTTCCAAAATGGATAGCGCAAACCGCACTATTGAAGATTTGGCTGGTCAATTGCAGGATAGGGAGCCGCACTTAGTTCAGTTACGAACGATTACAGAACAATTCAACAACTCTGTACGGTCGTTGCACAATATCGCCGAAGAGTTTCGATATTCAGCTGACCAGTACAGGGCTGTGAATGACGCCCACCGCTCAGACCAATAACCAGTGGCAAAAAAAAGTTCTCGAACTAACTCAGGCAGCCTTGCTGGATGGCTGTTTGCCGACCTAGCAATAGTTCTCGCTATCGCTTTTCTTCAAAGTTCAATTGGCTCTGGCGATGCACAAGGTGACGAAAGAGTTGAGCCGACGACTACCACAACTGCCGCACCGACGCAAGATCTTGAAACTGGAGTGTCAATCCAACCGTGCGAGGTGAAATTTCTACGTGTGACTAATTCAAATAGTGATGAAGATATCAAATTGAACTTAATTTCCGAGATCAGCAATCAAACCAAATGTTCGGCAAATGATTTCTATGGTGTAGTTCTAATTTTTGCAGGAAACGCCGATACCGATAACGACAAAGCTGCAAGAGCGAGAGCTGAAGCCCTTTGCGAATCCTTATTCCAAACTTGGGATGCTATAAACAGATCATCCACTTACTGCCAAGGCTATAAAAACGACAGTATTGCCTCGACCTTCTTCGACCTGACTCTGTTCCCCTACGTACCAAAACCCTAATCAGCGTCCTCAAAGCCTTGACCAACATCTAAACGTTCTACCGAAGCCACTAACGAAATAGTGTCAAATGAAATCTTTAGTTTGTCACCAGGCACAACTCCGAGCGCAGCGAGTGCACTTGTCCATGAGGTTGTGGTGGTACCAAAAAAACCACTCCGTCCCACTACTTCACCATCTGCTCTAAGTTCAAAATTTTTGCCTCCGAGGGAATTTGCAAGTGTTTTATTTAATGACCAAAAACCTTGATTACATATATTGCTTCCTGCTGTCAGTAGAACAATTACTTGATCTCTTGAAATTTCAGAGTGATCAATTGTTGTCTCTACAGATAATGCATTGGCACGCATGTAAGCAAGATCGATGAATTCTTGGCCGGGATACATACCAGTCAACGTCACGCAATAAGTATCGACAGGCTTGAAATATCTTTCATAACTACAATAAAGCCCGATAGAAACTGAGTTAACACCAAACTCCCTTGCTTTATCCATTAATTCTGCACGGTGGATTACCGCTCCCGTTGCCGAAAGAATTTGATCCCGAAGCCATTGCTGAATCTCACCAAGTTTTACCGCTATAGGTTCAATAATGCTCACGTAATCTTGATCGTTAAGAGTAAATCTTGAATCTACTTTCAGCCATTCACGAACAACTGATCGCGGTGGATGTACAACACCCGGCAACCGAAATACGCAATACCGGGCAGATGCTTCGTAGAACTCATCAAAGTGAAGATCGCCTTGCAAAGAGAGAATGTTCTGAGTCCAACTCAAAAAAAATGATTTGTTTCTTGACTCGACATACATGAACCCGAAGGGCAAGTTAAGTTTTTCAGCGATTAATGGTTTAACGGCCTCAAACTTGGAATCGTCCCAATCTTTATAAACATTCAAAAAGTGAGTTCTGAGATTTTCTTCAATTACAAAACCAATTTTGCCTGAAAATTGATATGCCTCGCGTCGGATGTCGTTAATCGATCTACCAAATTCAGCATGCTGAACTTGACTAGTAGAAATATTTTGATATTTAGACTCGTCGTATCCACTCATCTGGAGCAAGTTTCCAGCGGCGCTTCTATCTACTATTAAATGCCTGCCATCATTATCAGTAAAAGAAATTTCGTGACCATTTTGCGTTTGAAGCTCACCGCATAGTTTGTTCATTACCTCTGATTTGCCCCATGACCTGGGCGAAAATGTCAGTAGTGATTCCTTTTCTATCTGCCTCAATCGCTCTCGCGTGAGATTTAAGTCCTGACCGCATTCATCAAGAGTCCACTTACCTTGCCAATCAAGACCAAATCTTTTACCTAAGACATCTGCAAAATTTGACGTATACCAATTTGCTTCTGGTGAATATCCAACACTTCTGACCAATCTGAATCTCATGGCCCTGAAAGTCCCTACTAATGAATCTTCACAAGTTGGAGTTTCGAAAAATGGCCTGTCTCCATTTTCTGAGTGAAGCCACGCGTTTGCAGTTACTGCAAAATCCAAAACCACGGCCAAGTCATTGACTTTCTGATGTAATTCAAGATATGTTCCTGCCAGCACTTCACCGATACCTTCATCCGAGTAGAGACCCGCGGCAGTTAATGCGTCACAAGTCCTTATCCGAAACGGTAACGCGTTACCACCTGAGATACCGACAGAATTTACCGAGGTGATTGGTAAATCGAGGTCGTCAGGAAATTGCATAATTGCTTCGGATACGAGCGCAACAACTAGGTCACCCAAAGGCAAATTACTTTCAATACTTTTAAGTTTTCGAATTTCCCTTACCCAGTTACTTCCACAAAGATCTCTGGCAGCGACCAAACTTTTTCCTTTCAGCTCTACCCTGCCTAATTGAGAAGAGTGAGTAAAAATGTCAAAGTTACTTAAAGCTCTCTCCCAAGATTGTGGAAACAGCGGGAGCTCTCCTGAGCCCCAGCATGGCGGTTCGCCAATCAATGAAAGGTCGCAATTACTGCGATCCACGAAGCCCTTCAATAAGCATTTTCAGATATCTGTGCGCAAGAGATGTTCGCTTTTGTATCACCATGTCAACATCGCGATACATATTCGGTTCGTTCAACACCTCACGTCGCAAAACATAATCAGCAGCAATTGATGCAATCGTCTCAGCAAGTGCTGCCTGGGTATCTGGCGAATGTTCGTTCGCGTATGTGCCATCGTCATTGAGTTTTCCAAGATAAGAAGACACCGCAGGATTTTTAGTCCAAACCAACATTTGACGGCCATTCTCAAGCTCAACGATTCTTCCCCTGTTTGGGCCCTCATCAAGAGGTTCAAGTTTCACCTCAAAGTTGAGGCCAGCCAAAGGTGAAGGCAAAGTTGTTTTGATCGTGCCCTTAGCGGTCTTGGCACCCGAAATTGCGACGATTTTTACCGGGCTCCCAATTTTTACGCCTTGGACTTTTACTTTTCCGGAGAGCCAGCCTTTATTGTTCAGACTTAACGTAGTCTCGTTTTGGAGCACCGAAACTGAGTCTCCCTCAATTGTGAGTTGGGCGTTTAAAGTTCCTTTAGGTGCGGCCTCAATCGGGGCAATTAAGGTCACAGTTCGTGACTTTCCAACCGTCACAGACATCGCAGCATTTTTCCACATCAACTCAGCAGGTGGATTTTCTTCGGGAGTTGGGTCGTTATGCACCAAAATGTCTGCTATTCCAAAAACTGATTCGTCGGACTTCGTAGATATCGTCACGCGCGTGGAACCTACAATTTTTAGACTTAAACGGGCGTTGGCGATCATGACATTTTCAAAAATTGTGTGTGAGATCGGTTGTGTGGGAGTCGTAATCACCTCACAGTTCTCGTTACTCAGCTTGAGTGTTATGCCACTATCTGCAAAGTTTTTATGAATTAAAATTGACAATGTTCGATTCGAACCAACTGCACCTTGAGATACAGGTGGTATAACAACAATTGGTCGGTCAAGCGTCGGTAAATTTCCGACGATACCTTCATCGTCGTCATCCTCGTCTAAGTCTTGCTTCATTAACTCGCCCAACATTCGAGCTAATCGGTCCAAATTTTTCTTTAATTCGGTGCCGCCCAGGTCTGCCTGTTTTGGCTCCAACGAATCAACAATTGGCTTTAGTTTCTCCAAAACTGCGACCGTCAAAGCCCTTACAAACGGGTGATCGTCAGCCAACCCATTTCGATCTCTAGTAATCATTCGAACTGGATTCGACGAGTTTGGCTTTCCCGCAGCCTCATCCAAATCGTATTGTCTTATCAACTCGTCAATTTTTGGACACTCGACTAGACCTGTTATAAATCCGACTCCCGCACCTGCCAGTCCAAATGAAGTATTCATATACGAAGCACGGCTTCCTCTAATTTCGATACCGTGATACGAGTAATCACTAACGGGTTCGTTTATCCGCTGCGCAAACTTACTAATTCGTAATTTCGCTGTCGTGTTATAGGCGCTTATTTGAATTTCTTCATTGAATATTTCTTCATTCGTTGGCAGCTCCCAGACAACCGGAGTCTGTTTGACCATTAAACCGTTCTTAACTTCAGCAATTAGTACTTCATTTTTTGTGTTAAGTTGCCGAAGTTGTACATGCCGAGATAAACGATCAGTCAATTTTGCTAAATCAGGAACTTTCGCACGTTTTGGATCTACCTGCATACGTGCAGTAAGACCATTATCGCCTTGCTTCAAGCCGAGGCGAGCATAATCATCAGTGGTCGCAACCCTATTTTCAAAAGTGCCCTTACCATCTCGATTCAAAAATATTACGCTGAAAACACCATTTTTGATTGCTTCAAAGACAGTCCGACCAAACCAAGCCGTGTCTTTCGAGCCGCGGCCAAACAAGCCTCGAACGTTTTCGCCATTAGCAAAACCACTTAACTCTGCACCAAGATGTGTGAATGCTTTTTCCATTTCAGCCGGCGTCAGGCCTTTAGCACTATCGCTTACTGCCACTTCAACAAAATCTTTCGGATCAGAGGGCCGAGTTACAACAATTCGAATAGTGCCAGGTTTCGAACCGTATGCATCATCGCAATTTGTTATCAACTCAATCAAACCACGAACAACATCACCACGCATCGCTTGTTCAGCATCTTGCGAGAATCCGCGCGCTGTATATTTGACGGCTATTTCTTTTTTAGTCATGGTTATTCTCCTCACCTGCACCTTTTAGAACCTTACGGCGTGACAATTCAATAAATCGCAGAACGTCTTCACGACTATTATTCTCAGCGAACACAGTCATCTGATCAAATCGACCAACCCACACACCCTCATCACTATCGACCATACATTGAAAAGATTCAGCCAATTCCCAAAGCGGTGACTCAATATTTCCGGTTTTAATGAACTTCTTAAATGCCTCAGTCTTTTCGAGATTTCGGATCATACGGCTTGCCTCTTGCACAGCTGCCGTTGGCACAACACCACCTTTATATAGAGATTGCAGAATCGACTCATATTGCATACACCACACGTAGCCCTCATCTGAAAGCTTGCACTGGTACTTGCCGCGCTTCAAAATCAATCTCTGTAAATTTTTGCCACGAGTCGGATCACTAACCTCAAAAATTCTGTTGCACTTTTTATAGTCAGGCAAATCTGGCCTAGTCCTCCATGAAAGTCGAGCAGGCGCCAACTCAAATGCTTTTAAGTAAAGCTCCTCAACGTCTAGCCAACGTTCGAAGCCACCCGCTAAGTAGCAGGCATAAACACTCAAATCTGAATTATTATGAACAATCGAAGGGGGCTTAATTGCCTCATCGTTCATCGTCGACCCCATCGAGCAAGCATGCATGAAGTCTACATATCAAGCGTGCGCCTCAGCAATCAGAATGTCACGCAAATAAGAACTCAACCGTCAATTACGAAAAAAACTGGAGTTTTATAAATTAAAACCTAAAACGTTTAACTAAAAATTATGAGGCACTAATGCGTCGTTGTCTTGTTCATTCCAAAAATTCATCGCTGGTAACACTGTGGCTAATTTAATGGTTGACCTTGAATTAGATTCAAGCGAGCATTTTGTCGAGTCCGTAGTTCTGCGAAGTAATAGCGACAAAAAATCCACCCGGTGACTGTGTTTGATGATGACTCGCATTTGACCGAGCCGACCAATGCACAACTGGCGCAAAAGCTTGGGATACAAATAGAGCTTTAGCCTCAGATACCCCAGTAGTGACTGATGTATTGCGATCCTGGTTTGATTTCTTTATAAGTTTCGCTGTAGCGAAATCTTCGGCGATCAAATTGACCACCACCGCCGACAAATAGGCCAATACTGCCTAAGTTTTCAATCTGAACATCAACTGATTCATAAGAAAATTCACCTATCTCATTTCTTTCTTGCGCGCCACAATTTTTCAGCTGGAGTGGCCATTTGGCATAAGTCGGAAGCCTCAAAACATATCGATCACCTCGAAGACGATCGAGTTTGAAGTCACGTGAAAATTTGTTATCACCAATGACTGAGTCTCGAAAATGCGGCGAAAGATGCAGTGGATCGGATCCACCATGCAACAACAGTCGTCCAAGTGGAGCCATATCGGCGGCCCAGTCCTGTATCTCATCGGGGTAACTGCTGGGATTCCTCTCAAAATTTACCTTCTCGGGTGCCTCATCGATTTGAGAAAAGACCCAACCGTAAATTCCCCTGTTTTGACGAATATGAAACTCAAGAAGGTCGAGCTCATCGCCACAAAGTTTTTTTACTAAGTCAAGGACCGGATGATAACCAGTTGCAAAATCTATTGTCTCCCATTCAGTGAGACCCTTTTCAATATCTGACCAGCCCATGCCCAAGCCGAGCAAATGAATTGCGGCGCTCCAAATTGATATCGCCGAATTAAATGCCGTTTCTTTATCACTGTCGTACAACGTGAGATCTGGAAATTCAAGCCAATGATTATCGATCAGCTTCCAGGCAAACGGTAGTAAAGCCGTCCAACGAAACTCGTCACCCCAAAAATTTTTATAAGCGTCAAAATCTGCATTTTGAAGTTCAACCATAGAGTTTTTAAAAACCCAGGTGTGCCTGCCATACTCACTATTCAATTGTTCTCGCATTTTTATATTTTATAAATACGACCATCCGAGTAAGGTTTCCACTTTTGCAGCTCATCATCGGTGGTACAGGCGTAGATTGAGGGCACGGTGAATCCTTTTAAAAATTCGTTGCGGCCTGTTGGTGTGTTGATCACCCTGGTCGCCGGGGTGATGCAATATGTTTTCTGGTTTGTCGCGTGGGCCGATTGGCTGGGAGTAATCGGTGTGATTCTCGGGTTCATCTTGACCCCAGGTGTGGTGATCTTTCCGATTATCTATTGGATTGTCGAGGGAGAATTTCCGACTTTGTATTTCGCGTTGATGTTCGCGGGTTGGTTTGGGTTGCGCCTGAAGCGCGGCTAGCGGGCTAACTGGCGAGTGCTGTGACGAGTGCGGTCAGGGGCGACATGACGTTCGGGTCAATATTGCTCTCTGCATTGATCAGCGAATTGATTTTCTGACACACCCAGCAGTAATAATCGAAATATGACCTTTGACATTGCTGAAGAAGGCGAACCGTGCGATTTTTGCGGAACACCAGTCGAATTCTTTGACGATGATTGGGTTGTATGCCCGAATTGCCAAGCCGAATATTCAAACATGGACTACATCCACGGTGACATTCATGAGGAATTAGAAGAGCCGAATTAATCTGACTTCAATCTTCGGTACTTCAACTCAAAACCTCTCTAAACTGACCGTATGACGATCACAATGTATGGCGCCGATTGGTGCGGAGACTGCAGGCGGGCCGAAAAATTCTTCGTCGATAACAACATCGAGTTTCAGAAAATTGATCTTGAACTAGATGAGAACGAGCATTTCGTCGAGTCAGAAGTTTTGCGACGCAATAACGGCAAGAAATCGATTCCTGTGATTGTGTTCGATGATGACTCGCATTTGACCGAGCCGACCAACGCTCAACTCGCAGAGAAACTCGGCTTATAAAAGTGGCAAAGGCAAAAAGTTCGAAACGAGAGTTTTACATCACGTTCTTGATATTTGTTATCGCCTACCCCTTTTCAATGCGCGAGAACCCTGACCTAACTGCCACACTTGTTCTCTGTTCAATGTTCACATTTTCTACTTGGATGCAAAACGTTGCATAGTCTCGACAGTTACAAATGAGTCCTTTTAAAAATTCGTTACGGCCTGTGGGCGTGTTGGTCACGCTGGTCGCCGGGGTGCTGCAATACGTTTTCTGGTTTGTCGCGTGGGCTGATTGGCTGGGTGTAATCGGTGTGATTCTCGGGTTCATCTTGACCCCGGGTGTGGTGATCTTTCCGATTATCTATTGGATTGTCGAGGGAGACTTTCCGACTTTGTATTTCGCGTTAATGTTCGCGGGTTGGTTTGGGTTGCGCCTAAAGCGCGTTAATTAAAAGCGCCGAGTATCGCGCCAACAACCACGAAATTGAGCACATCATTGCCGACCTCAATAAGCCAGACCCTAAACCCATGGCCTGCAAAAAGTCGGTGACCAAGTGCCGCGGCAGCCATCAACATGGCTGCAAGAAATGCCCAGCCACCACCAGCAAGTGAACCCATGTAGCCACTTTCGTTGCGCAATGCGTCGAGCAACAGTTCAAGCATCGTCGCCTGAACAATGATTCCGACTGTTAGCCCACCAAACAGAACGACCATGCCCCCGTTATCGCCTGGTTGCGTGTCGCCTTTGCCCATTAGTTTCCACCACACTGGAAAGAAAGTTTTGCCATTGAACCAAGCAAAGCCACTTGCAAGCATCACCAACGTTGAGATGAGAATGCCGATCAAATTTATGTCGCCCACTGAAACCCTCCTGTCTTTTAGCCAAATATTTTAGTTGGTTAAACTGAACCGCGTGACGATCACTATGTATGGCGCCGATTGGTGCGGAGACTGCAGGCGAGCCGAAAAATTCTTCGTCGATAACAACATTGAATTTCAGAAGATTGATCTTGAACTAGATGAGAACGAGCATTTCGTCGAGTCAGAAGTTTTGCGACGCAATAACGGCAAGAAATCGATTCCTGTGATTGTGTTCGATGATGACTCGCATTTGACCGAGCCGACCAATGCTCAACTTGCAGAGAAACTTGGGTTATTGGGCTAGTTCTTCAGCTAGTTCAGTCAGGGGCGACAACACGCTTGCGTCGAGTAGGCCCTCTGGTGTGATCAACGAATTGATTTTCGGAAACAGCAACTCGGGCCCGACGAGTGTTGCGCCGAGCAACGGCACGATGTTTCGCAGATATTCGACTGCGGCTTTGCCACCGCGCTCGCCTGGCGTGCAACCGAACACACCGATGCGACGACCGAGAAGGCAATGCTTGGCGAATGGGCGCGAGGCCCAATCGATGACGTTTTTTAGTCCGCCTGGCAGGTTGTAGTTATATTCGGGTGTGCCGATGATGATCGCGTGAGCCTCGCTGAGTTCGCGGCGAAAGTCGACGACGACTGCTGGTGGGGTCTCGGTTTCTGTGTTTAGGTCGAGATCGCCGTCGTAAAGCGGCAGGTCGCGAACATAGTCGCGCAACACAAACTCGATTTTGTTGCCGGCTGAGGCTTTTTGAGTTTCGTTCATCTCTTTAACGAGTGCGCGACAGACGGCCGTGGTATACGAGGCTTTGCGCAGGCTGCCCGAAATGACGATTATTTGTTTGTTAATGAAGTTGAGGCTAATGGCGCTAACTTGAGTTTTATGCCATTTGAAATCACGCTCGACGTAAATGATCCAGAAAAAATGATCACGTTTTGGTCGACTCTTTTGAATTATGAACTGCTCGACGTGACTCGATATCATGACGCGAACCAGCGATATTGGAGCATTGCCGACCCAAACAATAACGGGCCGCGAATAATTATCCAGCGGGTGCCAGAGCCCGTTAGTTCGAAGACTCGATTTCACATTGATATTTGTTCAGACGACCTCGATTGCGATTCCAACCGCGCAATCGCACTTGGCGCAAAACGAGTTGATACTGAACCGATGCATGAGGTTGGTGCAACGTGGGTGCGAATGCTCGACCCCGAGAGCAACCCGTTCTGCTTCGTATTAAATAATAGGAAGTAAAAGTTTTTACGCCGAGCTGCAGTGGCTTGTTAGCCAACGACAACAGAGGTAACTAGATCGTTGGTGACTGAAACCGTGACGCGTTGTTGTGAATAGTCGGCTGTAACGGCGAAACTTTCGCCGTCGCGCTCGCCCACTCGAAATGCCCAGCCCAGACTTGTGGCGCACGACTCAGCATCAGATTCTGTGAGGCCGATCAGCATGTCGGCTCGCTCTTGGGCTATTGCAGTCGAGTCGTTGGTGTCTGCTTGTGGACACTCGGCCGTCTGACTTCCGATGTCTGGCTTTTCTGAACATGCGCTAAAAGCGAGTACAACTACTAAAAAAGTACCCTGCAAAGCATTTTTAATTTTCATACCTGATTCAGACTATGCCAAGACGGGCGGCAAGCACAGGCCGTCAAAATTGGTCTAACCTTGCTACACCTAATGTCTATGTTCGTCTGGTGGAAAAACTAACTGTGCGGCCGAATTACGACGATCGAGCATC
>Ga0214923_10003546_pt1 | contig 19488 bp, 16 predicted proteins | sample LL1510_MetaG_FD_177993 | JGI IMG/M metagenome (GOLD analysis project Ga0214923, IMG submission 177993) | Freshwater microbial communities from Lake Lanier, Atlanta, Georgia, United States - LL-1510 | ecosystem: Environmental > Aquatic > Freshwater > Lake | place: USA: Georgia | collected...
ATTTTATGATTTTTATCCGGGCGCTGAAGATGGCTCTCCAACCCCTAGATTTACATTTAATGGCAATTTCTACTTTTCAACCTATGGCAACTTTGAAGAAAAACTATGGTATTGTGGAGATGCCAGCTCTTCCGTTCATGAAGAAATGAGCCAAAAATTGAGCCTTTTTCCCAATCCAACTACGGGCATTATCCAACTTAACACTGAAAAAGAATTAAATGGGAGTATTGCCGTGTACAATGCATCTGGAGTAAAAGTTAAAACATTTTCAGGAAACAAACTAGAAAAAGCCACCCTTGATTTTTCCTCCTTTCCAAAAGGACTATACTGCCTTCAGGTGAATACAGGAGCCATTGAAAAACGCATTAAGTTTATTTTGGAATAAATTCACTGAATTAACAACCAGAAACCATAACAATACAGCCAATTCAGAACACCCCCTATTGGTAGGGGTTTTTATAAATAGAGACACAAATTAACAATAAAAATGAAAAAATATTCAATCGTTCGCGTCAATTCATGGTGGTCAACAAAACAATTAATCACCAAAGCAGAGCAACTCATACAGGAAAAAGTAAATGAAGGCTATGAGATTGCCAGTGTTTCCTTCGGATTTGATGTTTGGTGGATTTCTACTGCGTACATTACAATTTGTAAATAATACCAAAGCAAATACATTCTAGTAGGTTCCTCGCTGTTAATTTATTTTTGCTTAACTTATAGCTTTTTCAATAACGCTCCCTCTTAAGCATGTAATCTCTGTCACCATTTCAAAAATCTTATTCATTTACTGTTTGGACTAAGTTTTAACTGTAATTGGTATTAGGAGTTTGATAAGAACCCTAAAAAACATAAGGAAAATAGCCCCCCCGGCTTACAATTGATGCGATTACCTACAGCGCCCTTTCTCTCCTAAAGAGCAGGATATATTTTCAGAATTGACTCGTGTTATTCGTATATAACATTTATTAAAAAAGCGCGGCAACTCCCTAATTGCACTTACTCCGTTACCACCACTTTAATAGTGTTTGAGCTTTCTCCGAAAGAGACTTCTAAAAAATATAATCCCGCTTCATTTAGCTCAAATTGCAAGGGAAGACTTGTATTTTCAATACTCCTAAGCACCTTCCCCTGATAATCATAAACCCGAATGGATTTAAAATAGTCAGGGCTTCCATTGACGGAATGTAGCGTAAAATAACCCTTTCCCGGATTTGGAAAAACCACCACTCGCGGTACTTCTCTTTTCCTGTTTTCTGCCGAAAGAGTGAACTCACTGCCACACGCTTCTCCTCCTATTTTTGAATAAACTAAATTACAATATAAACTTCTCGTATAATCCTGATTGGGTGCGTGTGCCCAAAACGAGTAATAGGTTTGGCCTCTTCCTTTTTGAACAGATAAGCTTTCATTTTCTAAATAACTTGTAAATCCTGTATTGGGATTATAAACGCTGTACCCTCCACTTCTGGTAATACTTGTATCATTCCAGCAAGTGTCAATAGAGCTAATTATGTAACAATTCAAATCGTTTCCTCCTACTTCCGGCAAATCGGGAAATGCTGTAAACGCAGCGATAGTGTCAATGGGCGAAGGCAAATAGTCGTCTGTGAAATTACCTAAGGAGTCTTTTTGCCTGGTATAATCCTGAATTTCAAAATCATAAAAACCGCCAGCACCTGTATTTACCGAAATACATTGAGCTATCCTAAACTTCTCTTCATTGATATTTTCTCCGTTAAAATTATTTCGATTACTAAACGAATAGTGAAACAGATCGCCCGCTTCGAAGCGATTAAAATATGTCCAATCAGCCGAACAGGGGTTAGTTCCGATAAATACCTGAATAATTTTCTCAACGGTATAGCAAGGGTAATAGATAAATAGACGAACAAACCCATTTTGATTGTTTGGAATAAACGTTACCGTGGAACTATCCTGGCCGCTTTCGAGGCTATAATAGGCCGGCAGGCTCCACCGAACACTATCCACATTTGATTGAGCTAGGGCATCCAGAGAGCAAGCGATACTTTTCTGCACACCGGCAACTCCATAATAAATCAGAGTGTCACTGCCTTGTATCTGAGAAGACCCATCACTAAGCTCAGGATTTGTATAAGAAAGGCAAGTGCTACCAAAAGGAATAGTTCCGTTGTAACATCCCGAACTATAATCAAGCGCGAAACTTGAGTTGCCAACTGAAGTTAGAACTAGGACAAATTCCATCGTATTTGCCTGACTTATTACATTTGTTGTTCCTGATAGTACTTGCCAATTTAGATTCGCACCAGGAAATAGTGAAAAAGGCAATATGACTGCAGGGTTTACCGTAAAATAACCATAGGAATCTGGCAAAAGCAAAGAATCCAGTTGCGTTTTTGCCTGTAAGGTATAGCCTATGGTATCACCACAGTACCCTTCGGCATAGGTAGTGCTCCAAGGGCTAAAAAAGGCACTGGACAAATTAAATTGAACATCCAAGCAAGGACCTGATGCTGCCGGCAATAAGATACTGTCTGAAGGGCCGGAGCCACAGGCATTATTTACAGCAGCCATTACCAATCCTCCCTCACCATTCGTATGAAAGAGTGCATAGCCCGTATCTTGGGCAGTTAATTGCTGCCAAGCCGAAGGATAATTCCATGTATAATAGGTGCTTGAACCCCCAAAATTAATTCTATCAGCATCATACACTAAACTTAGACTATCCCCCGAATGGCCTGCATTTATAAGATTAATTGATGTTGGAGCTGTAACCTCTACCGGAATTTCAATAATGTAAGAACCATCAAAGCTTGTAAACTGACCTTGTCGGGTAAAATTTATGCTTGCTCTGAGAAAGAAATTATTCAGATAGTTAATTTGAACCTCTGCCGTTGTGTTGGTTGAGCTTAAAATTGTTGGTGAAAAAAAGTCTGGAGAATAAACATCCCAAAAACAGGTATTTAAGTAAAGGATTTCATCTGTTAGCAGTTCACCATCCCTTGCCAAAATCAATTCCCGAACTTCGTTAAAATTTACAGAATAGGTATAAAGCCCTGTATTGCAAGGGGACTTATTGCCGATAATTTGGGAAAAAGAATAAATAGGAACAAGAGTTAAGAAGACAATTACCAGATGGCGTTTCATGGGTTAAAGGTCAAAAGGGTTACTATGGAAAGGTCAAATGTAAAAAATCGATTGAAAAAAATCAATCCTTTACACATACAAACTTTCGCCCTTCCTTTTTCAAAGCATCGTAATACAAAGAATATAGTCGCATCCTTTCCTCTGGATTAGGGGCTTCGCGCAAGGGATCAAATTCCCAAGTATAAATTGGTTTACATAAAAAAGTTAAATCATAGGTGGTAGTTTGGTATAAATGCTCCACCAGGGGCGACACCTTTCCAAACTTGACCTCACTCCAAATTTTTACCACCAAGATATCCGTATCGCAAATGACAAGGTGGTGGCCCATTTCGGCAGCCTTTAATTCCAGCTGCTTTTGGCCTGTAGCAATAGTATCTAAATCCTCAAAACGGTATCCATTCCTTTGGTTCAAGAATTCCCTTGCAAATTCAGGCAACAAAACACCTTTTAAATCTTTGGCTAATTTGATTGCCAAGGTGGTTTTTCCGCTGCATTCGGGTCCGGTGAGGGCAATTTTGATCATGCTTTCGCCTCCTCTTTCCAGGAGCTAAGTCCACGAATGGCGATTATCACAAAAAAGCCGAACAAAAGAGCAAACCAATGCATTCCCCTCCATTCATAAAACACCACCGAAACAAGATCAATCGCAATCCAATACCACCAATTCTCTATTTTGCGTTGGGCAGCCAGCCAATTAGCACCCAAACTGAAAGTTGTTAATAAGGCATCAAGGTAAGCCGAATGGAGTTGATTATACGTATAAGAGATTGTGCCTAAAACAAGGCCCAAAAGTGTGGCAGAAGTAATTAAAACCAAATGCTCTTTGACGGTGGAGGTTTCTACCTTTAAATTCTTGTTTGGACTGGCGTTCGACCAGTTGATCCAGCCAAATATTGCCATTCCAAGATACAAAATCTGTAATATGGCTTCGAATGGTAATTGTTGAGCAAAATAAACATAGGCCGATAAAACAGTTCCGAGAATTCCGATTGGCCAACAAAGTATATTTTTTCGAGCGGTTAGAAAAACTGCAACCACACTGGTTAATGCAGCATAAAATTGCAAGGAATGAAGGGAAAGTAAAATCTCTTTTACATTAATCTCCATTAGCAGCTATTTTGGCTTGGTGCACTTTGACTTTCTCTAGGATTTCCTGATAAGCCAACAAAGGATGGGAATCATTCCAAATTACGCCCAACAAAGCCATACCTTGAAAACCCAAATCAACAACCTTTTCAATCTTATCCATTTCCACCCCTCCGTAAGCAATAATTGGATTTCGGGTTTTTTGCAAGGCCTCCATCAAGCCTCGCTCTTTGAATGCCGGATGGTATTTTCCTTCGCTTAAGCTTTCAAAAATTGGACTCAGAAAGGCATATTCGTATAAGGGGGGATCAAAATACAAACTTGCCAGTTTACTGTAAGATGCTGTTACCTTCAAATCTTTGCGGCGGTAGCGCAAATAGGCCAGGCGAAGCTGCTGATACCAGCCTGGCTTTTTACTTTTCTTGTTCAAGTGAATACCCGCAACATTATATTTTGATACAAGGGAGTAATGATTGTGAAGAACTATTCTTGGATGATATTCGCTTGGTATTCGATCCAAATAATCGATTATATTTTCTTCCTCAAATCCAGGCTTTTTAAGATGGAAATGCATCAAGCCCAGTTTAAACATCTCGGTTACTGTTTCGGGCTCACCTTTAGTGCGGCTTGGGGGCGAAATAACAACGATTTTCACGCGATCCTTAACTATACAGTTTCACGGTTTTGACAATATCTGACAAAAGACTCGGATCTTTTTCAACAGCATTTCCCACAACAATCACATCGGCTCCTGCCTGTAACTTTTCGAAAGCCATCTGAGCTGTTCGAATTCCTCCACCAACCACAATGGGTACCTCAACATTGGCGGATACCATCTGTATCATTTCCGGCTGAACAGAGGCCTGGGCCCCGCTTCCTCCATCCATAAAAATTAGTTTCATCCCGAGCATTTCTCCTGCCATCGCAGTGCACGCTGCAATATCGGCTTTGTCTGCCGGTATAGGAGTCGTATTGCTCATGTAAGAAACAGAAGTTGGTTTTCCGCTTTCAATTAGCATATACCCTGTTGGAATAACTTCCAGCTTGCTGCGTTTTAATGATGGAGCAGCCTCTACATGTTTACCTATCAGCATTTCCGGATTTCGACCCGAGATAAGCGACAATAGCAAAATAGCATCTGCATTCTTGTTTACCATGAGGCCGTTGCCAGGAAATAAAACAACAGGAATAGCGCTATTAGCCTTTATCGTTAAGATACATTCTTCCAGATTGCCATTTGTTAGTAAGCTTCCTCCTACAAAAAAGAAATCGACACCCTCACCAGTAGCTTGTTTTACCAGGTTGATCAAGTCCTCCTTTTGCTGCTTATCAGGGTCTATAAGCAAGGCAAAGGATTTTTTATTCTCCTTTTTTAATCGATGTAAATAAGGGTAAATCATTTCTGGGGGTCAAATATATGATTTAAGCACTTAATTCAAGCATTTTCCCATTCTAAATCTTGGAAGGAATGCAATAAATACAAGGCTAAAAAACATAGAAATATGCTAATTTGAGGTTTCCAGACTTATTTAAACATTAAATCTAAAATGCATTATGTCGCCGTCTTTTACGATATATTCTTTCCCTTCTACAGCCATTTTGCCAGCTTCTTTGCAAGCGACTTCGGAACCATATTTTAAGAAATCGGCGTAATTGATTACTTCGGCACGAATAAATCCTTTTTCAAAATCCGTATGTATAACGCCGGCTGCTTGTGGTGCAGTATCTCCCTGGTGGATTGTCCAAGCTCTTACCTCTTTTACACCTGCGGTGAAGTATGTTTGTAAAGTTAATAATCGATAGGCTGCCTGAATTAGCTTATTCACTCCGGGCTCTTGCAAACCTAAATCACTTAGAAAACTTAATCTATCCTCAAAACTTTCCAACTGTGCGATTTCGGCTTCAATGGCGGCCGAAATTAGCAACACCTCAGCATTTTCATCCTTCACTGCGGCTTTTACCGCCTCGGAATATGAATTTCCCGACACCACGCTAGCTTCGTCCACATTGCAGACATACAAAACAGGTTTTCCCGTCAATAGAAAAATGTCGGCCACATGTTTTTTGTCTTCTTCTTCCACAGGGGCCGAGCGAGCATTCAACCCCTTTTCCAAATGGGCTTTGTACACAGTCAAAACCTCAAAAGCTTTTTTGGCTTCTTTATCGCCGGTATTGGCCGCACGGGCAACTTTCGAAAGCTTGGCTTCCACACTTTCTAGGTCCTTCATTTGAAGTTCAAAATCAATCGTTTCTTTATCACGCAGCGGATTTACGGAACCATCGACGTGAATGATATTTCCATCTTCAAAACAGCGCAATACATGAATAATGGCATCTGTTTCTCGAATGTTGGCAAGAAATTTATTGCCCAACCCTTCTCCTTTAGAGGCCCCTTTTACCAGACCGGCAATATCCACAATTTCAATAGTGGTGGGAACAATTCGCTCTGGCTTAACTAATTCGGCCAATTTGTTTAACCGAGTGTCGGGCACTGTAATCACTCCTACATTGGGTTCGATTGTGCAAAACGGGAAGTTAGCCGCCTGGGCTTTCGCGTTCGATAGACAATTAAAGAGGGTTGATTTTCCGACATTAGGCAAACCAACGATTCCGCACTGCAAGGCCATAGTAAAATATTTGGGCCGCAAAGGTAGTATTTCACGCCAAGTATAAAAGCTCTTTTCTAATCGGAATGACAGGCAAAACATTTCAGAAATTGTTTTCCTGTCATTTGATGTATAGTTTTGGCTACAGAAAATTTTATCAGATTAATTAAAAATGCTTAAGCATACCTACCGATGCATAAGCGCCTATTAACTTCTGCAAATTGACCTTATCGGATGGCCAATTTAATCGACTTTCTATCCAGACTGGAGCGAACGATAACAGTGTATAAGCCTGCAGACAAGAGAGAGCTATCCAAAAAAAGCCTCTTTTTACCCGTATCCAACAGGCCTGGTGTAAATTCTGCCACAAACTGCCCAACAGAATTATATACCTCTGCCTTTACAAAGTTTTCATGGCTCTGGTTCGCCTCCAGGCACACGATACCTTTGGCTGGGTTAGGAAAAAGGTTTACCTCCAGTTCTGCGTTAGGAGAAGGTATCGATACGGGCCCCAATACATTAAATTTCCAGTATCCGGCAGGTGCAGGCATCGGTCTCACCTGCATTTTACCTGAATTGCTCGTAGCCTCCACATAATAAAAAATTTGTGTACCTACCTGCTGCGGAGGAATAAAGCCCGTCCATGTGTCGTTGCCTGACAGGTTCATCGCCACAGATTGGTAGGCCTGGGTTGTGTCGGTAGTGTAATAAAGGAGGGCATTCGCAATACCGCTTCGGTGCCGTATCCATGCATCCACCTGATAAGGAGTTGTGGTATTATAGGTGTCATTTAAGCGCTGATGGGTTATCAGCAAGGGGTCTGCCGACATCACCTCCTTGGTAATACAATGCAGCGCTCCACTGGCTTGGATAATATCATTACAATCAATAAATTTTACAGTATATCCCGGAAGCGCCGACTCCCAAATGCGCAGGGCTGTTGTGTCGTATTCTTCATAATACTGAGTTACTAAAACCGTTTTATTTACAATTACGGCGTTTGTATAGGTAAGATAGGCTCCTTGATTGTCGGGGTAATATGGATTCCCGTTCCAAATTTCGGGGGGGCTCGGAATACGAACAATTTTATAAGGTGTGCCAAATACCGAAGGATAATTGCTTTGAACATACTGTAAATTAGCTTCTATTTGTGGCCCATCTGCCACCCCTGCTGGATATTCTCCCCAAAGCAGGGTTTCTTCATCAAGGAGTTTAAGGTGCATGTCGATGTGATGAATTCCATCGTACGGCAGAGTTGGCATTTTAATGTAACGCTCAATCCCCATGAACCGCTTTAGGATGGTATCAATTTGAGCCGATGTCTTAGTGGGGTTTTCATCCAGTATTAATTCAGATGAAAAGGCTGTACCATACCCATCGACCATATAATTACCACCCGTATGAACCAGGTCGTTTGGCGACTGGGTAAGTGAAAGCAGTGGAATTTGCGTGGCATTCGACAGTTTTTCCGGAACCAGATCATCATCAGGCCTTGGTCGGTTATATATCCAATCTACCAAATAAAGTGAGTCGACCGCATTGGTATAAACGTTCCATTGTCCATAGTCTCTAGACCAAACAGAATTAAATGGTATTTCTAAATAACGGATATTTGTTAAAGGAATATTGTTATTGGTTAAGTTTGTTTTCACGGCAACACTGTCGCTGCACACCACCCAAACGGTAGTTTCTAATCTAGCCCATCGAATAATTTCCCTAACAGTAGGCAAATAGCTGGTCCACGTTACAAGAAGTCCATCAATTTCTTCCCATTCGGCAGCTGCTCTAACCGGAGATGCCGGTGGGTTAAAAATCATTAAATCACTGGCTTGGTTGTTTTTTAGGTTGAAGGATTCCAGGTAGGCTGGCATGTTTTTTTTCTCTTCTTGACTAAATGAATGCGGCAGATTTTGAGAAAAAGAAGTTGCAGCACTACATAAAATGGCAATTGCCAATAGGTTTTTCGATAACATTCGGCTAAGGTATTTATTATCACCTCATTCTATACCCTGTTTTCTGAAAAAAGTAGCTTTCTTCACGCGTTAATTTTTTTATTCCTTGGTGCTATCATCAAAAGTCATAGAATGTTTCTCATTCCTTGCGTCGGCAGAAAAAGTAAAAAATGCCCCTTCCCTAAATCATATTTCTTCTATTTTTGGACAACTATTCTTATGAAGTACATATTCACACTATTAAGCCTAATTCTGCCTGCAGCTTTATTGTCATCTACCAATGACACCTTACGGGTCAGAGTGCACAATTCGGTAGATATGACCTGGTATGGTAATTATAACCAGGTAGGAAGTTTTGGAAATCCTGCACTTTCCCGGAAGGTATTAATGACCTACACCATGGGATGCGCCTCTACAGGTTGTAGCGGCTGGGACTATACAACCCAGGTTTTTTTGCGCCATAAAACAGGTGCCTTGGATACGGTAGTACAAACCGCAGCTCAGTTCACCATCAATGGACAAGCTCCGGACTCTCTCTCCTTTTCAACAGACACGACCTTTACCATTGCTTTTGATAGTGTTTCTCAAAGTTATATCACCACGGCCAATGCGCCAATTGAAATTTTGGTTCACGGCGATTCGGCGCAACCTTTTTTAGTGACAGATACCATTACGGGCTGGCCAACAGGTATGGTAAATCCTTTGCTTGATTCAAACGGTTTGGTTATTGGATTTGATACGGTTTACCCCAATGCTTTTTTTGTGAATGCCTACATGGATGTATACACTTATCCAGAGCATATCGAAGAATTCGAATTAGGGCGAGTGATTACTCCTTATGGCACCTATATGCAGGGAAACGGCAGCAATGGATATACTTCTTCTTGGAAACATAAATACCTTTTTGATGTTACTGATTATCAAGCCCTACTTAAGGATAGCGTTGAATTTAGGGTTTTTTACAGTGGCTGGAGCAGCGGTTTTAGTGTTACCCTCGATTTTGATTTTATAGAAGGAACACCCCCCCATTCTGTCTTGTCCGTTCAGAATTTGTACCAAGGCGATGGAAGTTACACAAATTCAGCGGAGTTTGAAGCAAATTTTTTGCCCGCTAAAATTGTTAATGTGCCTGCTGGTGCCGAATATGTGGTTGCTCGTGTAACACCTTCGGGTCACGGTTTCGATAACAATGTAAATGCAGCCGAATTTTCAAATAGGTATTACAGATTAATGGTCAACGGCAATCAAGCTGCTCAACAACAGATGTGGCGAGACGATTGTGGTTTCAATCCTATTTTTCCACAAGGTGGCACCTGGATTTATGACAGGGCTAATTGGTGTCCTGGAACCCGCACCTATGCATACGACCACGATATTAGCGCATTTGTTAGTGCCGATTCCGAAAATGAATTGGATTTAAACATTCAAAGTTATACCTGGTCGGGAGCACAAACTCCAAGTTATACAGTTCAAGCCCAGCTTATTGCCAAAGGCGCAGCAAATTTTGCCTTGGATGCAGAAGTATATGATATTATTTCTCCAAGCAGTCACGATGAATACAAGCGAATGAACCCCCGTTGCACCAACGCTATAATTGTAATCCGAAACAATGGAGCATCCACTCTAACCCAGGCCAATATTGTGTATGGTATCGAAGGAATAAGCTCCAGCACTTTTGAGTGGAGTGGTTCATTGACACCTGGCGATACTGCGCACGTTCATCTGCCTCAACTTCCATGGAACCAATTTAGCGCTGGCGATATGGCAGTTTTTTACGCTACTGTTTCATTACCCAATGGTCAGGCTGATCAGTATGAGGCCAATAACACCATGAAATCAAGCTTCAAGTCGCCCGAAAGAATTCCCTCCAATTGGATTGTTTTTTGGCTTAAAACCAATGCCAGAGCAGACAACCAATGGTTTCTCTACAATGAAGCGGGGGACCTGATTTTTTCCAGAGAATCCGTTGATGCAAATACAAATTATAAGGACACCCTTTGGCTTAGCAATGGTTGTTACCGTTTTGAACTCACAGACGAAGGAAAAGATGGGCTTTCCTGGTGGGCCAACTCCTCACAGGGTAGTGGATTTATGCGATTTGCCAAAAAAAGCACAACAGGAACACTGAAATCATTCGGGCCTGATTTTGGAAGTAAAATTGAATATTATTTTACCCTGCTTGACACCGTATCAGGCATTGAAAATGAGGGTTCGATAAAAGAAGATTTGATTGTTTATCCCGTTCCAGCTCATGAAATGCTGACGATTGTATTGCCTATTCCGAGTGGAAAATCCGGTCAGGTAAAATTGACGGAATTGTCAGGCAGAATGGTGTTAAATAAAACCATCAAAGGTGGTCAGTCAGAATACGATTTAAATGTAGAATCTTTACCAAACGGTTTTTACGTTTTGAGTGTGGAATACGGAGGCGAATTCTATAATAGAAAGATAACAATTGATAGGTAGAATTAAACACGCTCGATATTTCTAACTTCTTCTAAAATTTCTAAAATTTCTTCATACTCATACGTGGTAACCAGCCTCATTCGTGTATCCTTGAAGTTTGGAAAACCCTTGAAATAATTAGCATAATGTCGTCGCATTTCGATAACCCCCTGTCGGTCTCCTTTCCAGGCAATAGAATGCTGTAGGTGTTTTAAACACACCTTAACCCTTTCTTCAACGCCAGGCTCTGGCAGTAGGTCTCCAGTTTTCAAAAAGTGTTTTATTTCATTAAAAACCCAAGGATATCCAATACTTGCGCGGCCAATCATTATCCCATCAACTCCAAAGCGATTTTTATATTCCAGTGCCTTAGCGGGTGTATCTATATCGCCATTTCCAAAAATTGGAATATTTATGCGTGGATTTTCCTTTATTTTCCCAATTAAAGTCCAGTCGGCCGAACCTTTATACATTTGAACACGAGTTCGTCCATGCACTGTTAATGCCTTAATACCAATATCTTGCAACCTCTCGGCCACTTCTAGAATATTCTTGCTACTTTCATCCCACCCTAATCGGGTTTTCACTGTTACTGGCAAATGTGTGGATTTGACAATTTCCTCTGTCATTTTCACCATCTTCGGAATATTCTGAAGAATACCAGCGCCCGCTCCTTTGCAGGCCACTGCTTTTACCGGGCAACCATAATTGATGTCGATCAGGTTGGGCTGCGCCTGGGTAGCAATCACTGTTGCCTCCTTCATAACTTCGATATCACTGCCAAAAATTTGAATGCCAATTGGTCGTTCATACTCGAAAATATCAAGTTTTTTAAGGCTTTTTGCAGCGTCTCTGATTAAACCTTCCGAGGAAATAAATTCCGTGTACATTAGGTCGGCACCATTTTCTTTGCATACAGCCCGAAATGGCGGATCGCTCACATCCTCCATAGGGGCAAGCAGCAAAGGAAATTCTCCCAAATCTATATGGTCTATTTTTGCCAGTTTTGCAGAGTTAAAATTCTACCCAATTTATTTATTCGACCAGCTTCAAACGGTCCATTATTGTTCTTTTTCAACCCAATCGCCATGTTCACGAATTAAATCTACCAATTCTTCTACCGCCTGAACAGATGGAACATTTCGTTTAACTACTTCCTTGCCTTTATACAAGGTTATTTTTCCGGCACCTGTGCCTACATAACCATAATCCGCATCAGCCATTTCCCCTGGGCCATTTACAATACAACCCATAATTCCGATTTTTACCCCTTTTAAATGCTCTGTCCGGGCTCTTATCTTGGCGGTTGTTGATTGAAGGTCAAATAAAGTTCTTCCGCAGCTTGGACATGAGATATACTCTGTTTTGCTGATTCGGCTTCGGGTTGCCTGAAGAATTCCAAAGGCCGTAGAATTAATTAGCTTTGGGGCTACTGACGATTCTGCACTTAGCCAAATCCCATCACCCAAACCATCTAATAAGAGCGCGCCACAATCAGTACTGGCATACAATTGAAATTGGTTTTCGCTTATTTCTTCATACTTTCTTCGAATTATAAACGGACAGCTTATTTCCATTTGCATCAGCCACATAGCAAGCCTTCTAAGCTCAGGCATAGCATGTTCATTGGAAGTGCTTAATACCAGAACTACATTTTTGATTGCCTGAATGGATTTTAAATCACTCTCCTTGCAAGCTGATAAATCCAGGCTTACAAAATTTAATACAGGATGTTGAGGACCTACAGAAAACTCGTAAACATTGGCAAAAAGGGGATAGTATCTTTCTCTCTTTGTAGCATTACTCCATGTTTTTGAATCTTGAATAATGCCAAGCGTTCCAGGAATATCAAAACCTAATTCGCCATTCCCTACAAAAATAAAATCAACGGCCTGTTCGCTTAAGTTCCATTTATCGGCCTCAACAGAATAGGCATAACCAAAGGCAAAAAGATTGGCAGGAGAAATCGGATGTTGTTTTTTACTCAGATCCGCAATAACTCTCGGCACATTAGACCCTCCAACGTTAAGACAAGGATGTGTTTGGCGCTTTGAATATTCATACGGATCAATTGGATTATGAATGACAGCCGGAATTTCTTTTTGCTTTTCTCTCCTGATATTATACCGATTTACTAAATCCAATGCTACCGGAATTTCAAATTCGGGATCTTCAGTAAGGGAAACCCTAACGGTATCTCCAAGTCCGTCTTCTAAGAGCGTACCTATTCCTGCTGCAGATTTTATCCTTCCGTCTTCACCTTCGCCGGCTTCTGTTACACCTAGATGCAAGGGGTAATCCCAACCAAGTTCCATCATTTTACTCACCAGCAATCGATAGGCTTGAACCATCACCTGGGGATTGGAAGCCTTCATGCTTAAAACAATTTCATGATAGTTTTCATCCCTGCATATTCGAAGAAACTCCATGGCGCTTTCCACCATACCCATTGGGGTGTCGCCGTAACGACTTAGAATACGGTCACTAAGACTTCCATGATTCGTTCCGATTCGCATAGCAGTTCCGTACTCTTTGCAAATTTTCACGAGTGGGGTAAACCTTTCCCTGATTCTTGACAATTCAGTTTCATAGGCCAAATCCGTGTAATCAATTTGCTCAAACTTCTTCTTATCAGCGTAATTACCGGGGTTCACCCGTACCTTTTCAACGATACGAGCCGCCACTTCTGCCGCATTTGGGGTAAAATGAATATCGGCTACCAAAGGTGTTTTATACCCTCTTTTTCGAAGCTCATTTTTGATGAACTGAAGATTATTGGCTTCTTTTATCGAAGGGGCTGTAATTCTTACCAGTTCGCAACCTGCTTCAATCATACGAATGCTCTGTTCTACCGTTGCCAAGGTGTCCATGCTGTCGGTAGTGGTCATACTTTGAACCCTGATAGGATTGTTTCCGCCCAAATACAAATCGCCAATTTTAATTTCCCGAGTTTTAAATCGACTATATTCAGTAAGGCTATTGCAATAAGGTAACATTTTCAGGGGTTTTGTAGGAATTAAAAAAGGTTGTGGCGTTTTGCAAAAGCATCGGTAAATTCGCGAAGATCTTTGGCTACCTGGTCGTCGCCGGTAGCACGTTTTACTGTTTCCCCCATAGAGAGCAATGTCTGATGAAAGAAAATATACATTTCGTCGACAGTCATTTCTTTAGTCCATAAATCTATTTTCAATGAACTTTTATCCTTGTCGTCCCAAAGCGCAAGCATCATTGCTTTTGTTTTATTAACGTTTGGTATATTGCTATCTCCAGCGTGCCAGTGAATGGAGTCAGGTACCTTGTTTTCGTCGAGTGTGACTTTAATATTTATTTCGGAAGTATTCATGAAGGTTTATAGGTTGATTCTCTAAAGATTTTTTCGTAATCCTGATTTTTCAAAAGCTCTTGTAATTTAACATCAGGGTGCTTTTTCATATATTTTCTTACAATCTGCCACCCTACCCACCGTCCAATTCTTCCGGGCGATTCTCTCGGAAATCCGGCAGTAAATGGGGCATCATTTACCAACTTTGCCATTTCTTCCAATTTAGTGGAAAACAACAGTCTTTTATTGATAAGCGTTTCCCATATTTGTTTCTCATTATCCGTACACCATTTTAATTGCGCCGGGGTGTATTTCATTTTTAGTTCATCTGATTTACTAGGGAGCAAGGCATCTAAAATGTAAAGTAATTTGCCTTGATAGATCATTTTTCCCAAAACGGTGTTTGAATTGGAGGGTTCTTCGAATATCGTGCTTGTCCATCCCAGTACAATGTCGGTCGAGAGATAGTCGCTGTTCATACAGGCGGTTTTATATTTTGGGAAACCAAGCAGGGAGTAATATTGACAGCTATCCCCAAGGTACATATCCAAACCAATCGCCAATACACTATCGGTAGTAACTACCGCATAATTAAACCCGGAGTTCATGGAAACAAGCTTCGGGATAAGGGAATCAGGATAATAGTGTTTATAGTATTTAAATGCCTGCTCCAGATCGGCAGTAGTTTTGTCGAGGTTGGGGTATTTTGTTTGAATGATTCGGCTGACATCTTTCATGTCTGGGTCATTTACAAACATGCCAAGCGTCGAGTAAAAAGCAAGACTGTCTTGGTTTGGAATTCCTAGTATATCCAGGGTAAATGTGTTGAAAAAACCTCCATATTTAAGTTGAAGGTTTTTTACGGATTGGCTGAGATTTTTCGGATCGGATTGAAACAAATCCTGTTCAAACCTTTCTATTTTTAGGCTTAGCTGCTGTTCCTCCACTTCAGGAAGTTCAAGATTTGGATTTGAATTATCGTTCCAGCAACCTAGTAAAAAAACACTACCAAAAACTAATAAAAGGCCTTTGCTTTTTGTGGCTTTCATAACAGGGGACTAAGGTACAAGAAATTGATCATTATCTGCCAATAGAATTGAGGTGTTCGTTTTCTAATAAAACAATTTTATGCGCTTCCAATGGCTTAATATTATTGGTTTTATTTCGTTTTTACCGAATAAATACCTTTCTATCCGTTAAGTGACCTTTTATCAAAAAACCGAATAGGTTTCCGGCTTAATTCAGGTAAAATTATTGATGCGATTTCCTCTGGGCTTTGAAAAATTATAGAAGGAGACACTCGTAATTTGGCTCTAAAATGATCACGTATTTTTTTTTCAATTCCTTCTTCTTCGGTTCGACAAGCAATACGTATAAGAATCTCATCTGTACCCAAATCGTTGGTAAACACCTCTACGGCATAGTTTAAAACATTATCAATCCCATTTAATAAATCGAAAAATGCAGGTGGGTATAAAGAGGTTCCCTTGTACTTAATCATTTGCTTACGGCGACCAATAATGGGACCCAACCTGATAGTGGTTCGGCCGCAGCTGCAGGGCTCTGTGTAATGAAAGCAAATATCACCCGTTTTAAAACGAAGAAGTGGCATACCTTCTACGCCCAAGGTTGTAACTACAACTTCACCTGGCTCTGTTTCATTTACTGGTCGGTCGTGTTCATCCAGAAACTCTACTATAACAAGTTCCGGATGGGCATGGCCACCTCTTCCATGCTGACATTCTGTAAATGCGGCCCCCATTTCGGTACTGGCATACGTGCTATAAAGTTCAAGAGGCCATAATTCTTGAATTCTTGTACCGAGGGTATTCCAGGTAAAATCATTGTTTCGAATTGGTTCTCCTATACAAATCGCTTTTCTTAGGCTGCTATTTTTATAGTCAATTCCCTGCTGTTGGGCATATTCAATCAATTTAAGCAAAAAAGAGGGTACTGCGATAAGGGTCGTTGGCTTTATTTTTTGGATGGTATCCCATTGTAGTTCAGGTATCCCTGAACCTACTCTAACTATTCCTGCCCCAAGTTTTCTGGCGCCAAGAAAGTATGCGAGACCTGCCATAAATCGTCTGTCAATCGTAGTGGTTAATTGAAAAAGTTCATTTTCGTCGCTACCAGTGCAGGCAAAAGAAATCGCTTCATTATAAGCAAGACGCTCTAAATCACTTTCAGTGAGTGCAAAAATGACCGGATCGCCGAGGGTGCCAGATGTAGTCACATAGTCAATGATTTTATTACGCGGCACACAAAGAAATTCTTCGTTTCTGGTCGCAATATCTTCCTTTGTGGTAGGTGGTATTTGCTTTAAGTCCTCTACGGATTTTATTTCAGCCGGATCAATACCGTTTGTGCTGAACAGATTTTTGTAGAAGGGTGAAAGGGTTGCAACATAGGCCACTAACTCTTGCAGTTTTTTTTCCTGAAGCGAATTTATTTCTTCTTTCGAGCCTTTTTCAATAGATGGAATCAACACCTTCGCTTATTCGTCTTCGAGCCAGTTGGTAAATTTTTCAGTTAATCCATCAAGCCAGCTAGCTTTTTGACGGTTACTATGTCCGATTACTCCCTTTTCCGTTACCAAGGGACCTGTTGGTTTTTCCTTTTCTTCTTCCAGCGATGGAGCACTTAGCATTTCTGTTGGGTCTACCTCAATTGTGCGTTCTTCATTTTTTACTCTTGGGTTTTTTATGGCCCGTTTCTCTGCCTCTGCAATTCCCTTCATTAATAATCCAACGGCAGTGGCATACAGCGGACTCGACAATTCTGGAGCCGCACCCTTACTTAAGTGTTCGTCTGGATGGCCTATTCGGGTATCCATGGTAGTTACATATTCGGCAAGAGGTCGTAGATTTTTTAAATTACTTCCACCGCCCGTTAATACAATACCACAGATCAGTTTGCGCTCTAATCCTGAATTTTTTATTTCATAATAAACCTGATTTAGAATTTCGTCCATTCTGGCTTCAATTATATGAGCCAAATTTCTCATACTTATTTCTTTCGGCTCTCTTCCTCTTATGCCTGGCATGCTAACTATTTCATTTTCTTTCGTAGAAGAGGCTAAGGCTGATCCAAATTTCATTTTCAATTGTTCGGCCTGGGCTTTTAAAATACTGCATCCTTCCATTATATCAGTAGTGATCACTTCTCCACCAAATGGAATTACTGCAGTATGTCGAAGAATTTCATCGTGGAAAATAGCCACATCAGTTGTACCACCGCCAATATCTACCAGCACTACCCCTGCTTCTTTTTCTTCCATGCTTAGAACGGCATCGGACGAAGCCAACGGCTCCAGAATCAAATGATCCATTTTCAACTGCCCATTTTCTTTAACCCTTTCTATGCAACGTGCGATATTTTTTATGGCAGAAATTTGACCTGTTACAATATGAAAATTGGCTTCCAATCTTCGACCCGCCATGCCGATTGGGTTCTTTATTCCAGGTTCACTATCAACAATATATTCTTGGGGTATTACATGTATGATTTCTTCGCCTGGCTGCATTACCAGCTTATACATATCGTCAATCAAGCCATCGACATCTGCCTGACTTATTTCTGATTCAATCGTTTCGCGCATTCGAATTCCCCTGTGCTGAATGCTTTTAATATGCTGACCTGCTATTCCTACCACAGCTCTTTTAATTTCAACCCCACTATTCGCTTCAGCCTGTTCAACCGCCAAACGAATGGAACGTACCGTTTGTTCTATGTTTTGTACCTGCCCTCTTTTAACACCAAGAGATTCAGATTTTCCAATACCAAGAATTTCAATTTTTCCATGATCGGTTTGGCGACCTACAATGCAACAAATTTTTGTAGTTCCAATGTCGAGACCAACGACAATTTCATTTTCGTTTTTCATGTTATTTTTTGCGATTAATGAGGGGTGGGATTAGTTTGTAATACTGGCATGACAGGTTGATTGGGGATGAAATTTTTCTTTACACAAACTACCTGATTTTTAAATTTAAGATTTATGACACCATAGTTATTCCATCCTGTTTTATTCAATCCCTCCAAATAGAAATGCATTAATTTTTGAAACTTTTCTTCTACATCTTCCACTTTACCAAATTGTATAAGATGATTTCCCATGGTGGGAACCAGGCTTATTTCACTCTTTTCATTTACCACTATTTGTTGAATCTGAGCGGTCCAGAAAGTATCCTTTTCAATAAATTCAACAAGTCGAAATAAATCATCAAGCACAGTAACTGAAGCTATTTTTTCATTGGCAGAAATATTCATGCTTCGGTATCCAAACAATTGAGCTGTTTCGGTTATTTCTCCTGTAGCTACCGGAACTGGCGCAGTGTATATTTCCGAAAGAGGCATAATAAACCCATTCTCGTCCAAATAAAAACTTTCTCCACCTCTATTGATAATGCGCAATACGGCCTTTTTTTGCTTGATTTTTATAGAAACATTGCCATTCAAATCCATCCAAACTTCCGCATTTTGAACATGTGGGTTTGATTCAACGGCGGCTTCCATTCGGGGCAAACTAATTTGATTAGCCTTTTTTCCCAAAGGCGATCCAGTTTGATCATCCAAAATTCTCAACACATCCGCATTGTTTATAAACATGTCGCCATTCCGGTTGTCGATATAAATATCTAGCTTCGTGCATACCGTATTTTTCTGTTTGTCTGCTGCGAAACCCAAACAAACAATCAAACCTGCAACTAGCAAAAGTTGAAAACATACGATAAGACTCTTTTTTATTTTTTGCTTCAAGACAAAACGCAATGATTCTTACAAAAATATTGGTTCGATTTCCTTGCTAAACAGGGTTTAGGGCTAGTTATTAACAGCGGGTTGTTTATTGTTGAAAACTATGTATTTGCGCTGTTTTTTAGTTTTTATTTCTGTTTTTTAACTCATCCCTGATGCGCGAAGCTTTTTCATATTCTTCTTCATCCAG
>Ga0214923_10003547_pt1 | contig 19485 bp, 13 predicted proteins | sample LL1510_MetaG_FD_177993 | JGI IMG/M metagenome (GOLD analysis project Ga0214923, IMG submission 177993) | Freshwater microbial communities from Lake Lanier, Atlanta, Georgia, United States - LL-1510 | ecosystem: Environmental > Aquatic > Freshwater > Lake | place: USA: Georgia | collected...
TCTTTATCTCGCCGACTCAACTCCGAAGGTCACCGTTTGAGTTAAGTCGGCGAGATAAAGACCACGCGCCACTTCAACCGGAACAACGATGCGGCAATTTGCTCGCCCGGTGAGTGATTGGTCTCCGGAGGGAAGAGCGACACCTAAGTCAGTGAGCAAAACAGAGAGGGTATTTCCTGCATCGATGAAGAAGGTGTTTACATCCTTAATACAGACCTGTTGAGCGGAAGGGCCAACCTGCTTGCTGCCCCCCGAAATAGCGCGAGCCGTGTCCCAGGCTATTGAGCCTCCGTCGGCCAAGGCAACCGATGAAATCGCAAATCCGGCGAGAGCGATCGAACTGATGTGTCTCATGGAAACCCCCTGAAAGGTAGAATCATTTCTGACACCGCAACGGAGCGGCGTCGGTTGGGACATTAGCCAAGCGGCCAGATGAAGTCAAATATATTGTGTACAAAAAAGTTCGCGTATCCAAAATTTAATGAACGAACGGCCAAAATCCTGTGACCTCCCTGAATCTTTAAAAAAAATCGCCGATACCCCTACGTCAGGGGGCGGCCGAACGAATTTATGAGTAGGTGAAGTGTCGGGTGAGTGGATCGGTTGAATTTAAAAAACAGCGCATGACTGCCGTCGCTCGTTTCCAACGGCTCAATCACCTGTGGTCATTTATTATTGTCGCGTCTGCTCTTTTTGCAGGGCTGTTTGCTCTTTCGTCGTCGCACATGCGCGATCTCGAACGGCGGATGACGTGGGAGGCGCTCTTTAGGTTGCGCGAGAGCGTCAATCGCAGTCCAAAACTCGACGAACGCATTCGCGTTCTTATGTTCGATGATTCGAGTGTTCAAGCATTCAAAAAATCATCCATCAATTTTCGTGAGTGGGCAGCACTGTTTACATTTCTTGAGAGCTACCACCCAGCAACCATCTACGTCGACAAAATCTTCGGACTTCTCGACGATGAAACATCTTCTCTTTATGCGTCTCTTCCTGCACTGCGAATGCTGCGGACACGAGTTTCAGTTGGGGCATTCACTCATTCTCAAAAGATTCCTTCGCGTGAGCCGCTCGATCTGGACTTGCCGCAATTCCAAGCTCGTCGCTATCTGCCAGATTCCATTTCTGATGTCTCCGAGGAATTGTTAAAAAAGCGCGTCAATGAAGCTGGACTTAAGGATCGCTCAACAGCGAATGCGTATGGTCCACTTCCAGAATTGCGTTCATTTTTTCATCAGGGACACATCGACTATCCAACAACAAATCATGTGTTTCCTATGTACACCTTGTCAGAAGACAAGCTGCTACCAAGTTTGGCTCTTTCGGGACGAATCAATCTTAAAATTGAACAGGGCGGATTAGTGGCATCTGGAGTTAAGATTCCAATATTACCTGATGGCAGTGTCTTGGTGAATTGGCTGAATCCTGCCCGTGTCTACGAGTCTGCCATTCCGTTCACGGCGCCGTTTGATGCTATCCGCAAAGGGGAAAAATGGGATAGGTTGCCGGCTGCTTCACATGTTGTCATCCTGCCTTTAGCTTACACTGGAAACTCCGATTTTAAGGACTCTCCTTACGGTCAAGTCCCAGGTGGAATGGTTCAGATCTCAGTTCTCAACTCAGCACTTTCAGGACAATGGTTGAGCGAACTTCCATTTTCGAAACTCGTTTTTATTATCTCTGTTTTACTTGTCGGCCTTGTGCAGTTTATCCGCGGCGCAAAAGCTTGGTTGGTTTTACTTGCAACTGTTTGCCTGGTGGTCTTCTCTGGGGTCTGTTCTTTTGTTTGGTTGAGTTACGATTCTCCCTGGATGGCCTGCGCCCTGATAGATCTTTCAGCAGGCGTGGCAGTTCTTTCTTTGAGAAGTCGTTGGGAACAGAAACGAGAAAATTTAATGAATCAGTTGGAACGTGATTACGCACAACTTGAGACGGAAGAGCAACGTTTAGCAAAAGAACTCAAAGATGCAGCGCGCATTGCTCAAGCGTTGAACCCCGAACCTGCTCCTGAGTGGCCCAAATTCGTGGTCAGTGGTTTCTACAAGAGTATTTCTGAAGCAAGCGGAGACTGGTATTTTTTTGAAACCTCTCAGTCGGGTCGTTATGGACATTTTGTTTTGTGCGACATTACCGGACATGGAGTGCAAGCAGCGTTGGTTGTCTCTTCGTGTAAAACTGTTTTGTCGATGATGCGTGCCGCAAAAGATTCCATTTTTGAATCAACAGATTTTTTGCAAGAATATGCTTCACGGCTAAATAAGATTTTATTTTCGCACGGGCATGGTAGCCATTCAACAACGCTCATTGGCCTGACCTTCGATTTTCATACAAACAAAATGTATTGCATCAATTGCGGTCATCCCTTTCCGATTTTGCATTCAATTCAGAAAGGCGAAAAAACCATCGCATTTTTTGCGAAAGTTGGAGATCCGATAGGCTATCTGGAAACCCTAGAAACGGTTCTCCAGGTTCGTGATGTTCTCCCGGGAGATTGTGTGATCGCGCATTCGGACGGACTGCCACTTTCGCGCAATCGGCGCATTCTGAGCCGTTACTTTGAAGAGCTTGACAATGGTTTAATGATTTCTGCGCAACGCCTCCACGATGCTTTCTGGCGTGCAATGCGCAAGCAGTCTGGTGAAGGCCCATCAGACGACGCGAGTGTCGTTGTTTTTAAGCGAGTGAGTTGATTCTCAGGTAATCGTAAAGGGTTAAATTGTTGGCTTGGAAGTTTGCCCCTGCAAGCGTGCTTGCTTTTTTTCTTTCAGTTCCATGATTGTGGTCGAATGCAAGGGTTGAGCTTTTTCCTTCGGGTTAATGAAGGTTTTTGCGAAGTTCACTGCAATTGCTGCTTCCGAAAACCCTGTCACAATTAGCTTTAGCTTTCCGCTGTATTCAGTAATGTCGCCTGCAGCGTAAATTCCTGGACGATTTGTTTCCATGCATTCGTTGACTTTAATTCCATCGTTTTCGAGTTCAAGGCCCCATTCGCGGATCTTGCCTAATGAGCTATTGAATCCGAACATGATGATCACGTCATCGACAAGCAGCTCCGACTTTTCTTGAGTTTCAATATTCTCAAGCTGAATTTTTCGCAGCTGTGAATCGCCTTCGAAACTCAAAATTTCCGTGTTGGTTAAAATACGTGCATGACTTCGTTTGAGTTTGTTGACGCTGTCATCGTGTGCACGAAAGCGATCCGAGCGGTGAACGAGTGTTACCTCTGAGGCAATGCTCACCATTTCGTTCGCCCAGTCGAGAGCTGAATCGCCACCACCAACCACGACAACCTTTCGGCCCCGATAGATTTCTTTGTTTACGACGGCATACGAAAGCCCGTGTCCTTCAAATTCTGCAGCACCTGGTGCGAGATGTTTTTTGGGGCTATACGAGCCAACCCCAGCTGCAATGATGATTGTCCGGCTGAGGTGGACTTGGCCAGTTTGGCAAGTGAGTTCCCAAATGCCATCGTCGCGGCGATGCAGGCTCTGTGCAACCTCTTCCATTGCCAAGGTTGGATTGTAGGCCATCGCTTGGGTGACAAGATTATCAACCAGATCTTTTGCAAGTATTTTTGGAAAACCAGCAACATCGTAAATAAATTTTTCTGGATAGACAGCCGTCAGGCGTCCACCCAGAGCTGGCATTGAATCGAGAATTTTGCACGACGCATTGCGCAATCCAGCATAAAAAGCAGCAAAAAGTCCGGTGGGTCCACCACCCAAAATAGTGATGTCGAAAATGGTTTCACTTGCGTTCATCGTCACTCCGCGGGGTAAGCACTGCCGCTTTCCGGCAGACGCATCGGCTTATTTTGTCCAGTCTTGCTTTCCACCAAGGAGTTCAATGCTGTCAACAAGTATGCTGCCGGCCTCTCGAAGTTGTTCGTCGTCGGGGCGAATCACCATGTTGGGGTCGTCTGATTTTCCTTTGCTGCCGCTCTTTCCAGCTGCAACGGGAGAGGTTTTGCCCTTGCCAGCGCCTGCCACCGTGGTTTGCGCCATCCCGACCGAGTTGTTTGCCGCAATCTTTTGCCCTGAGGTTGAATGATCCGCCGTTTCCGCGAGCGGTTTTTCAGGAGCTTTGAGGCTGACCTCGGTGTTGTCTTTTTCTTTGCTCGCTTTTTCGATGGCTGCGAAAATAGGTTTGAATTCCTTCGAAGATTTCACCCGAGCTTCGCTGCGTTGTTTCAGTGTGGGGAGAATTTTCGAAAGGTCTTGAATCGGTTTCATGCCTGGTGCTGGGTTGATGGTCGAGTGGGGCAGGGGAAAATCATTTTCTCCTTCGCCAACATCACTCACTTCAAAGACATCGGGGATTTGAATGTCGGAAGGAACTCCCTCAACCTGATTGCTGCGCCCGCTGGGTCGGAAGAATTTCGAAATGGTCACTTTGAATGCGCCGTCTGATTCGCGACCGCCCGAGCCGGGGAGATCAATCACACTCTGTACAGTTGCCTTTCCATAGGTGCGCGAGTTTCCTAAAATGAGGCCACGACCATAGTCTTGCACAGCACCCGAGAGAATCTCGCTCGCCGAGGCGCTTTGCTTGCTGATAAGCACTGCCAAGGGACCTTTGTAACGCACTCCCTCTTCTGGGTCATCTTTGCTTTCAACACTTCCGTCGCGATTCTGCACTTGGACGACAGTGCCCTTATCAATAAAAAATCCGGTAAGACGAAGGCATTCATCAAGGTCTCCTCCACCATTGCGGCGAAGATCTAGAATAATTCCATCGACGTTTTGGTTGTTTAATTTTTTAATTTCGCGATCGATGTGGTTGCTCGAACTTAGGAAATCAGTCTTGCCCGATTTGCTTCCCTGGTAGTCGATATAGAAGCTTGGAAGATTAATGACACCGATTTTTTTCCCTTGGATAGTCATGACGTCGGAGTGCGCTTCGCTGTCAGCAAGATGCACAATATCGCGCTCGAGCTCAATCAACTCACGCTTGGTTTCGTTGGTCAAAGCATCTTTTCTTAACAGCTGAAGCTTAACAAGTGTGCCTTTTTGTCCACGAATCAGCTGAACAACTTTGTTGAGATCCATGTCGATAACATCAACAAAACCATTCCCATCTCCGGCGTCAACTGCAATGATTTTGTCGGCTTTTTGCAGACGTCCATCTCGTGATGCAGCACCTCCGGGAATAAGCGACTCAACAGTCGTGTATCCATCCTGTTGGGTGAGACTTGCGCCAATACCAACGAGTTGAAGGCTAAAGGCCACTCGGAATTCATCTTGGTCTTGAGGAGCCATGTACTGAGAATGTGGGTCAAGAGAGGTTGCGAAAGCATTCAAGAAGAGTGAATTCACTTCGTCAGAGGATTTCTCTTGCATCGATTTTTTGAAGAGTGCGTAGCGCTTGTTGACTCTATTTGAAATGACATTCCAGTCTTTTTCCGTTTCCCTCATGTTGAGAGCCGTGAATTTCAGAAGTTTGCGCCAGCGTTCTTTACGCTCTGCATCATCCTTTGCCCACGTCACTTTCTTGCGGTCGGTTTCGAGCTTCTCATCAATTGTGAAGTCCATTGGAGTTTTGAGAATCTCACCTATGGTTCTGACACTTTCATCCATGCGTTTTAGATACAATGCGAAGATGTCAGCAATAAAGTTGCAATCTGTTTTTTGCAGAAAATCCGGAATTTTCGTTTCAAAAGCAGCGAATGCAGCAATGTCTTCAGCTAAGAAAAAATTTTTTCCAGGATCGAGAATTTGGAAGTAGCGCTGATAGGTTCTTTTCGAGAGTTCTTCATCAAAGCGGCGATACATATAGTGGGATTTAAGAAAATCTCTGACTCGGGCTTGCATAGTCGAGCAGCTGAGGAATCCTGAGGCAGAAGGACGCCCCGAGCGATCTCGGCCGGCTCCGGCATTGGCTTGAAAATGTGAACGCAGCTTCGGATAAACAAACACTTGAAAACCGAGGGATGCAGCCATGACCGCACCGAGGCTGAGGCCAAGAGCAAGACCTTTTCTTTTGAACATCGCGGTTTACTTCCTTGTGGGGATCCGAATCTGGCGACGATCACTCCTGCCCACTGCAGGGTTGACGTCAGGTTCTTCATCGTGCTTGTAAATAATAGTCTTATCGAAGCTTTTGCGTGAGTTGCTTCCTGTCAGAAAGGCAGACCGGGTGGGCATGAATTCTCCGGCACGGGGGAATCGCTCACGGTCGTCGTCATCACCTTCAAGGTCCTCATAATCCAAGCCCGTCTCAGTAAATTTTCCATCGAACCAAGCAAACCACTGCTCTGTGTGGTCGAGAACCCGGGCTTGCCCCGCCGATTCAACCCTTTCAAGCACGTCCTCAAGACGATCGTGCAGGCGGCTGTAATTTTCATCGAGCCAGGCAACCCAGATTGAGGCTTCTTCGTCGGTTCGCACTGTGATTCTCTGTCCAAAGGCCTGTTTAAGACGATCTCGAACCGAGCGAAGGACTTTTTCACGGTCTGATGATGAGACTTCCGGCTCGAGGTCCAAAGTGATATGCACGGTGGCCATGTACATGTGGGACCGCCTTCTATGTTGGAATCATCTGTCTACCAATCTAACTGGAATCCTCGTTTTTTTGAACAGGGTGGTCTGTTTGCGGTGTTTAATTTCTGGGCTGATTGGTTTTTACGCAAAAACGACGGCTTCCCCTCGCTCGACGAAATCAACGAGTTTCTTGCCACTGGCCCAGTTGCACCTGTTCAATCGGGCGGAGGTTTCCCGGTCCGCTGCGTTCGCCAGCAACGGCTCACAAAGGAACAGCGTCATGCGATGGGGTGGCGTGCTGATTATCAAATGCGCATCTTTCTTTCGGGTGAAGCTCCAACCCGCCCGAACAATTGGCACGATTTCTTCAATGCGATGAGTTGGCTTTTTCTGCCTAAGGTTAAAGCCGCTCTGAATGCCCGTCATTTTCAGTGCGCCGAGGAACGCTTGCAGTTCCCTTGGAAGGTAAAGGGCGGAAATCGCACACGCGAGCAAGACCTTCTTACCTTGCTTGATGAAGGTGGGCTTGTTGTTGCCACCGAAAACGATTTTCTTTGGCAGTTGATTTGTCAGCGACAGTGGCAGCGGCTTTTTCTCGAACATGCCGATGATTTGGCTTCACAGGTGGTCTTCATACCAATCGGACACGCGTTGTTCGAGTGCGCACTCGCGAATCATCCACGCATTCACGCAAGTACCATTCGTGTCCGTTTCCAATCCTCAAAGCGGAGGGTTTTTTCTGAGGGCGTTTCGTTATCCGAGCTTTCGTTGATCGACGAACTTGCCGCGCTGGAAATTAAAAGGCGAGCACAAATGTGCTCGCCCGATGACCTTCACGCTCTGCCCATTTGGGGAATTCCTGGTTGGCATCCCCATTCAGGAGAGCAAACGTTTCTAGCCGATCGCTCTTATTTCCGCTGATTTCAGAGATTACTTTCCCTCATACTTTTTGTTTGGATAGGGCGACCATTCAAAGGCATCGTTGCCCTGGTGTGTCACGTTAGGTAACACGGTTCCTGGTTTGCCAATAATTTCTGGCTCCAAAGCCTTCTCGCCCTTTTTCTTAAGGTAAATACTCAAGCCCTTGAGTTCGAGTGTTTCCTTAGTGAGTTCGGCAATAAGCTTGGCGTGTTCTTTGTTTGAGTCGAAATTTGGCAGCAAGATTGCATTGATGGGTTCGCTGATTTTGCCTTCACTGAGTAAACGTTCGCTTTCTTTTTCGAAATACGAGCGCGCAACCACGTTCATATCATAAAGAGTTGCTCGGTGATGGGTTGTAAACGAGAGACGTCCGTCCATCGCAATATTCTTGCAGCCATCCGCAACAAGTTCGGGCGAGACTTCAGACGAACTCGGATGAATCCACTTCGCACCAGGGAAGAAGTCATCATTGAGGAACCCATGATAGACTTTGTGTCCGGCAAATTTTTTACGTAGTTCGACAACAGAACGTTTCATTTGTGTGATTGCTGAATCGCCGGTGTTGATGAGCCACTGTGGTAGACCATGGCTTCCCAAAAAGATGCAAACGTCTTCTTTGTTTTTTCCTGGAAAGGTCTTCGCAATGTCGTCTTCAATCGACTTCGCCATCACGTCAATAAAGCGCGGATCGTAGCCGTAGTAAGCAACTCCTAATGCTTCTGCGTCGTAGTCAGGATGCGCATGGAAATACTTCAGAACGTCTTCCATGTTTTCGCCGCTGGAGGCGTAGGAAAACTGCGCGCCTTTGTTCATCACAACAAACTTGGTAACGCCATCTTTGCGCATTTGCTCGAGCGTTTCCGCGATATATGGATGAGAGAAGTTAAAACCGACGTATGCTTTTGCACCGGGAATAAGAGCAGAAAGCTCTTGAGTAATAGCTTCGGCCTGCTTGAGTGAATGCTCGTAATATTTGGTTGGACCAATTTGGTCATATTGGTCGCGCACTGTCTTAACGGACAGTCGGTACGCGGGCTCTTCTACCAATTTGCGTGACCAAAGCGGAAGCGGAATTCCAACGTTTTTTTGGAACGAGACTTTGATGTAATCTTCGAGATCTTTGTCGAAGTCGTCGATGTCGCCGTGTGATGCAAACAGGAGAGCAATTTTCTCGCCGCTCTTTTGTTGGCTTGATTTGGATTGTGACTGTGAATTTCGTCCACAAGCAAAAAGAACCGAGCCCAGTGCTAAGAAGGCGGAGCAGGTAAGTGCAGATCTGCGAGCCGAAAATTTCATGATTTTTCCCTCCTCTAATTGCCGGACGATGCCACAACGACCAACATGCCGGCTCGCGCGGTAAATCCCAGATTAGCAAGGTTCGCAAGTTAAAATTACAACTCTTAACAATAATCTTGGGTTGTTTCCCGATGATTCATCGGTTTCTAGGAGGCTGATCTTGCGAGAGAAAAGATGTACCGCGGAAGGTGGCTGTTCTGCCCGCAGCTGATTCCCTGAGTCGAAGGTGTCTAAGCTTTGCGCGCTTTTCTTGCTGCGATGAATTCTTTTCGCATAAAGGTCTGGCGCGCGCGAAGAAGGAACTTCAGATCCACTGCCGAGCTTTTGTCGAATTGTTTGAACCACTCACCCGCATTGAATTTGTTGGAGAACTGCGGCAGGGGTTTGAATTTTTCTGTTTCAACAGACCACTTGAAGCCCCCCCATGCCACCTCTTGCCCTGTTGTGTTCATGGTTTTTAGAACCACGCAGGTGATGTCGGTGCAGTTGCAGGTTGGGTTTGTGCAGTACAGATCGTCAATAATAAAGCGTTCGCCGTCGGAGAAGCGTTCGATGGGTTGTGCGCTTGGAAACAACATCTGAAATGGAACGAGTTTGTCAGCTTGAATCGTTTCGAGCTGTTGGTTTTTCCAGCTTTCGCTGAGCGTAGGTAAAAACGCCACGAAAGGCTGGCGAAGTGCTTCCAAGACAGGAGCGGTCAACGATTTGTCTAGGGATCTTATGAGGTCGTCGCGAGCAGCGTCATCGAGCGGAATTGTAAGCGCCGATGGGCTCATAAAGTCGACAGTCGCATTGGGGGAATCAACAAATGCGCGGCGCGCGTCTTCAATGAAAAGGGTTTTTCCGGATTTAATATTGACTCTAATGACGAGGCCAATGAGTTCGCTTTTGTTTTCAGAAGATTGAGGTTTATCAGATAAAAGCGAAAGCATTTTGCTGCGCAGTGCGCCAGCAAATTCACTGAGCTTGAGGACGATCTGCGCAGACTCAACCACTTCATCTACGTCGATTTGAGTGGTGATTTTTCGCGGCAAAACGAATGCGGATTTGCATTGATATAAGCGGTTTTTCCAGGTCACTCTGAAGGTGTCTTCTTTGCCAATACTGAGTGGAATGACCAATGGATTCATCGACTGCGTATCCTTTCTTTGAGAGCCTGAACGACCCTCTGAGGCCGTGCTAAAAGACGTCCTTGAGCCGAGCGTTCATCGACCAGCGGCATCATGACACCAAACACGATGGCCAGCGACGCGCCGAGCCATTGCAGTGGAGTCAGACGTTCAGCAAATGCCACAGTCCCTATCAGAGCTGCAAATACTGGGCCGCTGTATTGCCCCAAAGCCACAAAGCCTGCCTCGGCCGACTGGAATGACCAGGTCATAAGGTATTGTGCAAGAATGGCTGGAAGGCTTGATAAGCAGAGGAGGGCAAGCACACCCGGGTCTTTGGGGATGTGCAATGGCTCAAGAAAAACTCCCGCCAAGAGAGCAAGCAGCACCCCTGAGGCAGACAAACTCAAGATGATCGTATTGCTCGGCACAGATTTCATTTTGCGAACGCTAAAATAAGCGATCGCCGAGAGCACCCCTGAAATAAATGAAATTAGATAGTCGAGTGGCTGTCCGGCAGTGCGAACGTGTTGCTGGTTGGATGCAGAGTTTGCGGCAATAGATGTGGCGTGGGACGAAGAAAAATATTCAGGCAACACGCCCGTTCCCAACACAAGAGCGACACCTGCAAGTCCACCCAATGCAAATAAAATCCGCTCTGGAGTCAGACGTTCCTTTAATAAAAAATGGGCAAGAATCCCGATTAAAAAAACACTCGAATTTGCAAAGAGTGATGATAAAGCAAGTGGGATGTGCAGAGTTCCATAGAAAAAGCATGCCATGCTTATGGCGCCAACAACTCCGCGCGTGATGAGCCATTGGAGATCGCGTTTTTCGAGTCTGCGATGCATGTGTCCAGCTGCTTTTCGGCGAGCGATAATGCAAATGCAAATGAGCGTCATTGGGAAGCTTCGGAAAAGAACGCTTTCCCAAGTGCCAAAGGTTGCCAATGGGATGGAGCCTGGCGGGAGCTGGGCGTTTATAGAGAGCTGAAGCTTTTGTGCAGATTTGATAAAGAAAAGCATCAAGGAAAAGCAGAAATGCGCAGCAACCATCATGAGTAAAGCGCGAGCAGGTTTATCATCCGAGAGCTCTTCGATGCCCAGAGAAGAACAGGATGCACTGTTGGATGAGTCTGGAGCCGGCAAAGGTTTCATAAGCGCGAGTGTCTGCGAGGAATCTCATGCTGTCAAATTATCGGGATCGCGCTTGCTGGGTTCTGTTGTTCTGCAGCTTGCAGCGGCCATCGCAGAGAACGTTTGGCCTGTGCGGAACCGATGGCCACCCAGCCAACTCGCTGTGAGGGCGAGCAGGAGCGCTTTTTCTCGATTCAATGCCTCGGTCTGCTGTGCTCTCATGGCGCTATTTCTACTTATGTGACATGTCTCGAACGGATTTCCGATAAATTCAATCTCGTGTCGCGAATCGATGACAGTTACGTGGCATTGTTAACTGCGAGTTTTGTAGAACAAATTGATTTTACTGGGAAAGTCTGAATTCTGATAATTCACAAAAACCTGCAGAGGTGAGCGCAGCGTTGGGGTGATCAGTCAATGGTGAAGGTTTGGATCGATGTTCCTTTGCCTCTCACGATGTCGTCCCCCAAGGCCCGTAATGGGTACTTTTCCTTCAGGCGATGTCGTGTTGCTTGGGTGAGAAGAATGTCGACGTGGTACTTTTTGGTCAGCGATTCGATCCGCGATGCGGTGTTGACGGTATCGCCAATGGCAGTGAATTCGCGGCGGATCTCTGCACCAATATCTCCGACGAGTGCACTTCCACTGTGAATTCCAATGCCAATGACGAGTGGTTCATGGCCCCGTTCTCGGCGCTCTTTGTTCAAGTTTTTTATCGCGTCCCGCATCAGTAACGCGCATGAGATGGCTTGGTCCGCGTGAGCTGAATTGGCAACGGGGGCGCCAAAATATGCCATAATCCCATCGCCCAAATATTTATCTAGCGTTCCACCGGCCTTAAAAATGCAGCCGACTAAATGTTCGTGAACTTCATTGAGCATCTCGACAATCTCACGGCCGCTCATGCTCGAGCTGATTCGTGTGAAGTCGCGGATGTCGGTGAATAGAACGCTGACTTCAAAATCGCGCTCAGAATTGTTTTGGAGAAGTTCATCTGAGCGAATCATTTGCGCGACATTGGGAGTAAAGTAGCGAGAAAGTTTCTCGTTCTCGAGTTTATGCTGCGAGGTGCGCTGAAGAAGTGCAAAAATGCGTTGCGAGGATAGCCAGGTGACCAAGCCTGAGAGTATCAGAAGGAAATATCCAACGTTTTTGATGTCGGGATGAATTTCGGCGAATGCAAAAAGGCGCCATGCTGAAACACAAGCGCACAGAGTTGTGAAAAAAATCACGGTCGGATTGAAAAATATTCCGGACAGAGCAACAAAAAAAATCATAAAAGAGAGGCTCAGAACGATCACGCCGGAAACATTGTTTGCTCCGACCTGGTTGGGAAGCCAACGTTCAACAATGAGCTTGGTGATGGGAAGGTCAATGAGTGCGATCGAGTAGTAGGCGAGGCTTAATGTTTTCTTGCCGCGGTTTGCGATGATGAATGAGAGCAAGCCAAGGGCAATGGAGATTATAAAAAGGTCTTCTTTGCCACGAAAATGGTCTTTTCCGAAGCCCCAAGCCATCGCTAGGTGGAAAAGAAAAAAAGCAGAGAAAACTGAAATGCGCGCTTTCGCAAGTAACTTGGCACTTGCGAGTCTTTCGTCTTGAATTTCTGCAATCAAAACCGGGTCGGTGACCGTATTTTTGAGCATCATGAGAGAGAAGCTGATTCAGGCAAGGGTTGCGCCGTTGCACCGGAGCGCACAACCGGTTTTTTCTTTCGTAGATGCTCGGGGACATCCGACAAGTCGACGGCAACAAGGCGCGAGACACCTGGTTCAGCCATCGAGATCCCATAAATTGTGTCAAGAATTTCCATCGTGCGGCGGTTGTGAGTAATCACAACGAACTGGAATTCTCCTGAAAGTGCTTCAAGGACCGAGTTAAAGCGGCCAACGTTGGCTTCGTCGAGAGGTGCATCGACTTCGTCGAGATAGCAGAAGGGTGCAGGGGTGGTTTTGAGCAACGAGAAAATCAGAGAGATGGCAGTGAGTGCTTTTTCTCCACCACTAAACAAACTCATGTTCTGCATGCGTTTGCCCGGCAATTGAACCATGATCTCCACGCCTGTTGTGAGCATGTCTTCTGGTTTCAAGAGTTGCAGTTTTGCACTTCCGCCTGGAAACAGCACAGGAAAAATTTTTACAAATTCGCTGCTGACTTGTTCGTAAATGGCGGCAAAGCGTGTCTTGGTTGTTTCCTCAATTTCGGCAATCGCGTTATAAAGTTCTTGCACCGACGACTCGATGTCTGCCTTTTGCTGAACGAGAAGTTGGCGGCGTCCTTCGGCGTCTCGGTATTCCTCAACCGCGCGTTCATTGACCGCACCCAACTCAGACAACTCGCTGTTGATTTGCCGCATCCGTTTTTCCAGTTCCGAAAGCAGCTGCGGATTGTCTTCTGCCTCTTCTGGGAAATCAGTGGGCTCGAGATTGAATCGTTCCTTGGCATCTTTGAGAGATGTTTCAAGAACAACGTCGAAACGGCTCAATTCGACTTGTCGCTCAGAAACGAACTTCTGCCGAGCACTTTCGTGATCGCGCTGGGTCTTGAGTCGAGAGTCGAGCACACGCAAGCGTTCGGAGAGCTCCGCCTCACGCGATTGTGACTCTTCAAGCTCACTTTCGAGTCGTTTGGTTTCAGATTCAAGGTGACCGATTTCACGTTCAGAGTTCTGCAGCTCATCGCCTGCTTGAACAATCTGCGCGTCGACTTCTGAAAGCTGTGAGATGCCGCGATCGACTTTGTCACGCAGCCGTTGCAAATGGTTCTTAGCTTCCTCGTAATTGCGGCGGAAGTTCGATTGCCGTTCGATGATCGTTGCACGTTGAGTGCGGCGGCGGTTGATTTCGTTGAAGATCTCGTCACGACGTTCTTTTTTGTCTGAGAGGTCCGCTTCAAAATCAGTGAGATCGCGAGCAAACTGGCTGCGTTCGCGCTCGAGTCGATCGATTTCTCCTTGATTGCGAACGTATTGTTGGCGTGAGTCTTCAATTTCATGAAGTGTCTCGCCACGACCATTTTCAACTCGTGCGATATTCTCGTCGAGATGGCGGAGCTGGAGGTCGAACGCTTCGAGTTGCGAGGCGAGTTTGAGGGCCTCGACCTTTTCTCGAGACAGCTGGGTATCGATTTCGGCAACGCGGGCGAGAAGTTTTTTACGGCGATCATCTTTTTCAAACAAACCACCTTCAAGCGAAGCGAGTGCCGCCTGTGCCGATTCACGCTCGCTTTCAAGTTCTTGCAGTTCACGTTTGCGTTGCAGCAAACCCTGGCCCACACCTTCAGGAGAATCGCCAAAGCCGATTTCTCGTTGGCCTGAGACGAGCGTTCCGCGATCAGTTAAAAATAGAAATTGGCCGCGCAATTCGCTTGGGATTTGTCGATAGGCTTTGAACAAAATCCATTCATCACGAGCAATAAAGGTTCGCTCAAAAAGACTTTTCAGCGCAGGAACATCACAGCGGGTGAGGCGGTCGCCCACACAACGCATTCCCGAGGAGGCTAAGATTTTGTTTTTTGCGTCTTGTTCGGTTGCAGTGAGCGGAGCCAGAACTTCCGTCAGGAGGATGCCTACGCGACTGCCGCCCGCTTCCTCAACCTTGTCGAGGAGGTCAATAAGCGCATCACCGCTTGTGACCAGCGCAGCTTCCAGTAGTTCGGGCAGAGAGCGCTCAAGAGATTCTTCATCTTCGCGATGAACAGACACTTTTTCGAAAACAAATCCCTGCACATGCTGCGACAATTTTTCCCGCAGAAGCTTGGCTCCATCAGACAACCCCTCGGTGCCACCAACCATTTTTTGCAAACCGTTGGCACGGGTGCTGATCTCCAGGAGACGTTCTTTAGCAGCGTCGCGTTGGGCTTTGGCGTTCTCGACGCCTGCATTGAGGATACTCATTTCGGCATCAAGGGTTGCGCGCTCGCTCGCAACAGACTCGAGTCCGCTCGACAGGTCGGTGAGTTGAACTTCAACCGATCTCCTGTCTGCTGCCAACTGGCCTCGTTGATTTGCAAATTCACGCAATTGCTCATCGGCTTTTGCCAGTGTTTGATTGGCTTTTTCGATCGCTGCGAGCGCGACTTCGTTGCGCGATCGGAGAAGCTTTGTGCCATCTTCAAGGGCGCGGATCTCGGAGCGCAGCTCTTCGCCGCGAATACGTTCTACCTGTAATGATTCATCTGCTTCTTCAAGTTGAAATTGAAGGTGCTCGCTTTCGCCGTCGAGTTTGCGCAGCTCTTCGTCAGCGGATTCAAGACTCGAGAGCATTTCAATGTGGCGAGTTTCTTCGCGTTGCAGATTTTCCCGCTCGATGCTGATCTCTTGCGACAAGCTCGCCTTGAACTGAACACGCTCGCTTTTGCGATTGCCAAGATGACTCAAACGCTCGCGGAATTTTGTCAGTGCAAGCCGCTTTTCATCAAATAAATTCTCGAGGTCCTTGATTTGCGAGGTGACCTCAAGCTGTTCAGCTTTGAGTTCATTGGCTTGTACTTCCCATTGCGCAGCTTCAATTGTTTGTGCTTGGGTTTCTTTGGTTTTTGATTCAATTTCTTCGCGCAGTTTTTTAGCTTTTGCGCGGAAAAAACCAATTCGGTTTGAAAGAACGGTGATTTCCTTCTCGCGGAGTTCTGCTTGAAGTTCGAGTTTCCGCTGCGCTTTGACAACCTGTTCACTCAGGTTTTCGACCTGTTTTGTAATTTCAGTTTCAATTTCTCCGAGGTTGCGGAGTTTCTCGCCGGTCGATTCAAGGCGCTTTTCTGCTTCCTTGCGGCGGGTTTTGAAGATGCTGATTCCCGCTGTTTCCTCGAGAATTTCACGCAGGTCATCGGGTGATGCTTGAATTATACGGTCGCGTTTGTCCTGCTGAATGATCGCATAGCTCTTCGAGCCAAGCCCGATAGCCAAGAGGAAATCAACGATATCCTTGAGTCGGCAGGGTTCTTTGTTGAGGAAGTATTCGCGTTCACCACTGCGATAAATACGGCGGCCAATAGAGACTTCAGGGAGATGAAGGAACTCGGGCGGACAGCGTGAACCATTGTTGGTAAACGTGAGGGTCACTTCAGCCATGCTGAGGGGTTTGCGGCTTTGTGAACCAGCAAAAATGATGTCCGTTGGGTCGTCCGCGCGCAGGCTCTTGGCCGTTTGCTCGCCCATCACCCAACGGACGGCATCTATGATATTGGATTTGCCGGAACCATTTGGACCAATGACACCTGTGATACCGTCGTGATACTGAACGGTCACTCGGTCGGCAAAGCTTTTGAAGCCATGCATCGTAATGGATTTGAGCTTCATCGGTTTTGGTCCTGGGTCTCTCGGTCACATTGTTTGTTTGGCCCGCACATTAACTCAGGAGATTGCAAATGGCGAGTCCATCCCCCGAGCTCAATCCGGGATTGTCCTCCTGGCCTCTCTTGTGGGTGAGATTCCTGAAGGATTTTGTTCTTGATCTGGGCTGTGTCGCAACCCTCGGTTTTTTTGTCCAGTGGTTCCTGCCTGGTTTGAGCAAGAAGCAACGGATCCTTTGTTTAAGCCCGATTGCCCTTCTTGTTTTGAGCAGTGTCCGTGGCATGCCTGAATTTTGGGCATCACCTCTTCTTGCCCAGTCGAACATGATCTCGCAGGAGGATTGCAAACAGCCCCCCCGTGCTCTTGTTGTTTTGGGCGGTGGCTTGGCTGGCCCGAATGATCTGGCTGTGTCGACTCTCTCACGCGTGCGCCACGCAGCGCAGTGGATGAATGTTCTTAAGCCCGAGCAAAGGCAATCCATTAAGATTGTTTTGAGCGGCGGCCCGTCCTTGTCTGGAAGTGGAACCCCTGAAAGCGTCCTGATGAAAGAGGCTTTTCATGCATGGCGACCCGATCTCTCGGATGAGAATGTGATTCCCGAGATATTTTCTTTAAACACGCACGATAATGCTTTGAGGGTCGCCGACATCTTGGGCGATGGGTTCAGGGAGAGTGGAACAATCGCGCTTGTGACAAGTGGCTTGCATATGTTGCGTGCGGCTCGAGTTTTTCAAACCGTTGGCTTAAGGGTGTGTCCCGTGCCCTCACCAAGCATTGACCACGCAAGCGAGGGGTTCTTGAATTTTCGCAATGGTGAGCGCACGGTGCGTGTTCTCAACGAATATGCTGGCCTTGCTGGATATCGTTTGGCTGGATGGATCAAATAAGGAGTCAGCTGATGGCAAACCTTGGAGTCAACATTGATCATGTGGCCACCATTCGACAGGCACGTGGGACACAGTATCCAGATGCCGTTGAAGCCGCTGTTTTGGCGCAGCTTGGTGGCGCCGACCAAATCACCGTTCATCTGCGCGAAGACAGACGCCACATTGTTGATCGTGATGTGCGTTTGCTGAGGAGTGTTCTGCAGGTGCCGTTAAATCTGGAGATGGCCTGCACGGCAGAGATGATCAAAATTGCTCTTGAGGTGAAGCCCGATATGGTCACCTTAGTTCCGGAAAAGCGCGAAGAGCGCACAACCGAAGGTGGTTTGGATGTCGAAGGACAGATCGCACTGCTCAGCGATGCGGTTAAAACTCTTCAGGCGGCTGGAATTCCTTGTAGCCTGTTCATTGAACCTGAAAAATCTGCGATCGAAGCGACTTTAAAAACGAGCGCACAGATGGTTGAATTTCACACAGGACGCTACAGCGAGGTGGCGTCTGTTGAGCAACAGAAAGAACTTCAGCGGATTTCAATTGCCTGTGCACTTGCTCATGAAAAAGGCATTGCGCCACATGCCGGACACGGTTTGAACTATCGCAACGTCAGCCACATTGCTCGGATTCCGCATATGCAGGATCTCAACATTGGACACAGCATTGTTGCTCGGGCGGTGTTGGTTGGGCTCGAGCGAGCGGTGCGAGAGATGAAAGATTTGATTCGGAATGCTTAGAATTTACGCACGGGTTATTTGAAAGAAACTGTGGCATTTGTCTAAATGTTCGGAAACAGCTAATAAACGCATCTTCGTAAGATTCCGCCGCAAGAGACAGGTGTTTGAGCGCCGCGAGCCGCAACCGAAGTAAGGAGACCAGCTGTGACTCTCATCCGCAGTCTTATCGACACGCGTTCTGATGAGTACCGAGCCAACTATAAATATCATCAGCAGCTCAACAATGAGCTCGCAGACAAGCTCAAACAAATTCGCACCGGTGGTGGTGAAAAAGCGCGTGCGCGGCTGAACGAACAAAATAAACTTTTTGTGCGTGACCGCATTGCCTTGCTTCTTGATCCGGGGACTCCATTTTTGGAGATCGCACCTTATGCCGCTGATGGTGTTTACGAAGATTCGGTGCCAGCCGCTGGTGTTGTTGCTGGGATTGGTCGGGTCAGTGGTGTCACCTGTCTTATCGTAGCCAATGATGCAACTGTGAAGGGTGGGACCTACTATCCCCTTACGGTCAAAAAGCATCTTCGTGCACAGGAAATTGCCCTCGAGAATCGATTGCCCTGCTTATACTTAGTCGATAGCGGTGGGGCTTTTCTGCCAATGCAGTCGGAGGTCTTTCCAGACAAGGAACACTTCGGACGGATCTTCTTTAATCAAGCGAATTTGAGTGCACTGGGAATACCCCAGATAGCCTGCGTGATGGGGAGCTGCACTGCGGGCGGCGCCTACGTACCAGCGATGTCCGACCAAACCATCATCGTCAACGGCACGGGAACAATTTTTTTGGGCGGCCCTCCGCTCGTGAAAGCGGCCACAGGCGAAGATGTGAGTGCCGATGAGCTTGGTGGCGCGCGTGTCCATACTGAAATGAGTGGTGTGGCAGATCACTATGCGCACAACGATGAACACGCGATAGCAATTCTCCGCGATGTGGTTGCAAACTTAGGTGCACGGCCGAGTGCACAAGTTAAGTTGCAAACTCCGGAAGCGCCACGATTTGATTCGGACGAAATTCTTGGGCTTTGGCCGCGCGATTTGCGTCGGCAAGTGGATATCCGCGAGGTCATTGCCCGAGTGGTGGACGGAAGTCGGTTGTTTGAATTCAAGCAACGCTATGCCACAACACTTGTCACTGGATTTGCTCATATTGAAGGAATGCCGTGCGGGATTATTGCAAATAATGGTGTTCTTTTTGCTGAAAGCGCGCTGAAAGCTGCTCACTTTATCGAACTCTGTACGAAGGAATCGGTTCCGCTTGTCTTCCTGCAAAATATTACAGGATTCATGGTTGGCGCGAAGTATGAGCGCGGCGGAATTGCAAAAGACGGTGCGAAAATGGTGCACGCCGTTGCCACTGCTCGGGTGCCGAAAATCTCGCTGCTGATGGGCGGCAGTTTTGGTGCAGGCAACTACGGGATGTGTGGACGAGCTTATAGCCCGAGGTTTTTGTGGACCTGGCCAAGTTCGCGGATCAGTGTCATGGGCGGTGAGCAGGCTGCTCAAGTGATGGTAACTGTAAAACGAGATCAGCTTGCGCGGGAAGGAAAAAGTCTCTCGCCTGAGCAAGTTGAAGAAATCGCCAACCCCATTCGTGCTAAATACGAGCGAGAAGGACATCCTTACTACGCATCGGCACGTTTGTGGG
>Ga0214923_10003548_pt1 | contig 19480 bp, 16 predicted proteins | sample LL1510_MetaG_FD_177993 | JGI IMG/M metagenome (GOLD analysis project Ga0214923, IMG submission 177993) | Freshwater microbial communities from Lake Lanier, Atlanta, Georgia, United States - LL-1510 | ecosystem: Environmental > Aquatic > Freshwater > Lake | place: USA: Georgia | collected...
TCGTGATTGATTGTCTGTGCACGTTAACACCAGATCACCAATGCCTGCCAAGCCCATAAAGGTTTCCAAACGCGCACCCAAACAAACACCCAAGCGGGTCATCTCTGCAAGCCCTCTGGTAATCAGCGCCGCTTTTGCATTGGCGCCAAAGTTTAGGCCATCACTAATGCCGCAAGCGATGGCAATGATGTTTTTAATCGCGCCACCCAGTTGCACACCAATGACGTCGTCGGTCAGGTAGACCCGCAAATTGCCTTGATGCAAAATAGCATGAATTTTCGTCAGGTACGCTTCATCATTGCCAGCAAGTACCACAGCCGTGGGTAACAACTCAGCCATTTCTCGGGCAAACGAGGGGCCTGATACCACTCCAACCGGATAATCATTTCCCCATTTTTTGGCGACCAATTGGCTTAATAAACGATGGCTGTTGGGATCAACCCCCTTGGTCAACCAAGTCAGCCCAGAGGCCGGTTTCTCAAGCTTTAATAGTAAGTCTCCAAAGGCATGCGATGGTAGCGCAATAATGACCTGCGTGGCTTTGGCAAGGCAGATGGCGAGTGATGCGGTGGGAAGGAGTCCTGGAGGGAAAGAAATATCCGGTAAATAACGTCGATTTTGATGTTCCACTAACATCGCATCAACATGAGCGGCGTCATGCCCCCATAAAAGCACCGGAATTCCTGCTGAGGCCAAATGGATAGCAACCGCTGTTCCAAATGAGCCAGCACCTAAGATGGCAACGGTCGTTTTCTCCATGCTCACATCCACAGTAAACTAGACTCCACAGTTTTTCATTTTATCGAGATCCGTTCGGGCTGAGGAAGGGCGTTAGCCCTGTCTCGAAGCCTTGTTGCATAAGCTTCGAGACGGCGTAAACGCCTCCTCAGCCCGAACGGATCCGGGTTAGGTATTCAAAACTGCGGAATCGAGTGTAAAACAATCATTATAGCGGTATTGGATGACGGTGTAAAAATATACTATAGTAATAGGGTAGACAGCATGTATTGTTCAGCCAATACCAGATATTTTGGAAGCCAGATTGTGAATGTGGTGAGCATGCTTAAGGCACCCCTTAAGAAGCCAAAAGCATTCCAGAGGCATCCCCCTGCGAAGAAGGACTGTATTCAATAGCTGTCTATTTTTTTGTCTGAAACCCCTCCATCATCGCAATTAATAATAACTTAATGTTCATAATATATACTATCAACATGGGAAGTTTTTAGTTGATCTTGAGTCTAGAGGGTATATATGACAATACAGGACATGATAGAAAGATTAAAAGATGCTTTGTCTCTTGCAGAGGCTATGCAAGTCCATTTTTCGAAAGATGGCAATGTAGTCAAAATAAATAAGCTGGATCGCATGATTGTTCAGCTAGAAGATAGAATCAGTGACTTGGAGGAAATGACTACTTTGGCATCTCCAATCCATGATCATGAAAAAACAAAAGCTTTATACAATAATTGCATTAAAAAACTGAGCAAATTACTGATAGAGAGGTATGAGAATTTGCCAGATCCTTGGGTACTGGAGCAAGATATAACCGATCAGTTACAATCTCTTAAAATACATAGTCAAAAATTCGAGCAGTTTACAGATGAATTGTTTGCCAAGAGTGATGTTAAATTTTTTATAGAGGCAGTGGATAAGCAATCTAAGCTAGTGGAGAAGGAAAAGCAATTCCAATGCTTGCAGTATTATATTCCTTATACAAAGGGTATTTTCAATTACCTACTTACACACACACAAATAGATAACCACAAAAGTTATATTCAAGAAATTGATGAAGTTGAAGCCAAGTTGAGAGTGTGTGAACTATCCTCTGATAAGGCATATGATCAAATAAGCTTGATTCAACAATCCATCTTTTTAGCTGCTATAAAGGCAATGAAAACAGCTAACTCCAAAGATGCCCCTTTTATAAATAGACTCAACAGTCTAGAGAGTAAGATAAAAACGTCTAACGGAAGCTCGGTAAACTATGTTGATGTCATAAAGTTAGTTCGAGAGCATCAAAAGCCAGTAGAAGGAGCAAAATCGTTCAGCATGGATCCACCTAGTCCACTCCAACCAAAAAAGCGTGCCAAAAAGGCATTAATTGGGAATATAGAGAATTCAAACTCTTCGATTTCTAGAAATTCTTCTGATTCTTCTGATTCTTCTGAATCTGTAGTCCGAATGACTGCAATGGAAGAAGTATTCGATAGCGCAAACAATGTTAATTCTGATGCAATCAATGCTCTAGAGATTGGAGCAGTGGAAGAGAACCTTCATTCAGAAACGTTTAACAAGGAGCCAGACAAGTTGGTAGAGATTTTAGAACCGCCCAAGGAAGTACCTGGCATCGATTTATTCACATTGATCACAGCGAAACAAACTGTATTGAACAACATTAAATCATTAGATGATGATCTTTCCAAAAAAATGTCAACGCTTCGGGAGATGGTATCTCAGCCTAATATTGAATTAACTATGGATATCAGTGCAATCATCCCATTACCACTAAAAATCAAGTCTCTCATAGAAAATTTTGAACTGAAAGCAAGGGATACAAATATAGGTCAAGAGCATTCTAACGCCTTGGAAGATTTAGACTTGGACCGTTTGGAGAGTCTTTTTAAGGGCAAGAGAGATGTTTATGGTGAACTTCTGAAAATAGAAAGAGATGTAAACGAATGCCTAGCTAATGAGGTAAGAAAAATAGAGATAAATAGAGCAAGCATCGTTTATAATAACAGAATTAACAAAATAATAAATAATTTGATTTCAAAAGAAATTCGGGATATTACAACAGATTTTAATACTAAATTGACAACAATTCGTAATCAAGGTCTTTCTGATCTAGATAAAGATCTCTTTGCTATGGAATTAGATAAGATACTCGATCGATCGCTTAAGGAGATGAAACAATTATTTGATGAGGCTAAAATCAAATTGGAGGCAGAGGTCACGCGCTTCGAAATTGAGGACGAACAAAGAAGAAATAAGGAGGCAAAAGAAAAAGAACAAATGGAACGTCAGAATCAACGTCAGGCCTCACCAGAGTGTCGCGCAGTTCAAAATGTTATTGACTGTTTAAGACAAGAAATTCATAACCTTCGTCATGATCCCAGTGATCCAAGGCTTTTTTTACTTAGAAATATCAAAAACGATCTCCAGTATATTAACAATAACTATATACAAAGTGATCAAAGCCAATCTGATTTTTATATTGAGATTATTAAATGCTTGGCTGATAATCTCAAACAAGACAAACTATCAAAACTTTCACCATACTCAGCATTGGCATCAGCTTTTAGCCGATTCATCAACTGGGCATTGTTACCACTGCGTCAGTTGTTTTCAAAGAATGCCTACCAGGCTCGTTTTTTTGCATCGGAGACTGAAAAAGCGGTTGTCAAGGCAGCGCAAGAGGCCATGACGGCACTAACGACGATTCAAATTGAGCTTAAGACGCAGTTGAGTTCGGATGGAGGGTCTCATCCTTTGCAAAGGCAAAAATAAGAACAGGGACTATTTTTTTACTCCCGTAATCCTATCCCCTTTTTCAAAAGCAGGAGATTCACGATTGTTAATACGACAAGCAAGATCCAAATCACCGATATTGCTAATGACATATTAAACGCATGGTGGGGGATCATCGCATGGCGAAGAGCACTGACCATGTACATGATTGGATTAAAATAAGAGAGTTTTTGCCAGAAGCTTGGCAGCATACTGGTGGTATAAAAGACCCCGCCTAAATACGTTAAAGGTGCAATGAAAAAGGTAGGGACCAAGGCGACATCATCGAAGGTACGAGCTAACATGCCGTTGGTAAAGCCTGCTAATGAAAACAAAGTGGCAACCGAGAGGATGATGAAAATGGTCATGGATAAATGGGTCAAATCAATGTCTAAAAAGAAACTCGAAACCAGATAAATTAATACGCCAACGATAAACCCCCGCAAAACGCCACCCAATACATAACCCAATAAAATTAAACTATAGTGCATGGGGCTAACCAGAAGCTCTTCAATGCTTTTTTGAAAACGCACACTGAAAAGAGAGGTAGAGACGTTGGAGTATGCGTTCATGATAATGCCCATCATGATGAGTCCAGGAGCTATGAATTCCGCATAACTGATGCCTTCAATAGAGCCAATTTTTGAGCCGATGATGGTGCCAAAAATTAGAAAATACAACAAGGTTGTAATCACCGGCGGTAAAAAGACTTGGCTTGCAATTCTAAACATTCTCACCATTTCACGGTGAACAATCGTGTAGAGAGCAATGAATTGTTGTTTAATGGCCATGATGTATGAGATCCATAAAAAGTTCTTCCAATCGATTGGTTTTATTGCGTAGACTGATTATTTTTACGCCTTTTTGATTTAGTTTTTCAAACACCTCGTTCAGCGTTATGTTGGCATCTATCCGTAATTCAAAGGTATGTGCATCTAATTTGACGGGATTGAATGGCTCTAAGTTTGGTAAAACATCTAAAGGTTGCATGGTATTAAACACAAAGGTTTGATGTCGCAAATTTTGCAGAATTTCTGTGATGGGGGCTTGTTCAATGAGGTTCCCCTTGTCAATAATCGCAATATTCTTACACAATTGTTCTGCTTCTTCCAAGTAATGCGTTGTCAAAATAATCGTGGTTCCCTCTGCATTTGTTCGTTCAAGAAAACTCCAAATACTACGACGTATTTCAACATCAACCCCGGCTGTTGGTTCATCCAAAATTAAAACGCTCGGTTTATGAACCAACGCCCGAGCGATCATCAGGCGTCTTTTCATTCCACCAGACAACTGACGCACAGGCGATTGACGTTTTTCCCATAATCCTAATTCTTTAAGCAATTGTTCAGCCGAGGCCATGGCTACTTTTCGTGGCAAGCCATAATAACCCGCTTGATTGATAAGAACTTGCATGCCGGTTTCAAAAATATTTAAATTGATTTCCTGGGGCACAAGACCTAAAGATGCTTTGGCAAGCGCTGGGTTTTTATCCAGATCATAACCATTGACCTCAATATGGCCAGAGGTTTTGGTTAAGAGCGTTGTAATTAATCCGATGGTTGTGGATTTACCCGCACCGTTCACGCCAAGTAATGCAAAAAAATCACCTTTTTTTACAGTCAAATCAATACGATTGACCGCATGAACACCATTGGCATAGGTTTTACATAATTGGCGAATTTCTAAAGCATTCATGATTCATCTACCAAATTTTATATAAAAGGGAGAGTCCAAAAAAATTACTACTTACGTTTGATTCAAATTGCGTATTATTTGGAACCGCAGTGAACTTGTATTGCTGATAGATGGTGTAGTAATAGTCAAAACCAATACCAAAATGTTCATCAAGGGCAAATGTTGTTCCCAATCCAAACCGCCCTCCACAGACAGTATCACTCGAATTAAATCCTGGCACAAGGGGGGTGGCCGGTTGCTTTAGAGTCAGCGATCCATAGACAATCCCTGCGCGTCCGTAGACTAGTAAGTTTTGGCCTATCAAATAGCCGGGCAATAAATCAAAGGTGAGATAGTCGGTAATTTTTAATGTATTACTCACGACAGTAGCCATAGTTAATGCGGATCGGCCATTGATAAAGACAGAATGGCTGGGAAAATTTGTTCCGAGCTCTCCTCCTAAAAAAAAGGCAGAAGGCGAGGTATTGCCAAAACCTACAAATAGATTGCCCAGCGTAGAACCGTCATCGGCTTCATTCGTCATTGAAAAATGAGTAGAGAGTAGGGTCGTGTTTAGTTTTAATTGATCATGGGTTCTAGCAGCGCCTGCGCCTACATAAAAACCATCTCGAATAGAGGCTGTTGCTGAAATGGTGTATAACAATAAAAAAAGAAATGACAGAATAGGTTTCATGTTTAACTCGTCTCTCTGTTGCGGGTGAAGATTTGGGAGTGATGATAGGTATTTCGATATCTATCGTCAACCATTCGCATAGAACTTAGCGAAAAGAGGCGAGCGGTCGTACTTTTAACCAAGCAGCGAGGCTGTATCTTCGTTGGTAAGCGATTGATACTTCATGAGGCAGATCACTTTCAAAAAAAACAAATCGATTCCCAATCGGCATAATGTTCGTTAGCTCTCGATCGTCTCTATCGTAAAGCTGCAATTCCCCACCAAACTCCTTTTGCCAAGATTCATTAAGATAGTAGACCGAGGAAATGCGTCTTTCCTTTTGATGGGCAAATTGGTCGATGTGTTTTTTATAAAACTGATGCGGTTCATACACTGCAAAATGCGCCTCGTAATCTACTAGCCCAAGATAAAGGGTTTGATTAAGGAGCAAGAGGAGTTGATCAAGCTTAGAGAAGTAGGCAAGCATCGCGTCGTTAGAGGTTTCTTTATCCAACCAAAGCAAACTATCGGTCCGAATATCTTGGTTGCGATGGTGTTTATGACCAATGCCTGCGGGCTTAAAGGCTTGCTCTTGTAATTTTTCTTGAATCATCTGTTGCAAGGCCTGATAGTCTGTGGCTGCAAGAAAATCATCAATGACACAATAACCCAGTTGCTGGATGTTATCTATAAGTTCAGTTTGGTTCATATAATGCTTTTTGGTGTATTCGCCAGGTTGGCATGAAGCGATCCATGAAGGCATAAAAGCGTGCATTATGAGCTGACTCAAGAAGATGCACCATCTCATGAACGAGCACACACTCAAGGCAGCCTATGGGTTTTTCAATTAAACTCAAGTTTAACCAGATGCGCTGCCGGTTTATATTGCACGATCCCCAACGACTTTTCATGGTTTTAGCTCCCCATTCTTTAACATGAACGCCAATCACTGATTGCCATTTTTCGATTAAATCAGGAACTATTTGTTGCATTTCTCCAAGGTACCATTTTTTTAAAAGGGCTTTTTTTTCAACCATGGTGGCTTTGGGTTTCGTCTGTAGCAAAAGTAAATTATTTTCGATAGTTAATTTAGATTTTTCTTCACTTTCAATCAGGGTGAGCGTGTAGGCTTGCCCAAGAAGATGGTGTTGTTCTCCTGACTCCATTTGTTTTATAGCGGGTCCTGAAACGAATCGACTCTTTTCTTGTTGTGCTTTAAGCCAGACCATTTTGGTCTGTAGTTGGTGTTGAATGTCTGTTGAACTCCACGTCAACGGTGCGCTCACGCTGATCCGACCATGGGGCGGATGTACTCGTAAGTACATGTTTTTTATAGGTTTTTTTATTACCTTTATGATTATTCCATCCAGTTCAATTTCAAAATGCATGTGACGCCTATTTAACGTTGATCAGGAATACAAGGGCTTGTGGCATATTCATCATTGATGGTTAAGACCATATTAACGTCTGCGCGTTGATACGCCTTCAGTATGGCATCATCTCTTGGGTTGATGTAACCATAAGCATTACCGCAATATACCATCGATGCGGCATGATGGTTGGGTCGCACGTGGAGAGGCAAATCACAGTCCCAACGAAAATGAGTCAAGTCGCAATTGGCTTCTGCCACACCAGAGGCAAAGGAAAGCACCACAAAAAACAGGCTTAAGTAGTTCATGAATCAGTCCTCCGTGGTTTATACCCATTCTATCTTTAGGTAGAATAAGTATATACCCATTTTATCTTTAGGTAGAATGGGTATAGTTCCCGGTCTAAAAAAATACACTTAAATTTAACGCCCAGTCAGGGTAACGGCATCGTAAATTTACTTTACACACCAAACAAGAGCGTCGGTTCTGCTTTCGTTAAATAGATCTCACTGGTTGGTTTTTTAAAGAAACGCCAGGCCATATCTGGTGCTTCTAAACGAAACGACCCAAACGATGGCCGACGCATTGCTGCGACTTGTGCAAATGAAACGTGATGTTCTTTCCCCTTATAGGTAATCGGGTATTGTTTTTTCATAAGCTCGTCAAATTTGGGTTTGACCTCTGGTGCATTTTTCATATCACGGTGAATGTGTTCTAGTATTTTTCTTAAAACATGACCTTTTTCTTGGCTTGTATGATTATCCGTATGCTCTAATCTTAATACGGTATGTTCGGCCATCTCTTCTAATGACGAGGTTTTTGGAATGGGGTCCTTTTTTAACGCGTTAAATACATTAGAAACTATACTAATGAGGGCTATTAACCCGTACAAGGTCTCTTTTAAAGAGGAAAGCATAAAATAAATATTTATACACATTTGATAAATTGAAAGGACGATTGTATCAAGTCTAATCAATAGAATCCATAATGAATAACCAATATATGCCGCGATGAGTGCATAGCTAAGTGCCTTGGTCACTTTATCAAGAATGGTGCTTTTCACGAATAGATTGAGGAGGAAAAAACCTAACCAGACTCCTAGTAAGGGCAAAGCATAAGGTGCTAACAATGAATTTAACAATGGCAGTAGTACAACGTAAATGCTTATCCATAGTGATAGTTTGATCATCTCAAATAACAACGTATAAATAGCCTTGAGCCCATCAATAAATTGAGAGAATTTCTTTTCAACGCTGGTCTGGTATCTAAAGTATTGCTCAAAACCGATATACCAATCTGGTGTTTTAGCAAGAAAGGTGACGGCTGTTTTTAGTCGATAAGGTTGGCGTAAATATCGATTGTCTTCGTTGGCACAGGCTTGTCGTTTTATATCCAAAGGGTTTTGGTACCATTTTGGTTCCAATTTAGCATCAAGCTCAGCACCAAATGCCGCCAACGCTTTGATCTTAGAAGGATCAGTGAATAAAGGTAAAGGAGTTTTCCCCTTTTCAGAACGTTCACGAATCACTGTATGTAATAAACCAGGCGATAGATACCCGATTTCTTCATGCAATTCTGCGATAGAGATTTGATCTTGGCTTAAAAACTTATGAAAGGTCGTTAGTTGCAAAAGCATCGATCTGGCAGAGTCATAATTTTTAAACAGAGTATCGCTTTTTCTATCACCTATGTCTTCGTTTGGAAATCGAACACGATGTTGTTCGTCTAAAAGTTTCTTTTTAAGGTTATAGTTGGTTAACAAATGATGGTATTGGCCGTGGAGATCACGTTCTGCATCATCGAGAATCTGGGGGTTGGCTGAGCGGGCTAGATTTTTTAAGTCTTCGTGCTGTTGGGCCTCATTCCCTAAGTTGCCAAAAAACCAGGGATTTTTTTCTAAAATAATACTTGCAACAGCTGGATGATTGAGTACACTCGATGATAATTTGTGAATATAGCCATATTGAGTTCCAATTGCCATCATTAAGTGCGAAGACAGTTCTTTAATACGCGTGGGATTTTTTTCTGATATTGCAATTTTTAATAGACCATCAACGCATGCGACAATATGATCAACGCATCGAGTATCCACCATTAAAAAAGGGGGGAGGGTACCAATATAGGAAGGGTCCGTTTTAATCTTGGCGATTAGAATTTCCGGATAGGACAGCAGAACGTTCTCATAGCGTCTTATTTTTATATAATCATTGGTGACGATTGCTTGGTATACGTTTATTAAATCCTGAGGTGTGTGGCCTGAATTTAACTTTATTTTACTGTAATCTTTAGGGTTCTTCATTGCTTTTTTTAAATCAATTGCTTCGAAATACCCTTGATGTATTAATTTTCTTCTCACCCATATGGCTATTTGTGCGGAAACCTCTTCTCTGCTTTTAAGTGTGCAAACCTCAAAATTATCAGGATCTACACGTAGAAAGTCTTTTTCTTCGTATGTAACATCACTATCATAAAAAGCGGTATTAATGCTATCGATGACCTGAGTCATTTGACTTGCATTAAGATCAATTTTCCCCGTTGACTGCCAAGTCTTTACATCTATTTCTCCTATACTAGATAATTCATTTAAATAATAATTGGTAAGAGTATTAATGGCATTTTCTTCGTACTTGGTGAATTCTGATTGATAATTCTCATCGAAATACTTTTTGACCGCATTTTTATCTATTGCTGCTCCATGGGCATCTTCTATGGTGATGGTCTGTGGAATGCCTAGATGACGCGTATTGGCTAGCTCGACAATATAATTGTAAGTGTGAACCTCCCCGGGGATAGGGTTTCTAGCTTGAGCTTGATATGCTGTTTCTAATATACGGATTGTTGCACATCGAGCTCTTGCTAACTCCGTTGCAACCCAGTTGCTGTCTTTTTGAAGGTCTTGAAGGATGGAATAAAATCGACCATTTAATCCCATCTCACAAATGACGCCTTGAGATACTTCAAGAATGACTTGTAACAGTTTTATTCTTTCTGTTGCTGAAATTTTGAAGTCTTTTGTGTCTGTATTGTGCAGAAATAAAAAATCTTCAAAGTAACCCACGCATTGCTTTAATGATAAATTAAACGAATTGTTAATCGTATCTAGTCTCTTAGAGATGAAGATGGAAAATTTACTATTAAATTCGTCACAGGTTATGCCATCCGGCATGCAATCTGGCCGTATAGTATTTTGGAGGTGAGTCGTGATCATCCGCCACCGTCTTTGGTCGGTTAATTGATCGCTATATCCAGGTATCGTTTGTAAATACGCTTTCTTTTGTTCTTGGTATGTCTGCCATCTTGGCAGTTCATAGAATTTTGGATTGCTAACAGTGATCACACAATCAAAGGGAGAAATTGAATTTTCTAAAGTACTTGGCATCTTGATTTTTACCTGCTGCAAAAAAGAATCCGCATTTTAGCACTTAGTTCTTTATATGTTCAAGGTGTGAATTGATGGCTGTCAAGCCACAATGGATGCCGCCGACAGCAACACCATCCTATGCGAATAAACCATTAAAACAAGGCCTTTGGCACTTGTTCCAGTAAAGGTATGGGTTTACCATTAGCAGAAGCTCGTGGTTCCCCATAACAATACACCCATGTCTTCGCAGAAAACCATGTGTTTTGCGGGTTCTCGGCTGCTTCAAGCACAACATTTATCAATCAGGGTGTAAAACCCCGTCGTTCAGCGCGGGGAGGATGCCAACTTGTAATCCATTAAAATCAGGACAAGTGGATGTATTCATCTCGTGTTTTTTTGTCCTAGAAGAGAGATTTTTCATGGCCACATTATTCATTAACGTTTCTCAAAAGCAGGCACTGACCTACGCCGTCTTTTTAGTTATTTATGAATTTTTTACCTATATTGCGAATGACATGGTGATGCCAGGAATGCTCAAGGTTGTCTCGGAATTTCATGGTTTAGAGTCTTCTGTTGCTTTGTCTCTAACCGCTTACGTCGCAGGAGGCGCAAGTTTGCAATTATTTTTAGGCCCATTGTCTGATCATTACGGAAGAAGGCCCGTGATGATCGCCGGTGCCTTTTTCTTTTTTATCTGTACAGTCGTCATTGCTTGTTCACAAACCATGGATCAATTTTTAGTGGCACGTTTTTTTCAGGGCATGGGTTTGTGTTTTATTGGTGTCATTGGTTATGCGACCTTACAAGAAATTTTTTCAGAAATGGATGCTATTCGTTTGATTGCTGTCATGGCGAATGTTGCCATCACGGCCCCGTTGCTCGGCCCGTTGGTGGGCGCTATTTTTGTTTATTATTTTAACTGGCGATTTATTTTTGTAGGGATAGGCCTCGGTGCTCTCCTAGCGCTTTGGGGAATATCGCGATATATGCCAGAATCGGTTGGCCAAATCAGGCAAGATGGAACGGTTATAAAGCGGGCTCCTTTGGGTTTTCGAAAAATAGGGACGAATTACAAGGATCTCCTGATCAATCCAACCTTCATATTAGGCTCTGTAGCACTGGGTTTGGTTTATCTACCCTGCATGTCGTGGATTGCGCTGTCGCCGGTGATATTAGTCAAAGGCGCTAACATGACAATTATAGAATATGGTTTGTGGCAAATTCCTGTGTTTATGGCATACATTTTCGGCAATTTGTGGCTTCATCGCATGACCAGGCGTGGAACGGTAAAAAAAATGATTTTAGTGGGTTCCTGTTTTGCAAGCATTAGCATGTTGGTGACTTACTTATTGCCTGCGTTGATGGGACAGAGTTTTGTATGGTTGATGCCAGGACTTATTGTGTATTTTTTTGGTATCGGTATTGTTGCTGCTCCTCTAAATCGCTTGATCCTCTTTTCAACGCCGGTAAGCAAAGGGACTGCTTCAGCATTGAGTAGTATGATTTCCATGTCCATTCAAGCGATAGGAATAGAAGTAGCCAATGTCATATATACCTCCCACAACAATATAAACTTAGGATTTTACTGTGCTGTGGCAGCGATTGTTTATGTGATTTGTTTAGGGGGTTGTTTTTTAACCCATCATGGAGAGAAAAAAGCAGCGGCCTATTGATAATAAAGTCGGATGCAAATTAACTTCAAAAAGGTATAATCCCCGAAATAGAGTTATTTTTTAATGATGGTAACATTGGAATGCTATGCGGATTTTGCACTTTTATAAAACCTATTACCCGGACACGATGGGCGGAACGGAACAAGTCATTAATCAATTGGCTCGATCGAGTGTGAGCTTAGGTATTCGTTCCGAAGTGTTGTCATTGAGTTCAAAGTCGGTTCAACCTACCATTGAAATTGACGGACATAAAGTACACCGCGAACGCCTCCTTTTTGAAATCGCATCCACCGGTTTTTCTTTTAAAGCCTATTCACGGTTTATTAAACTAGCAAAAGAAGCGGATCTTATTCATTACCATTACCCATGGCCTTTTATGGATTTGGTGCATTTTGCGGCAAAGACGGGGAAGCCGTCGGTTGTGACGTATCATGCCGACATTATTAAGCAAAAAACGTTGCTGAAATTCTATCAACCCCTGAGACATCGATTTTTATCAAGCGTTGATAGTATTGTGGCAACGTCACCAACGTATTTAGAAACGAGCCCAGTATTGGCTGATTATCGCGATAAAACCGTTGTTATTCCGATTGGCCTTGATAAATCAACTTACCCTATCGCTTCAAAGGAGAGTCTTGCAAAATGGAGTACGCTCTTAAACGGTCAGCGATTTTTTCTTTTTGTCGGCATGCTACGATACTACAAAGGGTTGCATATTTTACTCGACGCATTAGCGGGCACTAACTTTCCAGTAGTGATTGTGGGGACAGGACCTCTAGAGAGTTCGCTTAAAGCTCAAATGAAAAAATTGAAGCTTGAACAGGTTCACTTCACAGGGGCATTGCCTGATGAAGAAAAAGTAGCACTTTTGGAGCTTTGTTACGGGGTTGTCTTCCCATCACATTTGCGCGCTGAAGCCTTTGGAATTTCATTGCTTGAAGGAGCTATGTATGGCAAGCCCATGATCTCCACTGAAATTGGTACCGGGACGAGTTTTGTGAATAAAGACAAAGAAACCGGTTTGGTTATCCCTCCGAACAATCCAGCGCGGTTGCGAGAAGCCATGCAAACCCTTTGGGACAACCCACTTCTTGCGCATCAAATGGGGATAGAGGCTAGAAAGCGCTTTCAAGAGAATTTTACAGCAGCTAAAATGGCCGCCAGTTACGCACAACTTTATCAGCGTTTGTTATAAACTACTCTATAGTATGAATCAATCCTTTTGCTGCCCCTGATTGACGGGGTAAGTCGTCTTGCAAACCACGGGATTTACTTGTGGGCTTTTTACTCCATAAAAATCATCTTTCTGTAACGCGTCACAGACTTCTTTGTTCGTTAAATTATCAAGGCATTTTGAAAGAGAGAGCCCGTGGCATTTGGCGAAGGGTCCTGCGGTGCCTTCAATGGCATGGTAATGTTCGTTACTCCATGTTGTATTTTTTGAGGTGTAATAAAGCACGTAATCTTGTAACTGACTTGCGTGATTTAATTTAAAAACAACCATGCCTGGGTTGTTGTAGTGAATTTGACTGATGGATGGCGTGGAGTAGGCATATACATGGTGGTTTTTATCTAGTGATAATTGCCGCAGATCGGCCATATGGGTATGTGCCGTTAATAAACTGATTTGACCAAAGTGGTGTTGATATTTATTTAACAACTCAATGAATCTTTTCAAATAAATAGGACTCCACAGCGTCCGGCCTTGGTAATTAAAACCAGGGGGGATGTGCATCGCAATTAATAGTTGTTTGCTTTTCAGTGTTTTTAATTGTGTTTCTAACCATGCTAATTGTTGTAATGCCTCTTGTTTTTGATGGTTGTAGGGCCAGGCAAACCATGGTCGATGACAAAATGGGGTACTATTTAAAGCAAGAAGAACGATGTCTTTATTTTTAGGCATGACGTGGGTGGAATAATACCCATCCCTTAACAAGTGTTTGTCGTCAATCATTAAACCTTTGCAATGCACACAAGCGCCTTGCCAATCTGAAGCTAACGATAATACCGACTTCCCTTTGTAAGTGAATGGTTGATAATCACCGCCCAGTGAATCATTATTTCCAGTGATATAAAAAAATGGTTTTGCTGTTTTATCCGCTTTATATAATTCGTGGAACACGGTTTGAATGGTCTGATTTTTTTCAGAGGAAATAGGCAATCCATGCGTAGGAAAATCTCCGAGTGTAATAATAAAGTCGACATGTTCTGACAGTGTGCTGAATTTTTTTAGGGCCAATTCAAACAAGACCTTACTCGTATCATGGCCATAGCCTGTTTCATTATTTTTACCATAATGAATGTCGGAAATTGTTAGAAAATGCACGTTGGCATATGTGTTTGTGACAGGCATCAGCATAACAAGGACAATAATTGCCAGATTTAAGAAGAAAAAAAAATTCTCACGTTTCATTTTAAACCTGATTATGTTGTACTAACAGGCAGTCAGTTTATCACAGGAAGTAAAATATGCTAATCGCAGGTGTGGATGAAGTTGGACGTGGTCCATTGGCAGGTGCCGTTGTTACTGCGGCGGTCATCTTAAAACATCCCATTCCAGGACTTGATGATTCAAAAAAAATGACAGAAAGGCAACGTGAGCGATTAGCGATGACCATTCGTGAACAAGCACTGGCCTTTGCGTATGGTCGAGCAGAGGTTGCAGAAATCGACACACTCAATATTCATCACGCAACCCTTTTGGCAATGAAAAGAGCCATTGAAGCGCTACCCATTTGTCCAGACGAAGTATTGGTCGATGGCTTGTATACACCCCTTGTTGCCATGCCGTGCCGTGCCATCGTGAAAGGTGATGGTTTGGTGAAAGCCATTTCTGCGGCATCTATTTTAGCCAAAGTTCTTCGTGATAGTGAAATGCAAGCCATGGACAAGTTGTATCCTCACTATGGGTTTTCAAAACACAAAGGTTATCCAACGGCATTGCATCGGGCAGCTTTGCAAACCTGGGGTCCTTGTCCTATTCATCGAAGAAGTTATGCTCCGGTTGCAGCCTTACTCGATGTTGTTAAATAAAATTCGGTGGGAACTTATCGACATCAATATTCCAAAGCTTGCAAGAAACGTCACCATAGCCGTTCCTCCATAACTGACCAGTGGCAAGGGGATGCCAACGACCGGCAAAATGCCCATAACCATGCCTATATTGATAAAAGCAGATAGAAAAAAGGTCATGGCGAGGCTTGCGGCTAAGAGGCGGGTAAATCCTGTTTGCGCATGCCTGGCAATATAGAGACAACGAAGCGAAATCAATACTATCAGGACAATTAAAAGCACACCGCCCACAAAGCCGAATTCTTCACTACTGACTGCAAAAATAAAATCAGTCGCATGTTCCGGTAAAAAATTTAAGTGAGATTGACTGCCTAGCAGCCATCCTTTGCCAAAGGCACCACCTGATCCAATGGCAATTTTAGATTGGATAATATGATAGCCTGTGCCTAATGGATCTTGTTCTGGATTTAGTAGGGTAATGATCCGTTGTTTTTGGTAATCATGCATCACGTGCCACAACAACGGCGCGGCCAAGCCAATGCTAACGAGGGTCGCTAAAATAACCCGAAAACGAATGCCTGCCAAAAAAATCACGCAAAGCCCTGAGGCGATCACTATCAGTGCCGTTCCTAAATCGGGTTGCTTGGCAATCAATATCCCTGGAATAAAAATAATGAACGCAGTGATGATCAGGGTTTTAAATGAAATGGGAAAAGGTTTCCTATCGACATACCAAGCAGCCATCATAGGCACTGCTAATTTCATAATTTCGGAAGGTTGAAAGCGGAATAGTCCTAAATCAAGCCAACGTTGAGCCCCTTTGCCGATTTTACCCATCACCATCACCGCAATCAGTAGTAGTAAGCCTACAGAAAAAATCCATGGCGTCCATAATTTATATTTGTGCGGTGGTATACAGGAAAAGACAACCATTATCCCCAATGCAAAAATTAATCGACCACCTTGGCGGAGAACCATGCTCAGGTTTTGATTTGATGCGCTGTACAGAATAATTAATCCAAAGCTGATCATCAATAGTAGCAAACCCAGCAAAGGAAGATCGATGTAAAAAGAATGGCTGGTGAAACGATACATGGGTCGTTGAGAACGGTTCATTTTTTACCTTTCATTTCAAAATAAGCATCCATCACTTGCCTGGCAACGCTTGCGGCGACGACGTCATTCTCAACCAAAACAGCGATTGCAATGTCGGGATTATCAACCGGCGCAAAACCGATAAACAAGGAATGGTCTCTTAATGCTTCTGGAATCTCTGAGTGACGTTTTTTTTCATATTGAGCGCCACCAAACACTTGAGCCGTTCCGGTCTTTCCTGCAACCTTGTAGGGGGCGTTGCGTCCGAAGCGATAACCCGTGCCTTCATTGTTATCGATAACGGCTTGCATGGCATCCGTCACGATGTTCCAGTATCCACTGTTAGAAAGTTGAACAGGGCGTTCTTCGTGAGGTTTGTAGAAAACTGTTTTATCAACATTGCGTACGGCTCTATCAATCAAATGCGGACGAAAGCGTTGTCCGTGTTGACTAAGACCAGCAACAGCATTTGCGAGTTGGAGTGGGGAGGCTAACATAAATCCTTGGCCAATGGAGGTGATGAGTGTATCGCCGGGGTACCAAGCCACCCCTTTTGTTTGCCGCTTCCAATGCGGACTCGGCACAATCCCTGATGCTTCTTCCACCAAATCTACCTGAGTCAGGCTGCCAAAACCAAATTGTTTTAACATGTCCTCTATGGATAAGATTCCTAATTTATTGCCCAATTGGAAGAAGTAGGTATCGCAGGATACCATGATGGCGCGGCTAACATTGGTGACGCCATGGCCAGTCCGTTTCCAGTCATGATAGACGTGCTTTATTTGGGGTAACCTATACCATCCTGGATCGTAAATTTTAGTGTCGATGGTGACAACACCCTTTTCTAATCCAGCGAGTGCGACATAAGGTTTGATGGTTGATGCTGGGGGGTACAAACCGCGTACGGCACGATTGAATAAGGGTCTATCATGGGCATTGGATAAGGCGTTATAATCATCGCGGCCAATGCCATTAACAAACAAATTGGGATCGTAACTGGGGGAGCTTAGCATCGCTAGAATATCCCCATTTTTAACGTTTATGGCAACAACCGCCCCTCTTTTGTCTTTCATCGCCTCATAGGCAATGGTTTGTAGGCGAGAATCAATCGTTAAATAAATTTTTTCCCCAGAGACAGGCGCTTGTTTACTTAAAACACGAACCGCACGACCACTGACATCGGTCTCAATTTGTTGATAGCCAACTTGACCATGGAGTTTGTCCTCATAGTACTTTTCTATTCCTGCTTTGCCGATAAAATTGGTGGCGCGATAATTGGTGCTGCTAACGCTCTTTAATTCTTGTTCATTAATTCGACTAACATAGCCGAGTACATGAGCCGTTTTTTCAGCCAGGGGATAATAGCGCATGAGTCGTGCTTTAATACTAATGCCCGGAAATTGATATTGATTTATTGCAAAAACAGCAACCTCTTCTTGCGTTAATTTAAGTTTAAATGGGAGAGGGACATAGGCGTGATTTTGGCGTTGGGCATGGTGGAAATTTTCAACGTCTTCCTCGGTTATTGAAGGAAGAAGAGTTCTTAGTCGTTGAATCGTCTCTGGTAAATTTTTGACACGTTCTGGCGTTATTTCGAGAACATAGACCGGGATATTGTCTGCAAGAATCACCCCATTTCTATCCAAAATAATGCCCCTTGGGGGTGATATGGGGAGGATACTCATTTGGTTTTTTAATGAAAGGGTTGCATAGCGCTTGTATTGAGAAAATTGTAAATAGGCTAGGCGTAAGACCAAGATCAATGAAAAGATGATGAGCATCGTAACGAGCAAACTCAAACGAAAATAATGCCGTTGCGATTCAACAAGTTTATTTTTAGGCGGTGGCATTAAACGCATGTCATGTAATACATGGGAAGTAAGTTGAGAGAGTATATCATTATTCACTGGAGTTTGGACAAACCAATCGAATACGAGCCCGTGGTTTGTCCAAACTCCAGTTATTTATGGTAGGGGTGATTATTCAATATCGAGTATGCGCGGTAAAGTGTTTCGAGTAAAGTCACTCTGACTAAGGTATGGGGCAAGGTGAGTTTCGATAACGACCAACGCTCCGCGGCACGCTTGATCAAGTCTGAAGATAGGCCCTCAGGTCCACCGATCAAGAAGCATAAATGGCTAGAGATTTGCTGCAATTGTGCTATTTTATTCGCTAATTGTTCGCTAGAAAAGGATTCTCCTTCGATACAAAGGGCAATAAGTCGAGCGTTTTCAGGGATAGCATCCCTCATTAATGTCGTTTCTTTTTCTAAAATTCGTGACAAATCTTGGGATTTATTGCGTTTTATCAAGGGAATTTCAATCATAGTTAAGGCTACAGAATCTTTTAGCCGTTTGCTATATTCCTTTGTAGCCAGTTGAACCCAGACCGGCATTTTGTGACCCATGGTCACTAAGGTTATTTTTAGCATGTCGTTTGCTCATGTTGACGGATGCTGCCAAAGTCCTTCTAAATTATAAAAAGCACGCGAATCTGGTTGCATGATATGGACCACAAAATAACCAAAATCGATCAATGCCCAATCGCCACTATCAAGGCCTGTAGCACTTAAAGCGGGTAAACCGGCTTTTTTCATCTGTTCTAAGAGTTGGTCAGCAATCGCTTGCACATGGCGTGAGGCACGACCGGTCGCGATCACCATGAAGTCAGTGATGGCCGTTTGGTCACTGACATCAATGACGACCACATCAATGGCTTTGGCATCATCTAGTTGGTTTAATAATGTTTTTAGTAGCGGGTTATTTTCATGCATTTTATTCTTATCGTTCCTTTAAAGGCGGGTGATGATAACAGTTATTGCGTGGAGACACAAAGTTTCTGAGGGTGGTTAGGGTAAGAGAGTCTTTACATAGATAACTGGACTTTGGACAACCAGTGATCTAATACGAGCCCGAGTCCGTGAGCGTGATCGAGCCCGCCCGAACCCCTCGTGTTTTGTTTTTTATCAACATTACTCTGATTATGCGATCATTTTTCTGTTTCAACTGTATTTTTACACCTTTTAACGATGGGATGACGTATTCGTTTTATTTGAATATCCGCGAACTGTCGTCCAAGTGCTTTTTGTCTAGGTTCGGGTGGTTGGGCAGTGGTA
>Ga0214923_10003549_pt1 | contig 19480 bp, 17 predicted proteins | sample LL1510_MetaG_FD_177993 | JGI IMG/M metagenome (GOLD analysis project Ga0214923, IMG submission 177993) | Freshwater microbial communities from Lake Lanier, Atlanta, Georgia, United States - LL-1510 | ecosystem: Environmental > Aquatic > Freshwater > Lake | place: USA: Georgia | collected...
CCTGAAACGTCCGGTTCTCGTGCCCCTCCCCGGGAATGATCCAAAACTCCTTCGGCCCGGCCCCCGCCTCATAAATCGTCCTCACCATGGCCGGGTCCATCCGCCCGTCCTTCTCGCCCGCCAGCACCAGCAGCGGGGCGTGGATCCCCCTCGCCGCCCGCAGGGAATCCACCTCATCCATCCGGAAGTTTGCCCGGCTCTCGATCATCGGATACGCCAGAAAAAGCAAAGGAAACTCCGTGATTCCGTACATCAGCTTGGCGTGGTGACGGATCGTGTTCCGATAGGTGTCGAACGGCGCATCCGCGATCACCCCCGCCACCGCCCCGTCCCTCTCCGCCGCCAGCAGTGCGGAGACCGCCCCCATCGAGGTCCCCCACAACACCGGATCCCCCGCACCCTCGGCGCGCAGAAACCGGATGGCCGAAATCACATCCCGGCTCTCGTAAAAGCCGATGCTCGTCAAACTCGGGTCGCTCGCCCCGTGCCCGCGAAAATCGATCGCCATCACCGGATATCCCTCCTTTTGGGCAAAAAGAAAGTAGTCGATCATATGGGCCTTGCTGGCCCCCAACCCATGCAGGACCAGCACGGGCGGCTTTCCCTTGTCCCCCGCCGGCATCCACCAGGCGGAGATTTTTTTTCCATCCTCCGTCCTCAGATCCACATCCCGACACTCCAGCCCCAGCCGGGAGGGATGCAGCGCAGGCCGCGCCGTGGGCGGAACCGTCGTGGCCAAATTCGCCAAAAAACCCGCCGCCAACCACAGCAATCCCGCCACCACCAACCCCAGGGTTCCCGCAGCCCACAGTAGCCCCCGCCCGTTCCGGCGAAAAAAATTCATCCCCCCACTCTACTCATGGAACCCCCTGCCGCGAATCTGTCCCCGCATTGTCCCTGGCGGCAGCTTTCGCCAGGAGCGACTGCTTAGTCGGAATCGGTAACGGGGAGGATTGCAACATCTGCTGCGCCCCCTCCGGATCCCGCCGAAGTGCCCTCTGATAAATCGACCACGCCGTGTTCTCCTGCACCCCGCCATCCTGGATCGTCGCCACCCACTTCAGCGCGGAAGCAGGATCCTGTTTTGCCACCTCCCTCGCCAACGTTCCGACCATCGCGTCCTTGTTGACCCCCGGCTGCTGCCGCGAGACAAAATCCGCCGCCGCCTGCAGATTCAGGTCACACCAGTTTTGCACCAGCTCATCCAGGGCGCGGATCTGCTCTTTCCCCTGGGGCAGGCTCATCGCCCAGTTCGCGGCCGTCTGGGGATCCTGTTTCGACCAGCGATCCGCAATCAACGCCGTTGTCCCGCCACGCCCCAAATCCAGCCGGTTCGATGCGGCATACGCCGCCGCCGCCTGCGGGCTGCGATCCGCCCAATCCCTCACCAGGTCCCGCAGGATGTCCCGGCGCAACCCATCGCTCACCCCCATCGACTGCGCGTACTGCAGCGAAGCCATCGGATTGGTCTGCCCCCAGCCCCGCATCGCGTCCTTCAACAGATCCGGGTTCCCCGTTTCGGCAAAAAGTTTCTCCCCGTAGGCCACCGCGTTGGCCCCGTCCAACTGACCCCACCGCTCCATGATCCTGGCCATCGCCGCCCGCTTGCCCGCCCCATCGGGCAAAGTCGACGCCCACTCCAACGCCCTCTTCACATCCTCCAACGAGGCGCGACTCAGGCAGTTTTCCAATTCCCGGTTTCTCGACTTCGGATCGGTCAACGCCATCGCCTTGGCCAGCACATCTGTCGTCGTGTCTTGTTTCACCGCTGGTGCTGGCTCACTCCCGCCCCGATCCTCAACCTCACCGCTTTTTTCAAGGACTTTTTCGTGCAGGGCCACACCCGCCGGGTCGGACTCCTTGTTGATCTGCGGTTCAGGAGCCGACAATCGCCCCAACCCAAAGCCCAACACCAGGGCCGAACCCACCGTCAACGTCCACGACAACCAACCCGTCTTTCGCAACGTACCGGCCATGGGGAAATTCTCCCGCCACTCCCTCGCCAGGTCAAATGCCGAGTCCGCGAGGCTAGGACCGACGGAGGGCCCCCCTTCGCGTCCTTGGCGTGACCAATCTCTTCCCCAATCCCCAATCAAACATTAAAAAAACCAAAATTTCCTCCTCCCCACTCCTAGATCCCATGCTCGCCGCAAAACCTCATGAACTCCCTCTTCTCCTCCTCCGACGCCACCCCGGCCACGATATGCCCTGCCAGACTTCGCAGGACCACACGCTCCGTTTCAGAAATCTTCAGTTGATGAATCACATCCCGGATCACCGCCGCAAAAGTGTTCCCGTTGTAGTGACAGAAAGGCGCCAACGGATGGCTCCGCCGGCAAAGCTCCACCGCCTGACCCAACGTCATCTCCTCCCCATGATTGCGGGTCCATAATTCCATCGTCACCCCATATCCATCCGATGTTGGTCCATGCATGGCCTGTTTGGCTGCACAGAGGGCGGCATTCTGCGCACTGATAAACTCCCACGAATAGGGAGCCAATCACCGTCACTTCATCCCCGCCCGCGTTTTGCCCGTCGCTTGGCCCGTGCCACCTCGGCCACCCCCGAGCTCTTCAACCTCCCCTTGCCCGTCCGCCCATACATCGGCTCGGCCGAAAAACGATCTTGAATCGATAGCCCGTCAGCCAACACCCGCTGAAACACCGGATCCTCCCATAATCGATCTTGGGAAGCCTCTGCCATGTCCTCAATTTAAACCCCAAAACCCTCTCTTCAACGCAAACTAAAAAACTTCCGTTCACTTTCACGTCGACGCCCTCTCGCCTGTCCCTTTCCACTCCCTTAACCCCTTAACCCCTTAATCCCTTCTTGTAACCCCTGCCACATCTCCCTGCCAGGCAGAGTTTAAGAAATTTTGGAGGCGAGGGTCGGAATCGAACCGACGAATACAGCTTTTGCAGAGCCGTGCCTTACCACTTGGCTACCCCGCCCAAAATTCCATTTCATCATTCCCCTACTCCGCCCTTCCGTCAAATCCCTCCGTCCTAATTTCTCGAGGGGGCCACCAGCAGTTTGTCCAACCGGTGCCGGTCCATGTCCACCACCTCGTACCGGTGCCCACGATACTCAAAAGAGTCTCCCTCCTTGGGCACCCTGGCCAGGTGATGCACCACAAATCCCCCCAAAGTCTGATAATCCCCGTTCAAATGAAAGTGGTCTTTCCCCTTGCCCAGCTCCTTGGCGAAATCCTCCACCGGCAAAGTCGCGTCCACCAGCCACGACCCATCCTCCCGCTTCACCACCCGCGCCCGTTGACGATCCTCGTGCGACGGCAGATCCCCCACAATCGCCTCCAGCAGATCCAATAAACTCAAAATCCCCGTGATGCTTCCAAACTCATCGCTCACCAGCGCCACCCGCTGCTTCGCCTTCTGCAACTGCTCCAACGCCCGCAACGCAGGAATCGTCTCCGGAAGGATCAACGCCGGGGTCGCCAGATCCGCAGGCCGGGCCGGCAATCCCGCCGCCGTGTTCGCCCACAGCGCCTTGACAGAAACCACCCCCACCACGTTCTCCCGGCTGCCCTGATACACGGGGAAATGGGAGTGGCCGCTCGCCACCAACGCACGCCATGTCACATCGGGACTCTCCTCAGCATTGATCCAGACAATCCTCACGCTCGGCGTCATCAACTCCTCCACCCGCAGCTCGTCCAGCCGCAAGACCCGCTCCACCATCCCCTGCTCGGTCGAACTAAAGACCCCCGCCCGCTGTCCTTGCTCCAAAAGATGCCGCAACTCCTCGTCGCTCACCGGCGCCGTCTCCCCCGTCCCCCTCACCCCAAAGAGCGCCGCCAGGGTGTCGGTGACCCAGCTGAACAGTTTCACGATCGGCCCCATCCCCGCCGCCACCGCCTGGATCGGCCGGGACAAACGCGACGCAATGACCTCGCTGTGGGCCAAGGCCAGCCGCTTGGGCAGAAGTTCCCCGAAAATGATCGAGGCCGCCGTGATGATAAAAACCACCACACCCAGCGCCAATGGGTCGGCGACGGAGGCAGGAAGATAAATCGCCTCCAGCCTCTGCGCCAAAGGCTTCGCCAAAACCGCCCCTCCCATCGCACCCGACAAAACCGCGATCATCGTGATCGCCACGCTCACGGTCGAAAGCAGGGAGCTCGGCGAACAGGCCAGATCATACGCGGCTTTGGCACCGTGATCCCCCGCATCCGCCTTCTGCTTCAACTTGCTGCGACGGCTCGAAACCACGGCCAACTCCGCCATGGCAAAAAGCCCATTGGCGAATATCAGAATACTAAGAATAAATCCTTCCATAAGAATGCTTTGCGTCGTTAATTTTGAATTTTGGGTTGGATCCCAACCAGAAACGGTAGCCGAAAGGTCGCCGGAAGGAAAGCCTGCCACCTACGCCCAAAAGTGGCTGATCCAGGTCCACAACCCCATCACCGCCTTGGGCCCATAGAGAAAAAGGGCGCCAAAAAAAACCACACACGGGACGGCGGCCAGATATCCCGAAATGAGGAACACCCCGTCATCCTCCAGGAGAGCCAGGGAGATCAAAAGAATCGGCACGGCCGCCAACAAATTGCTGAAGGGAACCGGCAACGGCAATGCCAGCAGGATCGCCAGGAATGCGATCAACAAACCGTGGATTCGATGCAGGGTGGGATTGCGGCAAAGGCCCACAAGCCGGGGATGAAGGACTTTTTCCGCCGGCGTCGCGATCCAACGCAACCCGCGCAGCAGTCCATGCGCCGTCCCATCGGGAATATCCCGCACCATCAACCAACCCGGAAGCCAGGGCTCCTGCCCGAAAGCGATCCGCAGGCCGCTGAAGATCAAAATGACCCCAAACGGTGTCGAAAGGCCGGGAATCTGGATCGGAAAACAGAACGGCAGGGAAAGCACCGCCATGATCGCCGCATGGCCTTTCCCCTCCAGCGCAAACACCAGCTGGGAGACCGTGAGACCTCTCTGATTCAGGGTTTTTTCCAAACGGTCCGCCACCGCCGAGATCGCCCCCAGCCGCATCCCGGTTTTTGCGACGGAATGGGTCACAAGGACGATGCCGCGGCGCGCCCGAAGAGTTGCGTCAAATACATCCCGTAGCCCACCAACAATCCCACCCCGATCGCCTGTCTCTTTTTCTCCCCGGCATGCACCATCGGAAGAATCGCCATCGTTCCGATCAGCATCACCCCCAGATCAAACGTGCTCACCCCGGGGGCAAAAACGGGCCGGTACAGGCCCGACAGCCCCAAAACCCCCAGACAGTTAAAAATACAGCTCCCGATCACCACCCCGCCCGCCAGATCCCTCTCCTTCTTCCACAGGGCGGCGGTCATCCCGAAAATATGCGGGGCGGAGACGGCGATTGGAATCAGCCCCAGGCAGGTGGCCGCATGGGAGAGCCCGATCATCTCCGCCCCCGTGACGGCCGACTTCACCAGATATCGTGATCCCGCCACCAGCAGCACCAACCCGCCCAACAGCTGGGCCAGCTCCACCCGTTTCGCCGCACCCGGCGCTGGCAAATCCCTCTCCATCTCCGCGATGACCCGCGTGTCCGCCTCGACCCCCGCGGAGCACCAGAGAAAAATCATGTACCCCCCCAAACAGAAAAACAGCAGCGAGCCCTCGAATCTTCCAATCGCACCGTTGCGCAGCAGATATCCCGCCAAGGCCGCCGATGCCACGAGAATCGGAACATCCGCCTCAAAAAGTTGAGGGCGAAAACGCAGGGGCCGCGCCACCGCGGAAATTCCCAAGATCAGCCCCAGATTCAAAAGCACGCACCCCACCGCGCTCCCCGCCACAATGTCCCCCTGCCCTTTCCCCGCCGCCCACAAGCTCACAAACAGGTCCGGAGCGGAGAGACCAAACGCCACCACCGTGGATCCGATCACCAGCGGCGGGACCCCAAACCGCCTCGCCAAACCGCTTCCGCCGTCCACCAGCAGCTTCACCCCGTAAACCTGCAAAAGAATCCCCACCACCAGAACCACTCCCACCTGGAGCGGATCTCGCGTATCCAACCCAATCTGCTGGGTCAGGTCACTCATCATGGAAAACATCCCGCTCCCTTTCTAGCCCCTCCCTCCGCCTAGGCCAAGACCGCCCACACTGCCCCCAAAAGAAACGCCGCCCCCAGCGCCCTCACCCCCATCACCCTCGCCGGCAATCCCGCCTCCCGATTCCCCACCCACCCGCCCACCCACACCACCAACCCCACCGACCACAACCCCCGCAACGCATACACCACATTCACCCCGATCGGATCCCCCGAGATCACAATTCCCACCAACACCCCCAAGGCCTGCACCCCGATCAATCCCGCCCCCCAGCCCAACCACCCTCGTCCCGCTCCGCTGCCCAACCCGCCCCACGCCCAAACCGGCAAAACAAAAACCGACAACAGCGCCACCCCTCCCATCATCCACGGCCCAAACAGAGCCAGCCCGATCCTGGGCGCCACCTTCGCCACCAGGACATCGGTCAGGGAGAAACTCGCCGCCGCCGCCACTCCCCACCCCACCGCACGCCACGCGCCCCGTTTTCCCCTTTCCCCTCCCCCTCCCCCCAGCAACGCCACCCCCAACGAACATAAACCCGCACCCCACCAAAACTTTTCCGGCACCCGCCCGGGCAAAAGAAACGCGCTTCCCACCGCCGTCAACACCACCTTGCTTCCCAGCACAGGCGTCGCCACCGAGACATCTCCCCCCGCCAACGCGCGAAACGTCCCCACCTGACCCAGAAAAAAAAGGGTCGAACAGACCGACGGCCCCAGCCACATCCACAGCGGAAATTCCCCCTTCGGCCACTCCACCCAAAATAGCAAAGGCACAAAGGCCAGCCCCATCGCGAGGTTCGAGCCCACCAAAACACGCCGGGGCGGCTGCCCCATCTCCATCGCCCTCTTGAGAAAAATCATGCCGACCGCATAGACCACGGAGGAAAAAAGAGGCAACATCAGGTATCCATGGCCCGTCATTCGAGGAAACTGCCCGAAAAATCCCCCCCTGCCAAAGAAAGGATCTGGACCGGCACGACCACCCCGCTCGACCGGCACGACCGCGCCGACGTCGCCCTTGCACGACTCAGCGGCGAGTCCCGCTCCCGCATCCAACAGTGGATGAAACAGGATCGGATCACCCTTGCGGGGAAACCGGTCCGCCCCCGCGATCTCCTCCCCGCCGAGGTCATCGTCACCATCCGCATTCCCGCCTCCGCTCCACGGGATGTGACCGCCGAGGATCTCCCCCTCGACATTCTCCATGAGGACGATGACATCCTCGTCCTCAACAAGGCCTCCGGGATGCACGTCCACCCCGGCGCGGGTCGCCCCACCGGATCCCTCGCCGCAGCCCTCCTCCACCACTGCAAAGGGCAACTCGCCCACGGAGGCGCCCCCGATCGCCCGGGCATCGTTCACCGCCTGGATCGCGAAACCACCGGCATTCTCGTCGCCGCAAAAAATGATGCCGCCCACCGCGAGCTCAGCCGGCAATTCCGCGACCGGGAGACGGAAAAAACCTACCTGGCATACGTCCTCGGCCGGCCCCGCGGCAATGCGGGCACCTGGGATGGACCCATCGGTCGTCACCCCGTCTCCCGCCAACGCATGGCGATCCGGAGCCGGGGCCGCCCTGCAAAAACCGACTGGAAAGTTCTCGGCTCCTGGCCAGGCGCCAGCCTGCTCGAACTCCGCCTGCATACCGGCCGTACCCACCAGATCCGTGTCCACGCCTCCGCCGCTGGCTGCCCCGTGGCCGGCGATGCGACCTACGGCGGCGCCAACTCCCTCACCCGCACGGCAAAAGTCCCCCGCCAACTCCTCCACGCCCACCGGTTGTCCTTCACTCACCCCCGCCACGGGGAACAACTTTCCTTTACCGCTCCCCCGCCGCCAGATTTTGCGGCATTCCAATCGTACCTCGATGAACCCTGAACGCCGCGAACATACCTCCCGCTACGTCGAACTCCTCCGCCGCCACGGCCAAAAGGACACCTGGCTTCCGTCCGGCCTGGTTCGTCGCCTCCCCTCCCCCTCCCCCGCCCCTGTTCCCTCCGCCCCCCGCCCGGCGGGAACCCCGCCCGCCGGACCCAAGGCCCGCCCGGTCGCCGCCCCGGCCACCCCCGCCGCAGGCACAAAAAAAGAGCGCCTCGACGCACTCCGCGCCCAAACCATCACCTGCCAAATCTGCCCGCATCTTGCCAAATCCCGCAAACAGGTCGTTTTCGGTGTCGGCGATCCCGAGGCCCGCCTGATGTTCGTCGGGGAAGCTCCGGGTGCCGATGAGGACGAGCTGGGGGAACCCTTCGTCGGCCTCTCCGGAAAACTTCTCTCCAAAATGCTCACCGCCATGGAGCTTTCCCGCGAACAGGTCTACATCGCCAATGTCCTGAAATGCCGTCCCGACATGCCCGCAAACACCAGCGGAAACAGAAAACCCACCCGCCACGAGATGGAAGCCTGCCTTCCCTACCTTCGCGCCCAAATCTCGATCATCGCGCCCGTGGTCATTGTCGCCCTCGGCTCCACCGCGGTGGAGGGTTTGTTCGGCCCGCAAAAAACCACCATCTCCCGGCTCCGCGGATCGTGGATGGAGATCGACGGTGTCCCCGTCCGCCCCACCTTTCACCCCAGCTACCTTCTGCACAACCAGAACCTCGCCCTGAAACGGGAGGTCTGGGAGGACCTCCTGGCCGCCATGGAACGTCTCTCTCTTCCCATTTCGGAAAAACAGCGCGGTTATTTTTTAAAAGCCTGAATGTCCCCACCTCCTCCACCCCGGATTCCCCCATGCAGGTTTCCATTCTCCTGACCACCGTCGCAAAAAAATCGGAAGCCCGGCAACTTGCCGCCGCCGCCCTCCGGCACCGCGTCGCCGCCTGCATCCAGATCGTTCCCGGCATCGAGTCCCACTACGTCTGGAAAGGCAAAAAAACCGTCTCTCGCGAACTCCTCCTGCTGGCAAAAACCTCCCCCCGCCAGGGAAAACCCCTGGAAAAACTTTGGAAAAAACTTCACCCCTACGACTGTCCGGAACTTCTCCACCTCTCCGGCCGGGCTGCCTCCACCTACGCCCGCTGGGTGCGTGACGCGACCCGCTGAATCAGGCCGTTTTTAAAAATTCCCGCACAATCGGCGCCGTCATTCCCGACCGCACCATCGGCGTGATCAGGTAAATCCCGCGGAAATGTTGGGCCACCTCCCGCGCCAACTCCGCCGCCACCTCCCGCCCGTACTCCGCCTGCGCCGGCCCCTCCGGCAGGGACCGGATCTTCTCCCGCACCGCATCGGGAATTGAAATCCCCGGCACCTCGTGGTGCAAAAACTCCGCATTCCGCGCGCTGATCACCGGCATCACCCCCACCAGGACGGGAATCCCCAAAGGGCTCAACGCCTCCTTCAGCCTCCGTATCATCGATTTTTCATACACGGGCTGGGTCATCACAAAATGGGCTCCCCGCTCCATTTTTCTCTCCAGTTTTTTCACCTGGGCATCGAAGTTTTTCGAATTCGGATTGAAAGCGACCCCCACCACGAACTCCGCGCCCGGCCCCACCTCCCGCCCCGCCGAATTTCGCCCCTCATTCAACTGCCGGATCAGGTCCAGCAGTCCCAGGCTGTTCACGTCGTAGACCGAGGTCGCCCCCGGATGATCCCCGAATTTGGATGGATCCCCCGTCAGCGCCAACACATGCCGATGCCCCAAGGCCGCCAACCCCATCAGCTCGCTCTGCAACCCGATCAGATTTTTGTCCCGGCACGCCAGGTGGATCAGGCTCGTCGTCCCCAGCCTCTCCCGCAACAAAGTCGCCGCCGCCGTGTTCGCCACCCGCAGGATCGCCAGGGAGTTGTCCGCCAGCGTGAGGGCCGTCGCACCCGCCTGCACCAACTCCTCCGCCGCCCTCAAAAACGGACCCATATCCAGCCCACGCGGACTGTCCAACTCCACCACCGCAATTCTTCCCTTGTTCAACCGATCCAGGATCGACTCCTCCCTTTTTCTCTCCCCCCCGCGATCGGAAACCTGAATCCTTTCCCGTTTCGGCTCCTCCGCCTCCCGCGGCGCCATGTTCGGCTGGAGCTGACTCACCTTCGCCTTCAGGGCGCGGATGTGGGCCGGACTCACCCCGGATCCTCCGCCCAACAACGAAACCCCCAGCGCGGGAAGCTCCGCCATTCTCTCCGCAAAGTAGTTGGGGTGGTTCGCATAAAGATATCGCCCCTCCGAGAATTCGGGCTGACCCGCGTCCGGATACGCCGCCAGGGGTTTTTCCGGCCCCGCCGAGATCCTCCGCACGACCCCCGAGCAGGCACTCGGACCAAACGCCGGCGCCACGCCCAGCACCTCCGCACCCGCCCCCCGCAACCTGCGAACCGTTTCCTCCCACCTCCTCCCCTCGGGCAAGGTTCCCTCCCGTCCGGAGGCCAGCAAGGCAACCACGGGAAGATGGTGAAGCTCCCGAACCGCTCCGATCGCGATCTCCAGCTCCTCCGGGTCGCCAAACGCCTGCAGCAAGACCGCCTGAACCCCTCCATCGATCAGGGCTCCCGCGTGTGCCCGGAACAGCTCCTCCACAGCCTTGGCCCCCAATCCGTTTCGGTCGGCGGAGGTCAACCCGCTCGGTCCCAGACAGCCCGCCACCCAAGCCCCGCTTTTGCCAACCTCCCCCAGCGCAATTTTCGCCGCCTTCCAGTTGATCTCGTTCGCTTTGTCCTCCAACCCGTGCCGTCGCAGCGCAATCCGATTCGCCGCAAAGCTGTTTGTCGCGATCAGCTCCGCCCCCGCCTCCAGATAGGCCCGATGCGCCGCCGCCACCCGCTCCGGTTCCGTCAGGTTCAACCCCTCGAAACTTCGGCCCAACGGCACCCCCTCGGCATAGAGATACGCCGCCACCGATCCGTCTCCCACAACGACCCGGGCCGCCAGCGTCTCTAAAAGATTTGCCATACTCTATCCTCCCAGTCAGCCTTTCTAATGTGAAATCAAAGAGTGTCATCAAGAAACGGGAAAATCCGTCTAACCCGTTGGACAACAACATTGATGAACTGCTCGATGCCGCCGGAATTACCGAGCATCGGCAACACTTTAAGGAGATGATCTCGATCGTTTTGGGGCTCCACGCCTCCCCGGCCGACTTGGGGGATCTCAAGCAGTTTAAACGGGTCATGCGCGAAATCCGGGATGCGAACAAGGTCTTTGCCCCGTATCGCGGCATCAAAAAAATATCGGTTTTCGGCTCGGCCCGAACCCAACCCGCCAGCCCGACCTACAAAGCCGCACTTCGCTTCGGCAAGCTGATGCAGGAGGCGGGCTACATGATCATCACGGGAGGGGGCGACGGGATCATGGGCGCCGCACAGGCCGGGGCAGGTCGCCAACACGGCTTCGCCCTCAACATCGAGCTCCCGTTCGAGCAGCAGCCGAACGAAACGATCCGGGGTGACAGCAAACTTTTCACGTTCAAATACTTCTTCACGCGAAAACTGAACTTCGTCAAACACTCCGACGCCATCGCTCTTTTTCCGGGGGGATTCGGCACGATGGATGAGGCCTTTGAGACCTTTACCCTGATGCAGACCGGCAAGTCGGAGATCATTCCCCTCGTCCTGGTGGATGCCCCGCGGGGAAACTTCTGGAAAACGTTTGAAAAATATCTCCGCGAACACCTGCTGGGCGACGGCCTTATTTCGGAGGAGGATTTTACCCTTTTCAAGATCACAGACGATCTGGAGTTCGCCCGCCGGGAGGTGGTCAACTTTTACTACAACTTCCACTCCTATCGCTATATCGACGACGTCATGGTGATCCGCCTGCACCGCCAGATCCCGGGCGGGGCGCTCGTCCGCCTCAACGAGGATTTCCACGACATTCTCCGTCACGACACTCTGATTTCCATCTGTGATCCCTACCCGGAGGAGTCCAACCAACCCGAACTTGCCAGCCTTCCCCGGCTCTGCGTTCCCTTTAACCGCCGCAATCTCGGCCGCCTCCGCGCCCTCCTCGACCGGCTGAACCAGTTTTAGGCGCCCACCGCCTGCGCTCGCCTCGGCCACTTCGGCTTTGGCACCTCGATCGGCTGGACCGCCAGCTTGACCCGGTCCGCCCCCAGCACCTCCCGCAATTTTCCGATCCCCGCCAGGGTCGGCCGCATCCGCATCTGGGATCCCGCCTCCATCAAAACTTTCTTCCCCTCCACCTCCACCTCCAGCCGCACCGGCACATCCCCTGCCTGGGCCGCCACGATCTCCTTCACCTTGCCCATCTTCTCCCCCATCAGATCCTCCTTGGTCGGCACCAGGTAAACATGGGTGACCCACTTCGCGATCGCCGCCTCCAGTGTGACACACTCCGACGTCCTCAGCCGGATCCTCTCCTCCGCGTCCGTATCCACCGCCCCGCCCACCACCAGCGCAGCCCCCACTTTCAAAGCCGTTCCCGCCTCCCGGTAAAGATCGGGAAAAATCATCACCTCCATCCGGCCCGTCTTGTCCTCCAACATCACCCGCGCGTACGGCTTCTTGTCCTTTTGCGTCAGCCTCACCTCCGTGGAGGTCACCACCCCCGCAAGCCGCGCCACCGTCCCGCTCTGCATCTCGTCCGGCTCCCCCAGGTTCAACGTCCGGAACGCCCGCAAATCCGCCTCAAACTCGTCCGCCGGGTGACCCGTCACATAAAAACCCAGCAGCTCCTTCTCCGCCTTCAACTTGTCCCGCTTCGGCCAGTCGGGAAAATCCTTCGGGGCCCTCTCCGCCGCGTTTCCCGCCCCGGGTGCGGCCTCCTCCATCAGGCCAAACAGCGTTCCCTGCCCCCTCTCCCTGTCCCGCGAAGCCGAGGCCGCCAAGGCCAACGCCCCCTCCACCTTCGTCGCCAGCCAGGCCCGGTTCGGACTGATCCCGTCGAACGCCCCGCATCGGATCAAGCTCTCCACCGCCTTCTTGTTCATCGCCTTGTAATCGACCCGGGAACAAAAGTCCTCGATCGAAACAAATTTTCCACCCTCCTTTCTCGCCGCCAGGATCGCCTCCACGCACGCTCCCCCCACATTCTTGATCGCCCCCAAACCGAAGAGAATCCGGTTCGGTCCCACCGTGAACTTGTTTTCACTCTCGTTCACGCTCGGCGGCCGGATCTCGATCCCCATGTTCTGCGCCTCCGCCGTGAACAGCGCGATCTTGTCGGTGTTGTCCAGTTCATGGGACAACAGGGAGGCCATGTACTCCGTCGGATAGTTCGCCTTCAGATACGCCGTCTGACACGACAGCACCGCGTACGCCGCACTGTGGCTCTTGTTGAACCCGTACCCCGCAAACTTCTCGAGCAAATCAAAGATCCGCAACGCCTGGGAGCGGGGAATTTCGTTTGTCTTCGCGCACCCCACCACAAACGTCTCCCTCTGCTTCGCCATCTCCTCCGGCTTCTTCTTCCCCATCGCCCGTCTCAGCAGGTCCGCCTGCCCCAGGCTGTAGCCCGCCAGAACCCGCGCCGCCGCCATCACCTGCTCCTGATAAATCAGAACCCCGTACGTCTCCGCGCTGATCCTCTCCAGCAGCGGGTGCTCATACGTGAACTGGCTCTTCCCCTTCTTCCGCTTCACGTACTCGTCGATCAGGTCCATCGGTCCCGGCCGGTACAGGGCGATCAGCGCAATCAGATCCCCGATCCCCTTCAGGTCAAAAATCGCGCACGTCCGCCTCATGCCGGGAGACTCCACCTGAAACACGCCGACATTTTCCGCACGGTTCAACAGCTCATACGTTTTGGGATCATCCAGCGGAATCTCCTCCGGCGTCATCCTCCTCCCCGTCGTCTTCTCCACCAACACCAAACAGTCCTGGATCACCGTCAAAGTCTTCAATCCCAGGAAATCCATCTTCAACAGCCCGATGTCTCCCACCGCCCCCATGGAAAACTGCGTCATCACCGCACCCGTGTCGTCCCGTGTCAGGGGCAGATAGTCGGTCAAATCCCGGTCCGCAATCACCACCCCCGCGGCGTGGGTCCCGCTCTGACGAACCATCCCCTCCAACTGCAGGGCCGCCTCGATCACGGGCCTGACCGACTCCTCCTGGGACAGGTTCTTCAGCTCCGGCACCTGCTTCAACGCATCCGCCAACTTCGCCCCCGGCACCTTCGGGATCAGATCCGCGATCCGTGAGGTCTCCCCAAAACTCAATCCCATCACCCTCCCCACATCCCGCACCGCCATCTTAGCCCCCATCGTGCCGAAGGTGATGATCTGCGCCACCGCCCGATCCCCATACTTGTTCCGCACGTAGGAAATCACCTCCTCCCGCCGATCGGGACAAAAATCCACATCGATGTCGGGCGGTGAAACCCGCTCCGGATTCAAAAACCTCTCAAACAGCAGACCGTAACGGATCGGACAAAGATCGGTGATCCCCAGAACGTACGACACCAGACTCCCCGCCGCGCTTCCCCGTCCCGGCCCGACGGGGATCCCCCTTTTCTTCGCATGGTCGATGAAATCCCAGACGATCAGAAAGTAACTGATGAAACCGGTCTTCTCGATCACCCCCATCTCGAACTCCAGCCGCTCCCTCAACTCCCGGTCCGAACCCGCCCTCTCCCCATATCTCCTCCGCAAGCCCTCCTCACAAAGCTTCCGAAAATAACCCTCCCTCGTCATCCCCTCAGGCACCGGAAACGCGGGAAACTTGTTCCCCCCCAGCTCAAATTCCAAATCACACCGCTCCGCCACCGCCAGCGTCTGCTCATACGCGTCCGGAAAATCGGCGAACAGCTTCGCCATCGCCTCGCTTTCCTTCAGGTAAAACTCCGGCCCGTACGATTTCATCTTGCGCTCGGGATCGTTCAGCTTCCCGTTCGTCGCGATGCAAACGAGGATCTCCTGGGTGATCGAATGCTCCTTCCGCACGTAGTGGACGTCGTTCGTCGCCACCAGCGGGGTTTTCGTCTCCTGTCCCAGCTTGCGGTAAAACTCCCGGAGTTTCGCCTGCTCCGGCAGGCCGTGGTTCTGAATCTCGAGCAGGAAATCCCCCTCGGGGAAAATGTCCCGGTACTCCCGGAAAATTTTCCGCGCATCCGCCTCCCGGCCCTCCAGGTACGCCGCCGCGATCTCTCCCTTCAGGCACGCGCTCGTTCCGATCAGCCCCGCCGAATGCTTCGCCAGCAGTTTTTTGTCGATCCGCGGCTTGTAGTAGACGCTCTCCAAATGAGCCGCCGTCACCAGGTGAATCAGGTTGCGGTACCCCTCCAGATTCCGTGCAAGGAGAAGAAAATGGAAATTCGCGTCTTTTCCGCCCGCCGCCGCCTTTTTTTCAAACCGGTCCCCGGGGGCCATGTACACCTCGCATCCGACGATCGGCTTGATCCCCTCCTCTTTCGCCGCCTCGTAAAACTCGATCGCCCCGTAAAGATTGCCGTGGTCCGTCAATGCCAGCGCGGGTTGCCCCAGCTCCTTGGCCCGCGCCGCCAGCTCCGGCATCCGGCACGCCCCGTCCAGCAGGGAGTACTCCGAATGACAGTGCAAATGAACGAAGGGCTTTGCCACGATCCACAAATCTGATTCCTCCCCCGCCTTCTTCCAGTGAAATCCTCCGCCCTTCCCCGGCCCGATTCGATAAAAGCGATGAAATCCCGGCTTCCCCTGGGCCCAAAGTTCCGTTAGGGTTTCGAGTTCATGGTTGAAATCCGACTCAAACGCGGGGAATCGGTCGACAAGGCCCTTCGCCGCCTGAAAAAGAAGCTCGATCGCGAAGGCACCCTTCGCGACGCCCGCGCACGCCGCACCCACGAAAAACCCAGCGTCCGTCGCCGTCGCAAAATGAAGGAACCGAAGATCAACTTCTACGGCAATTTCTCCCTCTAACTCCACCCTACGGAAGAACCCTTCCGACCCCTCCGATCCCTTCGAGGCCGCTCAAGTCGACCTCCTCCTCCCCGCCTCCTCCCCGTTCCGCAACCGAACGACCATCGTTCCCTCTCTCCCCTCCACCCAAGACTACCTTCGCGCATCCCTCCCCCCTCCCCCCGCCGTTCTCGCCGCCGAGACCCAAACCGCCGGCCACGGCCGGCAAGGCAAAGCCTGGATCTCGGAAAAACCCCTCGGCCTCTGGGTCTCCCTCCTTCTCGAGACCTCCCCCTCCCATCTTCCGCTCCTCTCCCTCCTTGGCTCCCTCGCGGCCGCCGATGCCGTCCGCACCCTCACCCGTCTGGAGCCCTCGCTGAAGTGGCCCAACGATCTTCTTCTGCAGAACCGAAAACTTGCAGGCCTCCTGGTTGAGACCGTCTCCCGAAAAAATCAACCCCCCCTCGCCCTCCTCGGCCTCGGTCTCAATCTTCATCATCAGGCGTCCGACTTCCCGACCTCGTTGGAAAAAACCGCCATCTCCCTCTTTCAGGCTTCAGGCCAGCTGATTCCCCGCGCCCAAATGCTTGCCGCTTTTTTGAACTCCCTCGCCTGCCGGCTCCTTCAACCCATCCCTGCGGCGATCCAGGATGGGCGAAACGCCTGCCTCCAGCTCGGCCAGACGCTCACGCTCCGGTTCGGCTCAACCGAAATCACCGGCGTTGCCGAGACTCTCGATGAGAGGGGACACCTGCACCTTCGCCTCTCGGACGGCTCGGTCCGGCAATTCGCCTCGGGCGAAACCGATTTTCCCGCGTGAAGATGCGGCCGTCTCTGGCACCATGGTACTCAGGATGAGTCTCCCCCACCGAATCGACGACCTTTTTGCCCGTCTCAAAAAAGAGAAGCGCAAAGCCCTCGTCGCCTATCTCGTCGCGGGAGATCCCGATCTCGCCACCACCGCACGCCTCGTCCCCGCCCTCGCCGAGGCGGGTGCCGATCTGATCGAGCTGGGCATTCCCTTTTCCGATCCCCTGGCCGACGGCATCGTCAACCAGCTCGGGTGCCAGCGTGCCCTCGAGTCCGGCACCACTCTTCCCGGCGTTCTTCAACTCGTCTCCCAGCTGCGGAAAGAGAAGTGCAACGTCCCCCTCGTCCTTTTCACCTACTACAACCCGGTTTTCGCTTTCGGTCGTGAAAAGTTTGAAGCGGCCGCCATCCGGGCCGGGGCCGATGGTCTCCTTCTTCTCGATCTCCCGCCCGAAGAGGCCGCACACGACCTCCCTGCCGGCGGCGACCTCCGCCGGATCGTTCTCGTCGCCCCCACCACACCCGAAGCCCGTGTTCGTTCCCTCGTCTCCACCGCCTCGGGCTTTGTCTACTACGTTTCCCGGGAGGGCGTGACAGGGATGCAGCAAACCCTTCCCGCCACATTGGGGGAGAAAGTCTCCTTCCTGAAAAAATCGACCCCTCTTCCGATCTGTGTGGGCTTTGGCATCTCCACCCCCGAACAGGCCGGCCAGGTTGCGGCCCTTGCCGATGGGGTTGTCGTCGGCAGCGCCATCGTCGATCGCATCGCCAAACTGGGTCGATCCCCCCAGCTCATTCCGGAAATCATCAACTTCCTCCGGCCGATCGCCCAGGCCGTTCACTCCGCGTGAGCCGTATCCTGGGGATCGACTACGGAACCGTCCGCATCGGCCTTGCCCTTTCCGATCCCACCGGAACGCTTGCCTCCCCCCTCCCGTTCTTGGACAATCAATCCCCGGAACAAGTTACCAAAGCCATTTCGGAACTCATTCATAACCATCAGATTATAGGTATTGTGATCGGCTTGCCCCGCAATATGGACGGCACCTATGGACCCTCCGCCCAAAAGGTAAGGGACTTTATCGACCAGATGAAGGGCTCCATCACTCTTCCCATCACCCCAATCGATGAGCGACTCACCACCGCCCAAGCCTCAAAACAACTTTCAAGTATAGGCTTGAATCAGAAGAAGTTACGCAAGAAGGTCGATAGCTCATCAGCCTGCCTTATCCTCCAACAATACCTTGACCGAAACACCCCCCTTATCTAGTTAGGAAATGTGAATCTCATCGCATTTCCAGCCCCGTTGGGCCGTAGGATCGCAAATATCCTCCGTCTGTTCACAATTTTATTCACAATTTCCTCTCCCCTCCTGGCCCAAATGCAGCAAGGCAGTCCGACCCCTATTCCCAAGGACAACCTGAGCACCACCAACATTCCCGCCCGTTTGTCCCCCATGTCGGACACGGGGGACGTTGCCTCCTCCCTTTTTGTGGAGGATCGGATCACCCTGGAATTTATGACCGGCGTGATGTTTTCGCCGTGCGGAATTGGTCCGCATGAGCCGGTTTTTAACTATCAGCAAAACAACATCCGCCTGGGTTGGATGCTCGTATCCCCGGACGATCCGGAGAACCCTTTTCGTGACACCCCTTTTCGCGGGAATTTTGAAGGAATCTTTGAAGTCACCGGATCCTACATCTGGGAAACTTTCGGAACCTACATGACGGGCATCACGGGCATTCTGCGGTACAACTTTGTCCAACCCAACTGGATCGTCGTTCCCTACATCCAAGGGGGCGCGGGGGTGATCTACACCAACGCCCGCAACTGGTCGAACCAGGAGGCGATCGGTGGGAATTGGGAGTTCACCCCCCAGTTCGGAGGGGGGCTCAAGTTCCTGATCGACGACAACTTCAGCTTCAATATCGAAGGTGCGTTCCAGCATATCTCCAACGCCAACACCTCGGCCCGGAACGAGGGGGTGAACGCGTATGGTGGCTTTGCTGGATTCACCTACTACTTCGATCATCTTTGGCTCGAAGACGGCCACCATTGATCCTGGCATGAGGACGGTCCCGCACCGTCTCCTTCTCGCCTACCGGGGGGAGGACTTTCACGGCTGGCAACGCCAGGATCCCGATCCCACCGTCCAACTCGCCCTCGAGAAAGCCTTCCAGAAAATCTTCAACCAGCCCGTGGCCGTCGCGGGCTCCGGCCGAACCGACCGCGGTGTGCACGCCCTGGGCCAGGTTGCCTCCTGTGAAATCCCTCCCCTTCATCCTCCCGCAACCCTGGTCCGGGCCCTGAACTTCCATCTTCCTGCGGGCGTTCGGGTTCTCTCCGTCCGCCGTGAAAAACCGGGATTTCACGCCCGCTTCTCCACAAAAGGAAAATCATACCTTTACCGGATCGCCAACACCGATCCTCTTCACCCGCTCGAGATCGGACGGGCGTGGCACGTTCCGCGACCGCTCGATCTCCCCTCGTTGCGCAAGGCCGCCAAGATTCTCTCTGGGAAACACGACTTTGCCGCATTCACCTCCAATCCGGGGTACGAACGAAAATCCACGGTGCGGAATATCCGATCGATACGAATCATGAAAAAAAAGGGCGGTATTTTGGAGCTGACGTTCGAGGGGGACGGCTTTCTTTATCGGATGGTTCGGAACCTTGTTGGAGCCCTTGTCAAAGTCGGTCAAGGCAGGCTTACCCCCGTAGAACTCAAAAAGATTCTACGCTCCCGCTCCCGTTCGACCGCCCCACCCACCGCACCGGCCGAGGGCTTGTATCTGGCAAACGTTAGATACTAAATTCTCGGCCCTTCGAAGTCCCGTAACCGC
>Ga0214923_10003550_pt1 | contig 19479 bp, 19 predicted proteins | sample LL1510_MetaG_FD_177993 | JGI IMG/M metagenome (GOLD analysis project Ga0214923, IMG submission 177993) | Freshwater microbial communities from Lake Lanier, Atlanta, Georgia, United States - LL-1510 | ecosystem: Environmental > Aquatic > Freshwater > Lake | place: USA: Georgia | collected...
CTTGGCGCAACTGCCGAAAGGCACCGCTCTTAACAGAGCAAGGGTTTGCTAGTTTTCCTTAAAAACTTTCTTTCCGATATAGTCTAACGGTTAGGATATCAGGTTTTCACCCTGGAAGCCCGGGTTCAACTCCCGGTATCGGAAATGAGTTATGGCATCTCCAAAAGCCTATTTTTTTCGCCTTGTTAAAAATTGAATATTTATTATTATGTAATCTAATCAAGAAATGACGTTCCCTAGTCTGCCAGATAATAGTATGAAGAAAATCTACAAGAAGCGCATTGCCGAATACATGTATACTGAGAAAGGAGGCTTAAACTGTATGCAACGTTACCTTACCAGAGAGAAGTTAGATTCTAGCACCAAGTGTCTCTCTGAACTTATTAACTTTATATGGAGATCCTATGCATATGACATGGGTAAAAAAAATTACTGGTGGAAGACTAGCCCTCCACCTCCTCTCATAGCCCCAGTATGGCTTGAGGAACATCTACACCCAATCGTAGCCGAGTGGATAGATGAACAAATGGCCTTATCGTCCAGTGGTTAGGACCTCAGACTTTGAATCTGGTAACCCGAGTTCGAATCTCGGTAAGGCCTTTAGGGCGAAAGCCCTTTAGGAGGTAAAACTCCATAGAGTCTTTTGGGACTCTTGAAGCCTCTGTAGCTCAAATGGTAGAGCATCTGCTTTGTACTGACGTAAGTCATTAGCGCAAGCTATAGAAACAGCTGAAGGTACTGGGTTCGATACCCAGCGGAGGCATTTTATCTAAATTTATAAATTTAGATAAAATACCAAGACTGGCTTCGCCAGGAGGCATTATTTTTTGATTTTATTAAAATCAAAAAATAATACCAGGAGGCATTATTTAATTTTGAGAAAAAAAATACCAAGACTGGCATTGCAGAAAAGAATTATATAGGGATATATGCATTATTTATAAAATTCCAGTATCTTCCTGTAGATTCACTCTGATACAAGAAGCTTGTTCCAGCCTGGGGACTTACAGTAGAAAATGTCGTGCCACAGATATTCTGAAAGGTAGTTCCATCCGTAATATCATAGGGTGAATTCTTTGTAGAATCAACAACAGAACCATTTGAATCAATTGAATTTCCACTTGCATCACGCCCAGAAGGATATGTAACAGAAGCAGTATTTGAATATCCTGGACTTGGTGTTGAAGAAATAACGGAAACTTCTACCCACTGTCTATTATTACCATTCAGTTCACGGATTAATCGTATCTGATATTTGCCTTGTGCAAAATTAGAAGTATCGGTATAATAATCTGTAAAATATGCAATTATAACTATAACGCTAAAAAGATTTCCAGGAGAAAAATAAGAAGAATGATACAATGCAGAGCACATTCTATCATAGTTTCCAATGAGGATCGCTGGAACTGAATTTTTACTTATACTAACATTATGAGGATTGCTAATTGGACTAAAGGTCAAAGCATTATTAGAATTCCAGTAAATATTATTTGCTGCACCATAATTTATTCCAAAAAAGAAAAAGTCTCTACCACCTGTGGGAATCTGGATTGATCCATCGTCAATAATGCGTTTACCATTAAAAGTAAAAGGATTACCAGAAGCATCATTTAGTGGTGCACCGTCATCAAATATTTTATATGTTCCAGAAGCATCTCTTTCCCCGAGATTTATTTCATTCATATTATATATTGCAAAGATGACTGGATTTGCACCATATTTAATACTTATTGGTATATATGTATCATAAGTAAAATCAATTATATTTCCAAATTCAAGGTTTTTTAAATACTGATAATCATTACCACCCTTCTGCCTATCGATACGAATTGATGTACCAGATTCAAATTCTTGTTTCTTTAAAACAGAATTAATATAAAGTGTTACGCCACGATTGCGATTTGTTATATCTGACGCATACATCTATTGTAAGAATTACTTATATTTTTTAAAAAATATGAGTAATGCTGTATAAAAGGGGCAAAAGTAAACAGAACCGGAACCTAGAAATTCACTTGCGTGCCCTGAGATAGACCATTAAACTGATAAGGATTTGCTAGAGCATCAGTCGTGCACTTACATTCTCCCTGCTGGCGATCAACTACAATATCAAGTGTCTGTCTAGTTGTCTGCTCCTGAAGAATAGAACGACCTGCATTTACCACGATATCGTTATTTGCCTTCCAGGCATGTAGCGTCTTCTGCTTCTGCTTTAATGTGATCTGAGAAGCATCAAAGTTAGTTAGCGTCATTCTACCTAAGTGTTTGGATAAATATTACATTCAAGTGAAGAGGGCAATGATTTACCTGCCAGGTTTGCAGATTGATTTAAGGGAGGACAGGGAACAGGAACCTGATATCTCTCATATTTAGCAAAGCGCGTTTCTGGGCTAGGCAATGTAGCACATACTTGATTTGCAATTGCCTGTGTTCTAACTGATGATGGTATAGCGACCTTAGGATATAAAGCAAATTCTGCCGGAGTTGGTGACGGGCATGTTTTTGATATAAGATACATTGATGATCGCGATGCTACCGGGCCATTTACGTTATTGCCGGAATTACAACAAGGGTCTGAATAAGCAATTGATACACTCTTTGAAATTCCACTATATCGTGCATTATCAATTATCTGGCTTGTATATCCCGATGAAAGATTTCCTCCTAGAGACATCTATCTCCTCTAAGTAAGAAGATGAAGATGCGTGATAAAATTATTGCGGGCTGTCTGATTATACTGCTAATGTTACTCCACCGTTACCTCTTCCAGTTCAATGAGGGGTTTTTTGATGATAGTGCTAATTATGCTAAACTCAAAAAGCGTATTATTAATGATCTTGAACCTTATTGTAAGATTGATTCCTTTGTAAGGGATCAATTAAAAACAATGATTACTTCAACTGGTGGTTCTGCTGATGATGCCTCACTGAATAAAGAATATACTAATATATATTCATGCAGCGATCCAGATGCAAATTCCCGGCCAAGTTGTCAGAAAGTGGGTGGAATGGGACCAAATCGTTCAATGGTATATGTATCAAGTGATAATTATAAAGAGTTACCTGAATGGTCTAATGATGGATCTGTATCAATAGCATTAATGAAAATATCAGATGATCTTCCTGAAAGACTGATAAGAGAATCAGACTGGTTTGCAGCAATAATAAAGAAACTTCAGGATTCATTAGCTGCAGGGGCAAATCCACCCGGTGTATCATCGGTAGATGGATTTACAGGAACATGTTCTGCAGATGCAGCTAGGGCTAAAAAAATAATGGATGAAGCAAAATCATGTTCAATTCCAGATGCAGCTTCAGAAATTGCGCGTGTAAATACTTTACTTAATAGCCCTAAACTAAAACAAGCACTTTCCAAGATGAATGGGTTATTAGCAGCAATGTTAAAACTCCAGTCTGATCTTGAGAAGGCCAAGAATGGAACGTTATATGATTGGCAAAAAGATGGTCCTAAGAAGTCTTATGCAGAATTTAAGGGTGGTGATAGAAGTGCAGGATTAGCATTTTCAATGCAGCAGAATAAATAAATTACTACTTTACAGTCCGTCTAGTTTGCCTAGATCCATTATTTAGAAATCGCCTTACACTTCTGGTGTTCTTTCTAGCAGTAATCATCGATGTAACCTTCTTTCCACTACTTAATTTTTGACGCTCCGCCTGAATTCGCGCGGCCTTTGCTCTCAGAAGACTTGCAAAACTAGTCTGATATCCCGAGCATTCAATAGAAAATGCTGGGAAAAGTTTAGTAGGCTTTGTCTTGTAACGATTAGATAAATCTATATAATTCCGTATCCAACAGAGTAAGGACTCCTGGGCCATCAATAGTGAATCTGGTCTATAATAAAGACCAATCAGAAACGTTAATAGAGTATCTAGGGATGCAATTCGTAAATAGCGCCCCTTGGTAAGCGGTATTGTTACAGTAGAGTGACATGCTTCTTCCTGGACAATTAGACCGACAACATGTTCATTCTTAGTTAAGACAATCATAGCCGGAAGGATATTTTGAAATCCGAGAATTTCCTTCTTTACTGACATAGTCATCTCTGAGAGTTCATTGGCATCCTGATCAGCATTTGGACTAAAAAAGACTACTGGAGCCTTGCCATGTAATAAGAATTCAGCTCTGCTCCTCGTTGATCGCCCTTTACCGCTCGCCGAATATATAGAAAAAATATCTGCACCCATAAACACACGATTATGTTTTATCACATACCGAATAATACTTGGCCTAGCAAGCTCTGCCTCACGTGATTCTGTAATCATAGGTTGGTCATGTTTGCATTTTACTAGGGGGTGTGCTGTATCTAAAAGTTTCAGTCTATCAAATACCTTATCCCATCTCTCTACCTGCCCACGCGGTCTCGAAAGCTCAAGAAACATGAGCATTCTTAAGAAAAGGGGGTCCGCATAATGAATACCATTTACTACCGACGATCTCCTAGAAATAATGTCGTAGAATTCAGGAATCATCTGAGAAATATCTGCGATTGCACTATAATTCACATATAGCTTAATGGTCCCATCGTGAATCCCTATACGCTTAGAAATCTCAGAATAGCCAGCTTCCTTCAAGGCATTAATCAGAGATTCAGTGTCACCCTCAGCATCTGGTGAAAAGAAATCATAGTCGGGTAATGCTCTATCTGGATCATAAAACTGGTCTTTCTGAGGAAGTTGTGCATTAATTGCCTGGCCACCGTAGCAGACACGGCCAGATTTCTGTAAAAAGACTTCAACAATATGTATTGCTCTACGAAGCTCTGGATTCTGCGCCGAGTCTAGATCAATCCGTAACTTTGCTTGATCTACAACTTCTTCTAGACGTTTTTTCACCTTGTCTATTGGCATCTGCCCTTTACTTATACTTATGAAATACTTACAAGGCCGCCATTACTATTTGTAGAAGGTGGAGGCTCCTTGGGAGCAACAGGGGCTATCTTTATAAATCTAGGAACCTCAAATCCATCAATCGTTCTTGAATAATGTAATATAATAAGTGCTAATAATGTAGCAATTAGTATAAATATTAGAGTATTTGTTGTATTTTTCATATCTATTATACTAAGGGTTTTAATAATTTTAGTAGTCTTTCTAACTAGATGAATTAGCTGCACTAGCAGTATTTTCTTTATCATCTGTCTTAAATCTAGACCATCCTGCATAAGTCCAGAAAGACAGTGGATCGGCACCATTTGTTGCAGTAGTTATATCAGCCATTGTAATATTACTTATTGGTTTCATGTTTTTTATAGTATCATTATGATTTTTATGTTCTCCCAAGCGAATTACATCAAGTGTTATAGAATGAACTCCTAACGTATTTAGTAGTATATTTATTTTACCTGTTGTAATAGTATAATCAATAGGTGTTAAGGCAATTGTATAAGCAACCATTGAACCCTGCTGAAAGTCATCGACTGCTGTCGTAGAAGAACCTGGAATAGTTAGAAAATCATTAATATCTCCAACTTTCGCATATGCAATACCACCCGTGCCTATCTTTTTTGTAACAGATCCCAAGGATGAACTTGTGCTTGCCTCGTGAAGATATAATCTAGCATTTACCCAAAAATTTAAGTTATCTTTAGGATTTGACGTACGTTGTAATAATGTAGTATCATAATTACACAAGACAATGAACTTTTTCTGATAATGTGTAATATCACCAAAAAATAATCCCTTCTCATTATTGCATCCATGAAAATTACCTTGTTCAGTTAATCCAAGGTGATATGTACTTAAAGGATGTAGAGAAGATGCAATTGCTGAAAAATAGGCTTCTTTCTGTGATTTACCTCCAGGTATACGTCTTAGATATAAAACAATAATAACTGGATCATAGTTTTCCTTAAATGCCATCTTATTTAAACTATCCATACCTTCACTTATTGATCCAGTATGTAATGACCTCATGAACCCCCCACCATCTCTATATATTAGTCGTGGTTCACACGGCCTAGCATCTAAATAATCTATATCAAAGACGAAAGATCTTGCTCCTAAAGAAAGAGCAACTTGGGTTGCTTTTAGCATATCAAATACTCCATTTGATGAATCTACATCTCCTCCTAAATATCCCGCTAGACGAACCGTTAAAGGTGCCCATTGTAATAATGAAATATTTGAGCTATTAATTTTTGGAGCAACATATGGAGATTTTTTATTCATTATAGCCATTGCCACTGAAGTGTTATTGGGAGGAAGAGGATCTATACTATTACCTACCTGTGTTCGGCGAAGTGATAATAGCTGATTAATAGAATCAGGTTGTGATCTATAATTTCCATACGATTCCTTATATATAGTGATTAATGATACATAAGTAAAAATTAGAAATATGAAAAGTAATGGAATAATAATATTCATTTGCGGACCTTTCATTACTAATATTATACCACTTGCGATAGATGATATTATTAATAGATTCAGTATATGCCCTTTATCTCCAAGCTTAACATACATTCCAATAATAATTAAAGTAATAATAATTAATGGAACCAAAAATGGAATTAAAGGACTTGATTGTATAGATTTTATTTTATCTAATGTTCCTTCCATCTTCTAATGATTGATATAATTTAGAGTTTACCAGAATCCCCCTTGCGTAATATCAAGCAACCGGGAATCTTCTTCGCCTTTTCTGTCTTTGTTGATACATATGTGTCAGGATCCTCTTTATCAGGGATAAAGACCGCCTTTACGCCTGCCTTTACTGAATCAGAAGTCTTGTAGCCTCTTGCTGCCAGAGCCTTTTCTAGAGCCTCGTCGCGGAATCCAGAGAATACAACTGTTCCAATTATTTGCACTTCTGCAATCGGCGACTGCTGAATTTTATGCGGGGCAACGGGATAAGGCAAGAATGCCCACTCTGTCTTACGAAAGGCCTCGTATTTTAGCCACAACCCTTGAAATTCCTTGAGGGCCTCAGGAGACCATCCCTTTGGCGCAACTAGGCTAGAAGTCCACTTTCGCACATCTGGCTCTAATGCCAGAAGCACTTCAAGTCGCGTCTTACCAATACCATCTGGTCTTAGAGGGCTTGCAATAAAGAGATCAATTTCAGATGCCTTTGACCATCCGTCCCGCTGCACAAGTGCAAAGAGATTTGCGCCTTTCACTGGTCCCAGCAATTTCTTCAAGGCATCCTCAGATGCATTTCTTAGAAGAGGCACTGTAGTATATCCAGCATCTACTACAGACTTCATCACTGCCGGACCAACATTAGGCCAATCCAGATGCTTAACCATCTTCATAAACTGGGAGACCAGAGTGCTAGAATCTGCTGAAACCTGCTTAATATTCACCGCGCTCTCAGGAGGTCCATCCCACGCCCAGGTTCCCTCTGGGGGATAAGAAACTGTCGCCGCAACCTCTACAGATTCAATGAGCGGAATCACATCACCACCCTTTCTGATTATAACATGAGCACCGGGACCAATCTTCCAATCAACGACGCGTCGTGCATTGACGCCTGTGACAAACTGAATTGTAGAGCCACCGAGTTGAACAGGCTCAATCTGAACCCTCGGCACTAGCTTTCCTGTGGCTGATGCATTCCACTCTACCAAGACAACCCGTGTAAGCTTTGTCTCACCATTCGGAGGCTTCCAGGCAATTGCATCCTTCGGATTCCCTTTCAGAACACGAGGCAGAGGCTTATTTAGTCTGATTACAAGGCCATCCATATCATACTGCGAATCTGATCTGCGAGTTGCAAGTAAGCTCGTAAGCTTGGGTGTATCTGAGACATCGTTCATGTGAGCAGACCACGGAGTCCAGAGACCCCATGTGTCTAACCAGGAGAACTGTTGCTGAACAGATAAATCAGGGGCCATTCCAATTATCTCATACCCAACAAAGCGGACCCTTGCAGCCTCTGGACTCGGTGCCTTCAGATGAAATTGTCCATTAACAATTGAGCGACCCAGCTTTCCCTGGGGAATTTGGTCCCTCGGCAAAATCAGTTCTCCACGAATCCATACATCTTCTGGAATTTCCTTGGAGAGGCTCCTAGGGCTCAGTGAAATATGCTGCAGCCATGGAGAAACATCTACACCCATGTTATCATCTCCAGACAAGTATAGATTCTTTGCACCAGGATTCCAGAGTCCTGAGATTCCATCTAGCTTCTCAGCTATAACGAATGTGCTAGGCTTTGGTGCCTTCCTTGTCCATTTCTCAAGCTCGTCTGCAACCTTTGCCTTATCCAGAGATCCCAGATAGAAGGGCATTCTGATGACCTTGCCTTGCCCTAAACTAGAAGGTGTAGCACGGACCTGCTTAAGAAAGGGATGCTGAGGATTGAGCTTAGCAAGCTGTTCAAGAGCCGCATCATATTCATCATCGGTCATTAAGAGTGCTTGACCATTACGATAGGCCTCATTTGCCTTAGTAAGTTTCTGAACAAGGGTGTCCATTCTATGCTTAGATTAAGTGGGGGTTTAAGTTCAATTTTTATAAGTATAATTATATTACAAGCAGATGTTAGTCTTTCTTGGAGATTCTATTTTTCAGTGGTGGGATAAAGAACAATTTAAAATTTTTTCAGAATACGATCCAGTAAATTTTGGAGTCGCAGGATATACAACGAAGGATGTCTTGGATTTTTTAATAATGACAAAAATGCATGGACTCCAGCCAGAAGTAATAGTAATCTTAATTGGAACAAACAATTCAGATCATAATTACACTACGGCTCAGACATTCGATGAAATAAAGAAAATCTTGGAGGTGGCCTTAGAACTTTCACCTAAATCCAAAATTCTTCTCATGGGCATTTTGCCCCGTGGAGAATCTAATGCAGATAGACCGCGAGTATTTAACACTACAGTAAACAAATTATTAAAAGCCGAGAAATTTCAAAAAGAAGTGTATTACATTGATATTGACTATATATTTCTAAATGGCGAAGAAAAGATTTCTAAGAAAATAATGTATGATGGGCTGCATCTGACATCTGAAGGCTATGGATTACTTTCTGAGGCGATTTCTAGTTTTATTCCGATTCTTCTTGATAATACTCTTACGTCTTGACTTGCGCTTACCACCGTTTGATGCATTTCGTGGGCGTTTTATTTGGAAGGTGTTAAAAAGAGAAGTGCGAGGTTTTTGAGTGCGGGGAATTGCAGGGTGTGGAGGTAAATTATTAGGATTTACAGTAGGATCGCCGCTATTAAATGCACTTGCACGATTTCTTCCATGTGGCCTTTCCACTTCTCTTATTGTAGGGGGTAATACAGTTCGTCTAACAGTTAATGCTCTAGGTGCTGGTGTTGGTGCTGGTGTAAATGCAACAGGGGCAGGGGTAGCGCGTGACCTGACAGAAGCGCTAGAAGTAGGACCTTCAAGTTCAGATAATTTATTTAGAACTGATTCATAATTTGTAGAATCATATTTAAAGCGAGCAAAGGGTGGAGTTATTTTAATAGACTGAGAATCAAATCCTTCAAAAATTAATTCACCATCTAATACATGAAATATATCATCAAAAAAATATACATCTCTTAAATGAACCGACTTGTCTAAATAACCCATCATTGTCTTTACATCCTCGAATCTTTTAGGGGGGGACTGGACTTGCACTCTCGATGGATGATGACGCATCATTATTACATCAAAGAAATACCCTTGATTATCACGCATTTTAATAGATTCGGGGTCTTTTTCCAGATATTGTGAATTTCTATATCTTCCCACAGCACCCTCAGGATCTCTATATCCAATTTCATCTTTAAGAAGACCGTCAACTGCAGAAACAAAAAATGGATCCGAATTATTTGTCAAAAGACAAATTGCACTAACCTTGCCAGATAGACGAAGTCTAGCTGCTCTTTTTAAAATATTTACAATATTAATATTCACTCGTGATTCTGATTTTAATTTAAATTTCAAGGCTCTAAAATTATCAGGAGTATCTGGTATACGAAATAGAGAGTCATCGCTTGAATCAATAATTGTTTGATCCAAGTCAAATACTAGGACTATGCCCATCTACCTAGAATACCGTAATTTTCCTAGGTGCTACCTCTGAATAAATGCCATAACCATCTCATCCATCAGACGCATCTGATCCTCGCTATTGGTAGGTTTATCCGTGGCTTTAACTTTTTTCGGCGGAGCACCAACAATATCTTTCGGAACCACTGAGGCTACTGGTGGCCTTGCAATGACTTCCTGAAAGAAACGAACTGACTGCTCTACCGCCCGAGACATAATAATTGCATCCTTGATTAGTGGCTGCGCTGCGGGCACCTTCCATCTCGGAACTTCAGAAATAATCAAAACCATTAATGCCAAGCATTCCTGTTTTTGCTTAGACGAAAGCCTTGCCTGTTTTCCTCTCCAGAGATCAATGAGGCTCTGGAATTCCTCATGCATTCTTACCAATCCCCGCCTCGCTAAATCCTTGTAAGCCTCGGCTAGGACTGCCGCAATATAGTAGCCAGCTTCTGCCTTATCTATTTTAACAGAACCAGATCCAGTTCTTCGTGCAGTTGTTAAGCTAAAGCCTGCACCCTGTGCCCTGACTTTTTTATCTTCATCTAAAAACCATTTTATCCAGAATAATGCCTTTTCAATATTTACTTCTTCGCAGGCCTGTAATATATGATTACCAACTATCTTCATGATTAATTGATCATGTTGAGGAATCCATACCTTCCTGACAGCCTCGGACTCCCTGGGAGCAGGGGTTGATTGAATCCAAAGGGGGTCATGGGTGTCATCTGGAACCTTTGGCCACGTTATCTTTCCTTGCCTAGGTAATGTCTGAACAACTAGGATAACCTCTGATGCTTTTTTCTGAAATTCAGGATCACGATATAAGGCCTCCATATCAAGTGCACCAACACGATCCTCAAGTGCCTTAGTTCGTTCCTGAAGAAACACAAATATCCGGAGGCTTGTTAAATGCACGTGCTGAAAGACATATGACCAGATAAGGCGAATCCAAATTTCAAATCCCCCACTGCATAATAAATCTGCACTATAATGCAAGGCCTTCCCAGTTGCAGATGGCCCCGATTGAGATATGACTTCTTGTAGAGTTCTCACACAGTCTCTTGCGTCATAACCAAATCTGGTTTTCACGGAAGGCCTTTCAGATTTTTTTTCCTTTTTTGGAGCCTGGACTACTTGTGCGAGTCCAGGTATTTTTACTTGTATCCTATCCATCTTTACAGGTGGCGTAGAATATGGATTTCTGAAGTTGGCGTCCATGTCATGGGAACTCGCTCAACTCCCACCGTTTCAAATGTCGGCAAGCTGGCATCTGGAAGTCTAGAACAGAACACTAAGGACCCCTTGGGCATCTCGGCACTGAGTTTCTGAAAGATGGCATCCTGAGTCTGCTTATCAAAGCACATATTACTCAAGAAAACTAGTTTAGCATCCTTATATTTAAATACGGGATTTAAGAAGGATGCTTCATATAGCTTAATTTTTGCACCGGCACTTGGTATTGCGGACCTTAACTTTAGAAGTGCCTGCTTAGCCAGGGCAACACGTTCAGGAAGAACTTCAATACCTACAGAGGAATCAAAGAGTCCAGATAGACTCATATAGAGAACTGCACGTCCACGTCCAGATCCTAGGTCATAGAAACGGCCGGAAGATATAGCTTCTTTCTGAAGGTAGTCTAACATGAGTTTTAAGGTTGGCCATTCGACTTCGCCATATGTAAGATTATGCTCACCTGCTGCTATAGTCTTTGGTAGATCAGAATACATAGGTGCAAGAATTGCACTAATTGCATCAGCATTTATTCTAACTGCACCATGACCAGCTAACCGCCGACGCATGGTTCCTTTAGCTCTTATGCGTCGTGTTTTTGTTAGTCCTCCCTCCATATCTACATTATTTGTATTTTGGCCCAATTACCTTTTTCCCGCGAAGCTTCCTGGAAGTTCTAGGAATTAGACCCTTTGCCTTCAAGCTAGCAGTGGCCGTGAAGCCAATAGATTCACCCCTCTTATATCGTCTTAGTAAGTCCTTATTTTTCCTTGTTGCTCTATATCCTCCGCTCCAGCTCTTAGAACATGGACACGTCATTCTAGAAGAGGTTTAAACTTTTTACAGCGAAAACTACTATGGATCTTAGACACGAACTTCATAAAGTATTCTTACGCAGTCCTACCAATTTATTTGATGAATTTATTAAGGAGTGTCAACGATGGTATTCTCAACCGGCTCATACATTTACAGAAATGCGAACAAGAGATAATAAGAAAATTCGCGGAGATATTTTTGAAGATTTTTGTGTATTGTATCTCAAAGAAATAAGAGGATACCAAGATGTCTGGCTACTTGAAGATTTACCTGAAGATTTACTTACAAGTCTATCTTTAAAACGTCGCGATATGGGAATTGATATTATTGTTAGACACAATGGGGAATGGTTTGCAGTCCAATGTAAATATAAGACACCCCAAGAGAATAAAAAATCCTATGTAACATGGGCTTCTTTATCAACGTTTTATGCAATGTGTCTAAGAACTGGGCCGTGGGCAAAATATATTATAATGACTAATTGTGATTATACTCGCCATCAAGGTCCGAAAGGGCCCAAGGATATATCAATTTGTTTAGGAACCTTTCGTTCAATAAACCCAGATGAATGGTTGAAGATGTGCAATGTTGAAGGAAGGCAGATAAATGAACTAAGGCAGAAGGCTACCAATGAACTTACGCCAGAGGAAATACGGGCTCTACGCCTGGCATACTACACTTCACGCGAACCATCTTGTATTCATAATACCGAAAACCTTCAAATGAAGTCTTAATCTTATAATCAAGAATACTATATTCTCCTAGATATTCAGTGCAACCGTTATAATCAGTATTAAATATGTTAAAATATCGTGAACTTGTAGAAGCAACTCTAAAGATCTTGGTCTGCCTATAATGTTGCTGATTGCCTGCAGGGTGCCCAGGTGATTTTAGAATACCAGGACCAATCATATAGACAATTTTCCCATCACGTTCAATGGATTCAAGGGAATCCTTATGATCCTTTATTAAAATCTGCATTCTAAATACGTAAAGTAATCTTTTTTTAGACCAATAAAATTGATGCAATTAGCATGCCACGCATAGATTTAATGACACATATCCTCTGGCTCCAGAAAGATATAACTGCCGAACTTACAAAGACTTCTGGTGAGAAAATAGAGCTTAGCGTAGGAACACTAATACGATATAGAAATAGACCTGATGGTGTAAAAATCACCGGGTTTAGTTCTAAGGAGGAAGACACACGTGGTCCAATTGGCTTATATTATCTGCCATGGAGAGGTGATCACTGGGCCGAAGTGGCATGGAGCCTGCGAGGAAATCCAAGACACCTTATTGCATTTCCTGCTGGCTCTAGGCATTATGGAGAGCAAATCGAATGGAATACGGTGGAACTTCTAAGTGAGAATGAAATCTTACAAATCAAGATGCTCCTCCTGGAGGCGTGAGATAAGTTCCTTGGTTGTAGACTCCCATGTGTAAGTCAGAACCTTCTCCTTGGCCTTGATGCCATGCGTCTTTCTTTTTTCTGAATCATTCAGATACGAGTCCATTGCTACATAGACATCATGGGGATCACAGACATGCGCTTCTCCACCAACTGCACTATGAATTGATGGTAGATAATAGCGGAACTTCGGTTTCACTAATCCAGAATTCTCCTTTGAGCAATATTCCTTGTATCCACCGAGATCAGGGACCACCTGGGGGATTCCTACACCCATCTGCTCAAAGGTGCAGAGACCCCAGCCCTCCCCATCGGCAGTAGAGATACCAATATCTGCAACATTATATAAGACATTAATATCTTCATCCTTGAATACCATGTCTTGAGATGAAACCATCAGGCGATTACCATACTGCTCAATTGGTAGCCCTGCTTTTTTTAGTTCACGCACAAAGACCTCAAAGAGCCACCAGCCTCCTTTCTCACCCTTGTCACAAATGCAGAGAAGAACAATTTGTTTTGCAGGGTTTTTCTGAAGAAGCTCCACGAAAGCCATAATCATAATATCGTAGCGCTTGCGTGGCTGGTTTCTATTAAGACTCATAATAACAAAGGCATCCTCAGGTAACTTCAAGGATTTGCGAGCAATATCCCTCGGAACAGTAAAGAATACCTTAGAGTCAAATCCATGCCCTAGAACTGAGATAGGCCTTGTGACTCCCTGCTCCTTGAGCTGCTTCTTCCAGTAGGGTGTAAAGGTGAAAACGCGATCAGAATCACGATTCAGAATATCAATCATAGCCTGATGCTGATTCTCATAGACTTGATCGCAATAAATCCAGACCTTGAATGGCCTCGGTGTTGCTACTTTGCGAATTTCCTCTAAGAAACGCGTAACTATAGCCATGTCATTGTAAATCATGACGACATGGGGATTCTTTTTTCGGATAGTTTCTAGGAGTCCCTGGTAACCAAACCCCTGCTGCAGAGGCTGCTCAAGTGCAGTGGCGTCTATTACTTCTACATTGGAGGGATATGGACGGAAATCAGAGGGAGCCTGAGGATGCCGCTGGAATCCGTAGTGGAAGAGTTCTAGGTTTGGATGTTTAGAGAGCTCCTTGAGAATTCCGTAGGATACCTTAGAATATCCGGTATATTGCTGGGCATGTGTGCTAACAAGCATGAAACGGAGTCTTTGCGAGCTGGTTTGTTCTAGTATCTGATTTAAGGGGGCCTCCTGTGATTTAGAGGGCACAAGGACTTCGTCAATTGACCTCAGATAGGAAGGTAACATTACTATCTGAGATTATGTGTAGCGAGTTTAAATCACTGTTACTCTAAGTGAGTTATTTCAAACACTAAAAGGGATTCACGTTGATTAAAATCTATTAGCCGATTAAATTCATCGCGGAAACTTATATCAAGACTCATCATGCGAGCAATAGGTGCAGGACTAGATTCAAAGAGCGAATGGTCAGTTTCCTTATTTAAGAGTAAATAATTTGCCGAACCAGGCACCAAATAAAAAATATGAAAACAATCTTGACTACCGTTTCCTAATTCCATCCGTGACAGATTTTTTCCGTCTGATTCAATATGCAAATAAATAGTTTTCATAAAATTATCAACATCCACTGGTAGAATGCTTATTATACTACCATTTACATCACTTGTATAATCTTGAAGGCCAAATCCTAGAAGTCTCGCAGGAGTATTCACCGCTAAAATAGCTAATGTGTTCAAGTCAATATCATCGTGAGGGTTTCCAGAATAAAAGAGGAGACTATAAGGAACCGTATTAGAACTTGTAATCTGAACTCTCTTGCTATTCTGATTTAGTATTACTGCATATGTATTTTTCTTATTAGGAATTGCATTTAATTGTGTCTGGAGTTCAGTTAGAAGTGAAGACTCTGTATAATATCCAGGCCTCAAGGTAATTTTTACTATTAGACCACCCTCCTGGAAATCAAAGGTATTCCATCCCACATTGACATTATAAATATAACTGGGAATGCAGCCATTCATGAGTTCAATCGACATAATATTGGTTAAGGGCCTGCGTAAGGTATAACGAAATTGGTTAGAATTAAAGTTTTGAATGAGATTGCGGTCACGCGAATTAACAACAATAGTAGTGCGTCGGATAGCTCTCTTAATCTTTGTTTGATCCTTCATAAGAACATGTTGCCCTGAACTTGTTGGTACATTTGGATCAGTTGTATTTACTAGTGCTACAAATTCAGACATCTATCTTTAATAAAATAAAAGGTTTATACTAAAATGCTTTGATCAGTTTTTAAAATAACTATTAATTATATCATAATATATAGTTATTTTGTAAATCTATATGCCGGAATCAATTATTAAGTTGTAAATAGACTATAATTGCATAATTTAGAGTACCAGTTCCAATATTATCTACATTGTTATTAAATACACCCGAAGTTATTCCACTGACTGTTAATTTTAATGGAGAGCCAAGGTTTGTTTGAGCTCCAGTTATTGGTGTAGTTGGCTCAACTGTCATAGAAACAACTTGATTATTACTTGAGTCTGTAAATTTCATTTCCATATAATTCATTTTACCATAAGTAGGACTAGGTGTAGGATCCCAATAAGCAATAGTTCCAGTAATAATTGGTAAATGTGACATGTCGTAGATTGGATTTAAAAAAATAGAAAATCTATCTGAATCAGTACCGCCACCTACATATCCTAATCCAAAATTCTCAGGTATTATACTTTCATCATGCCAGATTGTAGAAGAAAAATTAAAGTTTGTTGCTGCCTTAGGAGCTTTAATTTCAACTGTAGTTGTATTATATGAAAGTGGATTTCTCCATTGAATACTTGAAGGAACCCCGCCAACATATGTCAATACTTGACCTGGAGTTGGTTGCTGAGGAGGTAATATAAGCCCTGCCGGACCAGGAGGTCCTTGAAGTCCGCCATATGGGAGTAAGGACCACCGAGTATTACCATCTCCAATTTTAAATTGGCGTGTGTCTAATTCAATACCCATTTCACCCGAAGCTAATACAGGGTTTGCAAATGTCCAGCTTAGAGATGTGTCTCTTCTAAATTGTATCTGTATATGTGGCATATCTATAGAAAATCAGTAAAAAAAAGGGGAATTATATACAATCTATAAGTGTGTTATTATTCATATTATTTTCAGAATCTCCTAGGTCAACCTTTTCTATATTAACAGGTAACTGTATTGAATTACCTCCATCTAAAATTATAGATAAATCATGTCCTGCATTTAAATAATCAAGTTGAAATGATGGACCTCCATCTAAGACTATATTACAGTCACTCGCATTACCACAATCAATTAATGGACAAATCGAGTAATCAGTAGATGAGATTCCACCATCAAAAATAAGATCTTGTTCATCTTCCTCTGGATATATAGATTCTAGATATTGAATTGAACCTTCTCTAGTTGGAAAATTTGTTGATCTAGCATATCCTCCATTAATTGTAATGACTACCATATCTGTAAACTGTTCTGCTCCTTCTCCGCAGTCAAATATTGGGCCGTGAGAATACTCAGTTGTAGAATTACCAGCATCAAATACTGCAATAAGATTTATATACGACCTTAATAATGTTGAATATGTCATAAAAACTGGATTAAATTTATAGAATTGATTCTTTGCGAGATAATTATATCTGCATTCAAGATGTTTAACTGTAGTAATTAGAAATTCAACGGATGCTTCTAATGTAACTACGCTGTCTATTGATAACTGACTTGCGAAAGACCATTTAGTATCATATTCTTCTTCGGTATTTTTAACTAAAATCTGCCCTGGTAATCCTCCAGATGGTATTCCACGCCCTCGCGGTCCCCTTATACCCTGCGGGCCTTGAGGACCTGTTGGACCTTGTAGACCACGTGATCCCTTTGCACCCTGGGGTCCCTCAGCACCTGTTGCACCTTGCAGGCCACGTGATCCCTTTACACCCTGTATACCTTGAGGCCCTGTTGGACCAATTAATAATGGATAAAATAATATATTTTTAATATGATATCCTGAAGAATACATTAGAAAATTTGCATGAAGAGGATTTAATAGTTCTTTATTGATACTATAAACTAAGAATCCATCAATATAATACTGAAGATTGGAACCTGCATATTGAATACTAAATACTGTAGTAGTAGTAAATTCTCCAGTACATATCTTTATTAGAGTATCATTCTCATAAATGCAAATTGATCTATCTTCACTAATATGAAATCCAAAATCAATATTTGATGTAGCTGTATTCAATGATGGAAAATACGAAAGGCCAACAACTACACTTGGATAAAGTGATCCAACACTAAATGACAAATTAAAATTTATAAATGCCTCAAGTGAGTATATACTTGCATTCCAGCCATCAATTAAGCCGGTTTTAATAATAGTTGATGAATCCTTTTGGTTAATTGCACAGTTATTTAATTGATTTTGCACTAGAGTAAAGGTTCCTTTAGCAAACTCACCCCTTTCACCAGTTGCACCATCTTTACCAGTTTTACCAATTTTGCCTGTCATACCTGTTGCACCAGTATAACCTGTTGCGCCTTTTTTTCCTATTTGACCATCTTTACCATCTTTACCGGTATATCCTGTTTGACCATCCTTGCCATGTTTACCAGGTTTACCTGTAACGCCGGTTGAACCTGCTTGACCTGTTTGTCCAGTTTGACCATACTCACCTTGCTGACCAGTTTGACCAGTTTGACCAGTTTGACCAGTTTGACCAGTTTGACCAGTTTGACCAGTTTCACCTATTTGACCAGTATAACCGGTTGCGCCTTTTTTTCCTATTTGACCATCTTTACCATCTTTACCTCCTTGGCCTGTTTGTCCAGTTTGACCATTCTCACCTTGCTGACCTGTTTGACCTGCATTACCAGTCTGGCCATCTTGACCAGCTTGGCCGGTTTGACCAGTTTGACCAGTTTGGCCAGTTTGACCGGTCTGACCAGTTTGACCATCTTGACCATCTTGACCTGCTTGACCTGTTTGACCAATTTGACCAATTTGACCAGTTTGACCAGTTTGACCATGTTCACCTGCTTGACCTGTTTGTCCAGTTTGACCATGTTCACCTTGCTGACCAGTTTGACCTGCATTACCAGTATGGCCATCTTGACCTGTCTGGCCAGTTTGACCTTGTTCTCCAGTATTACCGGTTTGGCCTGCTTGACCAGTTTGACCATCTTTACCTTCCTGACCAGTTTGACCAGTTTGACCATCTTTACCTTCTTGACCAGTTTGACCAGTTTGACCATCTTGCCCTACTTGTCCAGTATAGCCTGTTTCACCAGTTTGACCATCTTTACCATCTTGACCAGATTGACCAGTTTGACCAGTTTGACCATCTTTACCATCTTGACCAGATTGACCAGTTTGACCAGTTTGACCAGTTTGGCCAGTTTGACCATCTTGACCATCTTGACCAGTATAACCAGTTTGACCAGTTTGGCCATCTTGACCTGCTTGACCATCTTGACCTGCTTGACCATCTTGACCAGTTTGACCAGTATAGCCAGTTTGACCAGTTTGACCAGTTTGACCAATTTGTCCAGTTTGTCCTGTTTGACCATCGTGGCCTGCTTGGCCAGTATAACCAGTTTGGCCATCTTTGCCAGTATAGCCAGTTTGGCCATCTTGACCTGTTTGTCCACTTTGACCAGTTTGACCATCATGGCCTGCTTGGCCAGTTTGGCCAGTTTGGCCAGTTTGTCCAGTTTTACCATCTTGACCAGTTTGGCCAGTTTGACCATCTTGACCAGTTTGGCCAGTTTGACCACTTTGACCAGTTTGACCATCGTGGCCTGCTTGGCCAGTATAACCAGTTTGGCCATCTTGTCCAGTATAGCCAGTTTGACCAGTTTGACCAGTTTGACCAGTTTGACCAATTTGTCCTGTTTGACCATCGTGGCCTGCTTGGCCAGTATAACCAGTTTGGCCATCTTTGCCAGTATAGCCAGTTTGG
>Ga0214923_10003551_pt1 | contig 19470 bp, 24 predicted proteins | sample LL1510_MetaG_FD_177993 | JGI IMG/M metagenome (GOLD analysis project Ga0214923, IMG submission 177993) | Freshwater microbial communities from Lake Lanier, Atlanta, Georgia, United States - LL-1510 | ecosystem: Environmental > Aquatic > Freshwater > Lake | place: USA: Georgia | collected...
CTGTGGCATGATAGTTGCCGTCCATGTCAATACGACCAAAATACTTGTTGTCGCCAAAAGGACCACCATCAGTGACAAGTATCTGTCCGGCATACTTGCTGTGAACAGTGGCACGACTAAATGCCACGGGCTGACCTTCTGCGGTCTGTAATTTAACTTTGATACGCTTGAGGGTCCTGCCAGCTCGATCAAACATTGCCTGAATGTTGGCAACATTGACAGCAGCCACTGGAGCCGGGGCAGGGGCGGTAGCACGAACAGTAAGAGTGGTGACCCAGGCCAATTGCTTTTCGCTGAGCCGCCCCCACCTACGAAAGTTAGCAATAAGGTCACCAGCAAAGTCGCGATCGCGAACACTGAGTTGACCAATAACTGCTTCTAGAGCCTCGAGTTGGGGCTTCTGAGCAGCATCTAGTGTAACAAAACGGGGAGCAAATTTCTTGTAAGCCATATCTATCTCCTTTGTTTCAGTGTACCGTTAGTATAGCAAAAATGGTCTAGGCTGTCAACTTGTTGTTATTTTACAACTTAGCAATTTGATACAGTATGCCTCTAGGCGTTACAGTTTTGGTAACGCCCTCGGCGGCCCAATCTGCCTCCAAAATACGCAACCATTTACGGTCTTTAACTTGAGGGCTGTCAATTTTAATAGCGACCCTACGCACACCGTATGCTTCGTAAATACGGCCGCTATAAATGCTGTCAAGTGCCATCATCATAGCATCAACCCGCCGTTGAATTTTTGAGTCCCAACGGCTCTTGTTAGCATAATTACGCATTCTAGCGTCTTGAGCGGCCCACCATTTATTAGGGGCTTCTTGTGTATCTTTATCTACAGTTAGCATAACTAAGTCCTTAATGAGAGTTAAGTTCTGGGTTACAACTGTTAACAATTTCACGCTCTACAGCGTGAGCGGGCTTACGACCTCTAACAACATCAACTAATAGTATAGCAAAAACCTCGGGACCATGCAACCTAATACTGCGGCATAAAGCCCACGATTTGTTCTCAGTTAGTGCTCTGCGAACATGCTTTTGCCAGCGTATTTTGAGAGCACGATTAACTTGGCTACCACACACTGTAATGCCTACATAATGCTGGTCGGTCACGGTATTGACCAACATGTAGACAGCATGTCGGGTGTCTTGTCTGCGTTTGCGTTTTGCATTTTCCATACTCGTAGTATAGCAAAATGGGCAACCGCTGTCAAATTGTGGCAGGAAAACAACACTCAAATACCTGTTTTCCAGGCAAACGAGTGTTGTTTTTACACCACTAGATGTTGTTTTTCTGCCTATTAATGCAGAGTTCGATTTGGTGCTGTAAGCTCGTCTACGCCTAGAATTTCTAAGATCGCTGCTACTACTTTGTTAGGCTCTGTAAACCCGCTTTCGGGACCAAACACTGTTTTTAGGTTACCGTCCTTGTCAAGCAAGAAACCTATATCGGTGCTCTCAATATCTAGATCATCAGTCTCTTCAAGTTCTACTACGTTTGCATCGGGTTCTTCTACTACGTTTGTACGTTTTGACATTTGGAACTCCTTTGTTCACTTAGTATTTACTTAAAAAGGATTAAACTCATTAACACAGTTTGACCACAAAATCCTAGACAGATAGTTGCTATGTAGAGGAAATTCTTCTCAAATAGGCTTTTAAAGAAAACTGCAATAAGAGCTCCCCAGACAAACAACATAATATCTACTGGTGGCATCCGATCACTTTGGTTGGTCAACACTGCTAATAAAGTAGGTACACTGCTTAAGTGTAGCATAATTATCATTAGCCATCCTAGAGTATGAGCACTGACATTACCTAAGTGCTCGGTGATAAAGTGCAAGATGGCCGCAGGTACATGTGCCACATAGTTTACTACTCGTCCAAATCTCTCATTTGTTGTCATTGATATCTCACTTGTAAAAAATATGACGTCCTATTTTGGTAATACGTTCCCGTTTCCAACCAGGACTAACATAGTCAGCATGATAATAAAGAGCTTCTGTCAAGCTAGGTAGCCTGAAACCTTCTAGTAGAACTTTTTTAGCCACATCCATACTTTCATTATACACAGGTCTATGTATAACGCGACTGGCACTCTCTCTGTCGCAGTACCAACTAAATTGGCAAATCACACGCTGATAGATGATGTTCTTTTGATAAACTACGCGGCAAATGTCGTCGGGAAAGCCTTCGGTCTGGGCACGATTGATTGTAACTTGTGCCACAGCAACTTTGCCCTCAAAAGGTTCGTTACCGGCTTCAAAGTAGATATTTCGAGCAAGACAAGCAAGTTGACGTTCACGATGTTCGGCTGTAATTGTACTTCCTTTTACAACTTCTAAGTTGTTAAATTTAGATTCAACTACCCATTTTAGCAAACCGTAACTGGCATAGGCTGCAACGGCCATGAAAATAATTCCAATAGATTGGATTATGTATTTTTGGATATTTGGGGAATGAGTTCCCCCAATATATTCATTTTCCATAATACCTCCTTTTTGTAAGAACATAAAGTCCTACATTATAGTATATATTAAATTGAAAAACAGTGCAAGCAACTTGAGCTATTTGTTGCTTGGATAAACAATTAAGGCGGAATACCTTTAGAAAGATTTAAGTTTACGGTCTTAGTTACCGTACATGTTGGATCACTGACTTTTCTTATTTCTATAGTAGCACTAACAATTACATTATGATATACATTTGATGTGCCTACTCCCAAAGCCACAATCTGTTGAGCAACTATTGTCGTCCATGCGGTAGGTAATGTTGCACCTGATTGCAATACCCCATCATCATACCATAGCTGTCCTTCTATAAAGACGTTGCAATCGGGCCCGTCAGAAAGATCAAGATTTAATGCAGTTACTCTTATCTCATAGGCATCAGGTAACGCAGGATCACCATTTAGTGCTCCTGTATACCAAGCCCCAGTGACTGGTGTACCCACTCCATTAAAACTAAACCTACCATTATTATATACTTGTAGGTTTAGACCACCACTGCTGGCTTGAGGATAAATAGCAGAGTCATTTCCAAAACTACCACTCGCTAGATTACATGGTGCAGAAGTGGTGGTTGTAGTGGTTGTAGTGGTTGTAGTGGTTTCGCTAATAATAGGTCCAGAGGTAGTGGTACTTGTAGGTCCAGAGGTAGTGGTACTTGTAGGTCCAGAGGTAGTGGTACTTGTAGGTCTAGAGGTAGTGGTACTTGTAGGTCTAGAGGTAGTGGTACTTGTAGGTCCAGAGGTAGTGGTACTTGTAGGTCCAGCAGTTGTAGTTGATGTGGTTGACGTACTTGTACTAGTTGTCGAAGTTGATGTTGTGCTAGTGGTACTGGTTGTGTAACCACATACCAAACTGTTTTCTTCTATAACACGATAATAACTCAGACCGGTTCCATCTGCATAAATGCCATACAAATTATAATTTTCACAATAGGTATTAAGTAATGTTCCTTCTTCGGGCACAGACTCCAATGACGCACTATAGGGCGGGCAACATTTGCTTAATATTCTTGCTTTAGCTAATGCTGCCTCGTCAGTATAATCTACAGCACTTATTGTAGCGATATCAATGCCTAGACCTTGTGCAATAGAATTGTTTTTGCCTTGTACAATAGCTGCTCTGATAGCTTCTCCATAAACCGTATTATCAACAGAATTTTCAATCCATTCACGATATCCTACTTGGAAATCGTCTTGATGAGCTGTTTCTAAGGTTTGAAGAAAATTGACAATTGCGGCTAACCCACCTACAGAATCAGTAGGGTCTATCCTAGCCGCCTTTAAGTTTCTACGTTCGAGAATAAGACGCTTTTGAATGTCATTGTAAAACTGATTTACAGTGTTTAAAATTTCTTGGTTAGTGCTGTCATTTACCATTGCAGCATATTTTGTCTTTATTGCTGCTGCATCTATCTCGTCGGATGCAAGACCTTGTTGAGCGTTGGCGATAGCTGTGTCCACAGCTTTTTTGAAATCAGTTCCAGTTTGGCTAGATAGAATTTTTCTTTGTCCCTGCAAAATTCCAGCCAATCGTATATTATATTGAGTTCCATGAAATGATCCCATCATATCATCCATGGTGGGGTTCCCAAACACACCATTACCAGAACCAGTTAAACCTACACGTGATTCCTTTTTATAATTTAGACTATCATATAACTTGGTCTTGTCTTTTTCTATATTAATCACAGTGCTAGCTACAGGAAATTCTATTTGCCCGAGTTTCTGTCCTAATTCCTCGAACGTACCGGCATTATTCGGTCCTATACTAGCAACTTGTCTAGCGACTCCAGAAAAATCTTTAAATACTGAAACTGTATCAGCAGACATAACACGAGTAGGGTCTAGAACATCAGATAATGTTGATATAGGTTTTTGAAAATGAGTAGCCCGTACCACATCAGCAACAACATTTTTCGGTGCTGCTGAAAATAAACTTGCTATCCTAGAAACACTTGCTGACGATATTTGTGTGGGATTAACACCATTATTGGTCAAGTAATTAGAAAAACTAGGGATGTTTTTCCCGATTAAGTTTTCTGCTATCTTAACTGGTGAGTAGAAATTGTTAATAGAATCTTTGGGAAACATTGATCCCCATTGTCCTAAATCTTTTGTAAGTGAACTAAATGCCTGTGAAGATTGGTTTATGCTATTTTGTAAAGTTCCCAAAAAACCAGTAGGATTAGGTAAGCCCTGTGACACTACAGTTGATAACGTACGAGTCAAACCTGAAATTGGATTTAATAAACTACTGGCCATACCTCCAGTAATTTGACCAAATGTATCTTTTAAATTTAATTTTCCCAATTGTGGGTTTAAGGCGTTTTCAAAAGAACCTAAAGCGAATCCAGATTGTTCGCAAAAACCTTTTGCCATACTAACACATTCCGTAAGTCCAGGAATACCATTAGTCAAAAAACTTTGTGATTGGTTAACAACATTATCGAATAAATTTGCACTAGGAAAGGTTATACCTTCAGGTAAAAGTGATGAAATCACATCTCCACTCATTACTCCGGTTAAACTACCACTTATGTCACCCATAGCATTTTTTACAGCATCACCACACACATTTGTAGCTTGTGAAATAATGCCACCAAATTCGCCCTTGACTTGATCAACTATACCACCCATTGACCCAGCAAGATCAGGAATTAAATCAGTACCTATAGCACCAAAACTTTGTGCTAGAGAGCCAAGTCCATCGAGCCCAGGTACACTAGGCAGACCGGGAATACTGGGTAATCCAGGGATACTAGAAAGTCCACCCAAAGCACCACCAGCAAGGCTGCTTAATCCACCTAGACCCGGCACGAGCCCAGCACCACCTAATAATCCAGCACCGGCTACACTACTAACTACACTTAATAGACCGCATCCCATAATTTGTATTTATTGGTGGTCAGCCACCAACCTGTACATCGCAGCTACCAATCACAACACGACATCCACAAGCCACAGGATCGCCGGCACGTGCGAAAGGCTTCCCTTCAACTAGTACCGAACAACTACCTTTTATAATCGGTTGCGGAAAATTATGAGGATTGGGTTTTTTAGTGAAGGGTGGATGTGGCGTACACATTGTACCTTGATGAATAGCTGGTTTGCCATTGACCATTACACTACATGCAGCGGGGAATATAGTTACCCCGCCAAACATAGCTCGTTCTTGACCTAATCTACCAGCACCAGGCATTAATGCGAACTTATGGTATCAGTTGGTAGAAAACTATCAGTAGCCCCGTCGTTTTCTAAAACTTTAATGTAATGCTCTTTTAATTTATCGTGGGTAGGACACATGCTAACAACATGCCGATCTCTATAATGTAGGTTATCACGATCTGGATCTAACCCAAACATTGCCTGTAGAACACCGATACCTTCTGGTGTAGTTAACACTACGCAAGGTTTATGTAGTTCATAAGTTTCGCTGTTATGACTAACTAATTTACCTACAATTTCATCACCATTGATTAACTTTAAACTGATTACATCATCTGTTTTTAATTTAGAACGCTCAATTAACATTTTGATTTTCCTTTAGTTGTATAAAAATTGATTCATCTAACCGGGCTAGTCCGTTGTATCCACCCTTTACGAATAAATCCCCGTCTTTATAAATTTGGGGTACTGTGCGATGTCCTTCGTTGACTATAAATTGTTTTGCCTCGGGATCAAGGTCAATTCGTACTTCGGTAAATTCAATACCCTTTAATCTTAATAAATTTTTAGCACGATCGCAGAACGGACAATTATCTTTACTATAAACAGTAAGAGCCATACTTTTCCTTATTTTAAATTACTGGTAGTGCTGCTTTATCTACTGAATCACTCATTACCCCGATTACATAATTAGTGCTTTCTGATTCTTGTAGAGCAGTTTGTTTCTTATTAATATTTACATGTTTATTAAACCATGGTATAGGATTTGTCTTCGGATGATCCTCGGTGTACTTGATAACAATTTCCTTTAATCTTACAAAGGCTGTGTAATCAACAAAATCACATAAAATTTGTTGATTCAATCCAATAACAACACCTTTTTTAAACAAGTAGTCAGCCCAGGCCTTTTCTTCTCTTATTACATCCATATACATATTATAGACTTCTTCACGACAATCGCGGGCTGCCACAGCGAATCTAGCATCATCCTTTTGTACTTGGTTAATAATATAAGCGGTCCAGTCGGCATGCAGAATTTCATCTTGCAGAATTAGTGCAATGATATTACCATTGCCAATGAAAATACGATTTTCCACCATGGCAAGACTTGTAGCAAACGACACCATAAAGCGAAATGCTTCTAAGGCATAGCTGGCGTTTAAGGCCATCCAAATTGCTCGAATATGCATTTCTTCATCGACATCGGGCTTGCCTAACTCTTTGAGACAATTGATTTCGTGTAGCCTATCATAGTATCTTCCAACACTGGAGGCCATATCTATAATTTCTTGAGTATCATGAATAGTGTTAAACACATCCTTGGGCACGCCATATACATTGCGTATAATATGACTATAGCTTTTGCTATGAATATTAGTTTCGAAAAAACTCCAGTTGTTTACTAGTGCCTCTAATTCTGGTACACTGACTACTGGATTAAAGATCTGTGCCGGAGCACGACCCTGTATACTATCTAGGGCAGTTTGACGTAGTAAATTGCTAGTAAAAATATGTCGAACAGCATCGGTAGCTTCTTTGAAATCAATTTTATCTTTTGTTAGTGTGACTTCTTCCGGAACCCAAAAAAACCCTCGGGCTGTTTCTTCAAACTTTTGTATACGTGGATATCTTACTTCTTCAAATCTTTGTACTGTAACTGGGCCAGCTGGATCCAAGAACATCTGTCGTTTGAGATAATTTGTCTGTGTTTGTAAGTTATATTGTCGTTTGCTCATTTTTGTTCCTATAATACGCAACTATCACAATTTTCTTGATCCAATTCTTCTTCCTCTAGAGGTGCCTGAGTGGTAGTTGAACTCGCGATCATACTCTTAGCACCAACCTTATTGATCAAACTGTAATAGATAGTTTTTAAACCCCAACGGTATGCTCGCATTAGATTACCGGCAATGACCGTACCTGGTATTTTATTGTCTTGATAGAAGGCGGGATTATAAAATGTGTTTGTGCTTAAACTTTGATCAATATAGGCTGCAAGCACCGCAGCAGTTTTTAGATAATCTTGACAGTCACGTTGTTCCCACATTAGTTGATAACGTTGTTTTAGGCGGCGATATTCGGGTACAACCTGAACGAAAGACCCTGCCTTACTCTCTTTTACAGAAATCAATTCCATGGGCATTTCGATACCGTTAGTAGAATTTAGTACCACCGAACTAGACTCAACAGGAGCTACTGCCATTAAAGTAGCATTACGAATGCCAGATTTTAGTAACCTAGCTCGTAGGGGTTCCCAGTCAAGACTTGGAGTGAAATCCGCTAGCTCATTAACTGCCTGGGCTCGACGCTCCCAAGGGAAAATTCCCTTACCGTAGTAGGTCTGCGACGACTTACTGCAAGCACCACGCTGCTCGGCCAATTCTACACTCATCTCGGTTAGGTAATAGGCCTGATGTTCCATCCAACGCCGAACTTCTGCTAAGGCTGTTGGTTCGCCGTACTTGAGGCTCTTGCGAGCATGCCAATAGGCAAGATTAGTGATGCCAACCCCAAGTGGTTCAAAGTCCTTGTTAGCCAATTCGCTTTGTATACTCAGGAAGTCTTGATAGTTTAGTAAGTTGCTGAGACTGCGTACTAGGATTCTACAGCACTTACGCATTTCTTGTGGGGTACGGAAACTGCCCCAGTTTATACTCCCCAAGGTACATAAGGCTATTCGACCCTCGGGATCTTCAATTCTTTGAAAAGGGCGGGTGGGTAGTAATATTTCCTGGCATAAATTTGATTGATATATGGGATCCAGCTGCGTGTCAAATGGCCCTTGAGCAATGACATTGTCTATGTTGACCAGATATATGCGACCGGTGTCGGTTCGCTCTTTGAGAATTCCGTTTTTGAATATTTCATCTGCTGGTAGCACCTTGGTCTTTTTTGTCGGATCTTGTTCATACTTTACGTATAGTCGCTCAAATTCTTGAGTGTCTCTATAGAACGCTTCGTATAAGTCAGGCACTTCATGTGGATCAAACAAGGTAATATTTTCGCTGTTCTTAAATCTACGCCAAAACATACCACTGACTACCACACTATAATCCATTTGCCTAACACGAGTTTCTTCGGTGCCTTGGTTATTCTTTAGTACAATAAGGTCTTCAAACTGTGCATGCCAGATTGGAAAGGTAACTGTACAACTGGCATTACGAATACCACCTTGACTGCAACTGCGTAGGTCCGAGAACCATTTCTTCATAAAAGGTACTAGACCCGTATGTTTGATCTCACCGTTACGAATCGGTGCACCTAAGGGTCTAATTCTGCCAATTTCTAAACCAATACCAGCTCGTTTGCTGGCATATTTGGCCATCATTTCGCCAGCAGCAAATATGCTATCAAGAGTATCATCGCTGCTGATAAGCACACAACTACTAAATTGTTTAGTCGTAGTCCCCAGACCAGCGAGCACAGGAGTGGCAAGAGTGAAATGACCGTCGCTGGCACATTCATAGTATTCCTTTACTAATTTAAGTCTTAGATCTTGGTGTTCGTTATGGAACGCTGTAGCTGCTGCCACAGCGTATCGAACCTGTGGGGTCTCAAATATTTGATTGGTAGCACGATTCTGTACTAGATATTTTTCACAAAGTTGTGCAATGGCCGCGTAGGTATAGTTTTCGTCTTTGTGATGATCGATAAACAAATCAATAATATTCCATTCGTCTTGGGTATACCACTCTAGCAGTTCCGGGGTATACATTCCGGCATCTACGTTCTTCTTTACTATCGTGTAAAGTCGAGGAGGATCGTATTCGCCATAGACTTCTTTGCGTAGCATACTAAGACGTTGTCGTCCTGCTACATATTGATAATTTACATTGTTGATTTCCGGGTTTTCAGTTTCATCAATCAGACCAACCATGGCCTGAAGTAATAAGTTATCTATTGTATTTGTGCTGATTCCATCGTGCAATTCTAATTGTGCTTTTATTTCTATCATGCTAGGGCTTACTCCGTCTATACCCCTACACGCATTTGCTACTTGTCTTTGTATTTTCGCTATGTCAAGTGGTACACGAGTACCATCACGTTTAATAACATGTATTTGCTGACTCATCAGTTTCGAATCCTTCTTATTGTAAATCAAGTTTGAGTTGGTCAATCGATACGGTCGACTCAAGTTTTAGATCATTTGTTATAGAACTTTTATTTACTATCGCATTGAATTCCAAATTAAGTATATATTTCCCTCGATTTACCCAAACCGTGTTGAACTGGTCCAAATTACCCGAATATATTCTAATCTCTAAGTCAGTGACACTATTTTTATAATGATCCGAAAGATATAAAGTATAAAACATTCCTAGACTTTTAGCAAGATCACAATAATAGTTTTCATGAACTAAAGTCCAGGGATCTGGCCAATCACTGACATCTAAAGGATGTAAGTAATGTGAGACATATGGAGCGTAACTCCACAAATTTACAGTGTCTTTTAAGGCTGATTCTAATGATTTAGTGCTGATTTCCTTGCGAAAATGACGCCAATGACGAAGTCTTTCGTCGGTATTGAGATTCCACATATAAATTGATTAACTAATATAAATGTTGCCATACATATCTACGTCATTTACGCAGACATAATAAAGTTTTGCCGGAGCACTGGGTGGTACAATAAATTCTATAGTTCCATAATCTACCACATTACTGCTCAAACCCCCTGTCCATAAATTAGATGATCCTAAGGTCAATGCAGTTTTGATTGCCATCGGAAAACCTACTGTGTCTATGTTAAATATATACTTATAATTTTTTAATAGGTAGAGATCTAAGTTACTACTACCATTCATCAAATAATTAGTTGTATTGTATCGAGTAACAGCCCAAGCCCTTCCAAATGTCCATGGTTGAGTTGTAGTAGTTGTGGTACTTGAGGTACTAGTGGTTGTTGTCGAGGTACTGGTTGTTGAAGTACTGGTAGATGTAGACGTTGTGGTGGTTGTCGAAGTACTGGTAGAAGTGGTAGTGCTTGTGATTGGCGGCTTTGTTGTAGTAGTCGAAGTGGACAGATTAGCGTAGAACCTAGGTGTTGTCACAGTAGGATCTAGTATATTTTTGCTATCTTGACTCTTAATATCAAAAGTAAACACAGACAACTTACTTCGGTCTTCATCTGAATTTATCTTTATTACTGGTTTGTAACCGTTATAGTGAGGTGTTAATAATACACAAATTAATTCTAAAGAAATATTGAGTACTTTGTTTTGAATAAAATTATCACGATAACTTACATCACGTGTAATAGGGTCAACAGAAAATGTAATTCTTCCACTCCGATGCCAATCATCGCGTTCAAAAATATAATCAATAAAACCTCCCATGTATCTGCCGGGCATGGGTATTAGATTTTCGCTCCAAGCATGTATTATGACACTACGTCCAATAGTTTGATATGTAGATCCATATCTAATAGCATTGGCTACGTCAAAACTTACAATATCAATAGCATTATGTTCTATTGCCGGAACATCGTAGTCAGTATCATATCTAGATAAAAACATATCTCCAAAACTATAACTTGAATTACCACCAAATGTTATGTAACTAGTAGTTGGTGCAATGTTAGATCTATTTACTAAGATGTTTGCTTCATAACTGTATCCAACATTCATGAAAGTGTTTGTTGTGGTAGTTACACCTTCTATATTATCTTTAATCCATACGCCACGTTCTTTGATATCGTCAAAATAGTTATTACTTATCCTTAAACCAACATGATCAACATCTCGTATAGTTGTTACAACTATTCCCTGAAAAAGATCCTTAAATAAACACCCATCTATTACAAAATCTTGAATTTTATTTTCGCTTATCTCAATAATTATCCCGTTAGACATCCCAACAAAATCGCAATCATTAAAATAATAATTGTTAGCATTATAGAAATCACTGGTTATTCGTAAACAAGCACCGTTATCTTGATATAATGGTTTTATGTACGGGCCAACGAATCTACACTTATAAAAATTTACTTGACTAGCTGAATCGATAAAACCAATTTGTTTTTCGGCAGATGATTTAATTTCAAAAGTTATATTTTCAAAAGAAATGGGCCCAGGTGCCATACCCCCATCAAGCATTGCAGCATCATAAATACCGCGACTATTAGTTGTTTTAAATATACCTGGTGATGCATAACTCATTTGTCGAATTATGACACTATTAGTTCCAGCACCACGTAGAGTACAAAATGGCGGGATACGTAATTCACCATATATAGTGTAAAGTCCAGGATGAAAGTTTATTATACGTCTTGTTTCTTCTGACGTGAATAAACTAAACCTATCATAAATTTGATCTATTGCTCGTTGAATAGCATCTAAATCATCTGTAGTTCCATCACCTTCAGCCCCAAAATCTTTTACATTAACATTATCGTCTAGTTTTTCTTGTATGCGTCTTTTGATAGGGGCGATAGCTTCTGTTCCAGTCTGAGCTTCATATCCCCCTTCTAAGCCTTTGAAACGATACAAAAAATTAGGTAACATGCCACTGTCATCACCCCCGCCTAAAATTTTAAGTAAGGTAGGGCGTGTAATAATTTCGGTATTACCCTCCTCAGGAGCACCTTCTTGTATGGTACCGTTACCAATATAAAGTCTTAGTTCGTCAAGAGCCCAGCCAAATTCGCCTTTGGCCAGTCTACCTAAATCTTGCATCAACCCGCTGCGAACTTGAATTTGACTGACTTGTTCAACTGCCATTATGATCCTCGTATCGAGTATTTACCGTATTTGGTAATACTCCCTTACACGATCACACCATCTTTCTGTCCATTGATCAAAATTTTTGGGTTCTAAAATGAATTCTTGGTATACTGGTTCCGAGTCATCTTCGGGTTTTACACACATCATGACTACACCTTTACGAATATTAGTGCCATGTACTTCATTGTGTGCTAAAGCGTATGCAGTTAATTGCAAAAAGTAGTCATCAATCCATTCACGACGTTTTGGTTTATTTGACTGTTTAAAGTCTAATATAGCTTCCTCGCCAGCATGAACACCAACACAATCTGTTGTTCCAGCATATAATTCAGGAAAGTAAAGTGGGACTTCATTTCCCCAAACCTCTGATACATTACTAAAACCCTGTTCAATAATTTTCATGGCCATTCGATGGCTACGCTGACTTTCGGGATGAGTTCCCGGTGATCCAGTGTCACCCAATTGTATATAATTTTCTAACCATTTATGCATACGAGTACCACGTCCAGCTGCTTCAGTGGTAATTTGTTGGGCACGTTGTTCACCAACTCGTCGTCTCCATTCTGCTAATGCTTGGCGTGCTTCTTCGGGTTTGGTGCGATCTAAAATTGTAGTTACACTAGGAACACGCTCGCCAGTGGGCGTGAGATAATAACGGCTACCGTTAAGACTTTCACGTTGTATTTGTTTATAATTATATTTAGGATTTAGCATACTAGGATTATACATGCCTAGTTGTCAAAAAGCAACTAAGTTCGGCTTAATGCTGCTCGTTTGGCCATAGTAGCTACTGTTTTTTCAGGATTTTGCGGGCCACCAGTAACAGCATCTGGACTTGCTATTGAGTCTATGGATTCATCGTCATCATCAGCTAATGATTTGAGATATACATATTTAACTCCAGTATCGTCGCTTTTGATTTCTTTTACTAAGTTTTGAATAGCTGGATCCTCTTTTACTGCATCCGATAATAAATCAATATTGAACATTTCGGATCCAGGCTGACGACGTACCATATTGATTAGACTGTCTACACGAATTTGATCGGTCTTGGCTCTAAGACTAGATAAAACACTTACAAGATTATTAGTCGAGGAAGATTCCTCGACCATGAACTCACGAGCTCGCATTACCTCTTTGCTCGTCCTACTGACTCTTCTCCACCTGCGGCTGCATCTGTGGCACCAAACTCATCTTCACCGCCCATGTCCATGTCGCTGGGCTCTCCCATCGCTGGAGCAGCTGGCATGGGTTCAGCTCCCGGCATTGGCTCTGCTGCCATTCCGGGAGCACCACCAACTGGTCCAATTGAAGCACCTTCTTCGCCAGCAAGAGCACGAGCACTGCTGTCTGCGGTTTCTCTAGCATCAGCAAGAGCACTGCTAATGTTAGTCAATAAGTCACCCATGGCCTGTTTAAATTGGTCAGCTTCACTCATACCAATTTGGTCACGAATTGTGTCAATCAAAGCAGGTAATTGTTCGACCTGCATCTTGCTTACTTTTTCAACCATATCCTGAATACTATCAACCATGTCTTTAGCAGCAAGGATAGCTTCACTACGGCCCATTTCGCCTTCCATTAGATGACGATGCTCGCTCATCCAACGTCCAAGGCTTTCACGAACCATTAACAATTCCATATACTTTGGATTACGTTCGGCTGTGTGTACACCATAACTACGACGAATACGTGAGATATTTTCAGCAACTAACTTATTCAAAGCCTGAGCTTTACCATATGTCATACGACTATAGTCTAACTTAAAGCCAAAACGACTTTGCAAAAGATTATTCATCTTATTAGAAGTTGGTGCGGGTGATAATTGGTTAAGATTCATTTCAAATGTTCCTAAAGATAAAAGTATTTAGCCATTTTTAAACTTTTTGCCAATAGAAATTTCTTATGTTGCAATTTATGTTCACACTCATGTAACCTATGTGCATTTGATTTATTTTTTGTGTTTTGCTTATACAAAGCAATTTTCTTTAATAGACGTGATACTTCTAAGTCATATCTAGCTATGTCGCCGGCAAGTTGAAAATTACGATTATGATCGCTTAAGGCATAAAATATTGCAGTCAATTTATTTCCAAAAACCATTTCTCGATCTAGATTATGTATCGATGCCACATACCATAGATTATTATATTGTTTAACTAAATTAGTGCCCACAATATAACCAATATCAGCTACAGGTATTAATACTGGAAATTCTTTTGGCTTTTTACTGGATATTAGCTTGGCTAATTCTTTCTGTGTGAATTTTTTAACTGACGTAACTGCTTCTTCAACTGCCTTCTCTATATCCTGGCTGTTTAAAGTATTCGATTTGTCCATCTTTGTGTCTTCTATATAGAACATTTTTTATTACCAATTGATTAGCAAGGACTTGCTCACGTTCGGTCAGATCGACCTTATTAACGGATTGATCGCCCTCAAATTTGTCCAACACATCAGATTCTTCGTTAGTAATGGGCGTCTTAATACCGCCCATTATTTCTACTATTCTCATTTTGGTAGATTAACTACTAGTGTAATAATTGCACCAATCAATACTACAATTAAACTGGTTCCTATCGTTATAAGTTGCCGATTGTGTTTGTCACTAGAATCGCTTAATGTGTTTTTGATATCTGATATCATGCCTTCCATGGCAGTAACTTTATTGTCTAAACTGTCTAACTTCATGTTAAGTTGTCGGTATCTTTCAGCACATAATTCCACATGAGCCTCCAAATTTTCCTTTTCTATATCAGCCGCAGCCATAGTATTTAAAATTCCTGTAAAAGATAGGCCTAGACTAACGTCGGCCATTAATACTATTTAAGCCTTTTGTGTAATTTTATAAATGAAAAAGCCCGCTTGCGGCGGGCTTGTAAAACAAACATTGGATTAGAATGTTGGCTTTAGTGTTTCATGCAATGCGAATGTCACAGTCATTGCAGTACCAGAAGTGAAACCTGCTGCTACTAACGCTGCGTTGGCAGCAGTACTGATGGTACCAACTGTAGCAATGTTGCTTAGTCCTTCTACTGCTAAAACAACATCATTGCTAGCTGGTGTGCCAACGATTGAAACTGTTGCGTAGTTTTGAACTGCCTTGACAATTGTTGCCAAAGCACAGTTTGGGCCAGTTTGTGTAGCTGCTAATGCACTAGCACCGGCGCCGGCAACTGTGGCTTTTAAAAATTGGATATCGCGTCCAAAGAATTCACCAGAAGCTCCACCCTCATTACCACTTGTTCTTGTAAATACGGCCATTTTATTTTCCTCTCAATAAGTAAACGCTTTCACGTATAAGTTTATTTAGCCAAATTAAATAAATTTACCGGATGTATACATAGGCTGTATCACCGAATAATACAGCGTCAAACGCACCCAAGCATCTAAAGCCCATGTCAGCACAGGCTACCTTTGTCCTAACACCACCCGGGGGTATTCTTGGCTGTGGGCCATTGGGAGTGATTCTTGCTATCGTGTACTCTCGACCTTGATATTCAAGCGTACCGGCCTGTCGGTTAACTGTTACTGGTGCAGCGGGCTCAGATTCGCCTGGTTGTGGTGCAATTGCTTGTTCGTTAATAATATCTATGTACTTTCTCAACAACTGGACGCTCATAATTATTCCTTAATCTTTCTTATCCCCCGGGCAAATTTGCTAGTATCACCACTGCGAATACTATTAACTAGTCTACGCTCTAATTCACCAGCTGTGTCAGCATCATAGTTTTCACGTATATACTGGAGAAGATTTATAGCACCTTGTATTACATTGGTGGCACGACTTTCCACAAAACTTTCTCTATCTCGCTGTAGACGTATAGAGTCCAGCTCGGCTAACAAACTACGAGTACGCTTTTGCAAAATTTTCTCCCGGTAAAGTATTTATTGGTAGTGACTTTTTTATGACATAAATATCTAACATTATGGTCTTCAACGAGGTTAATCAATCATGGACAACATCGACACCCAGTCCGTTCATAGGCTTTTTGCTAGGTTTATTAGAAACTGTCCCGATACAGACGAATATAATACGAGGTTAGCAGAAGAAACAGAGCTGATCTTTAAGCTAAGATTCGCTGAGTACTTTCATCAAATATGCGATATCTTAGAACTATCACGTGACATTCCACATATGACAAGGGGTAGCGCAGGCTCAAGCCTGGTCTGCTACCTACTTGGCATTACCGATATTGATCCCCTACAATGGAACATACCCCTAGCACGTTTTATCAATCCTTTACGTGATGACTTACCCGACGTGGACATAGACTTTCCGCACTGGGCACAAGAGACTGTCATGCAACGTATATTTGACCGTTGGCCCGGACATACTGCTAGAATCAGTAACTATGTTAAGTTTAAGGATCGTTCGGCACGTAGAGAAGCTGCACGTAGATTGGGTGCTACAGGTAAGTTACCACGTAACTTTACCTACGAAAAACTGGGCGTAGATCCGGTAGAAGCACGTAGAATAGAGCGTAAACTGCTAGGACAAAAGCGTGCTATCAGCAAACACTGTGGTGGTATATTAGTATTCAAGTTCAAACTACCTAAAAGTCTAAAGAATGGCGAGAACCAAATCTTACTAGATAAAAACGAAATCGAAGACCTAGAACATCTCAAAGTCGACATCTTAGCCAATCGTGGACTAAGCCAACTCATCGAAATTGATGCCAATCGTAGTTTAGAGGACTACCCTGAGACTGACGAGCCAACTGTGGAACTACTGTGTCGTGGTGATGTACTTGGTGTCACACAAGGCGAAAGTCCGGCCATGCGTAGATTATTTCGTGCTATTCGTCCACAAAATCGTTCAGACTGCGTGTTTGCCACTGCTCTAGTTAGACCTGTAGCAACTACAGGCAGGCAAAAGGCCAGCTTTTTTCATGACTGGACCGAACAGCGTTTATCAGACACTATTGTCTATGAGGACGATGCCATACACAAAATCACAAGATTAATTGGCTGCACCACATACGAAGCCGACATGTATCGTCGTGCGTTTGCTAAACGTAACGAAGAACGTGTACTAGAATTTATCGAACGCATGGGACAGAGTGAACGCAAACAACAAATTGTTGACGAACTTTACCAACTAGGACATTTTGGGCTGTGTCGTGCTCATGCGGTAAATTTAGGTAGGTTAATCTGGGCCCTGGCTTATCAAAAAGCACACAATCCACGTGAGTTTTGGCGTGCTTGTCTAAAACACTGTCAAGGCAGTTATCGTCGTTGGGTCTATAAGAATGAAGCTAAACGTGTGGGCTGGGACTTACGTGACCTAGGTTACCACAATGGCATACTAAATGATTCTATCTGGGAGTACAAAAAATATGGGTGGTGGTCGGCTGCGGAATTCTTACCCGGAATGTATTGTATGAATACTTACCAAGACCGTTTTGAGTTTCAAGGCTTGATTGCTAATGGTCGTGTGTTTAAAGGAGAGTCTGGACGTTATGTAACGTTTCTTACCTTAGGAGTAGGTAATGGACAGTACATTGATGTCACAGTAAAACGTCCGGTGGCCTATGCAGATTTTGATTATGTTATTGGTACCGGACGTCTACGAATGAACAACGATTCCTATTACATAGAGTGTATCGAAGTTACAACACACAGATTTAACTAGGTTTGTTGGCTTTGAGACCAGCTAACATTTGTTTTAACTTACTGGAATCAACACTGGCTGTAATCTTACCGGGCTCGTCTACAGGCACGGCATCTGTGTTTTTAACTTCGCTCTTGGCTTTGATTTGATCATAGATAGTACTAGTCTGTTTCTTAAACTTATTGTAGTCACCGTCATCGGCCAAATCTCTAATCCTTAGAGTTTCAATGTCAAACTCTAACTCAACTTTTTGCCCTACTCCCGAGCTAGAACGTGTTTTCATTGCCTGTATCTGATACTTGCCACGTTCACGCATGGCCCTCGAAGTGAAGATACCAAACACATTATCTGCTGTGTTAATTTTACTAATACCGCCAGCAATATGGCTATGATCAAACTCAACTTCTTCCACAGCCGATCTATTCAACTGCGATGCTGTGACAAATAACACATTAAGTTCTTTGGCTAAGTTACGTAGTTCTTCACTGACATACTTGTCCTTGACAAACAAATCATTAGGCGATACCTTGGCCGACACCGGCATGATCAAGTCTAAGTAATCAATACAGAGAAAGTCAATCCTACGTCCAGTCTGTATCTGTAGTTCTTTAACATAACTACGTATGTCGTTGACATTGCTCTGTGCCGGCATGTACTTGACTTGGAAATGTCCGGCTTTTTTACCTACAATACGTAGTTTCATGTCAACATTGTCAATGTCTTTAAATATTTCTTTGCTGCTAGTATCTGTAACCATGCTATCGATACGCATACTACACAGGCCTTCACTGAGTTCTAGCGTAATATAAAGACCATTTAGGCCAGCCAACATCCAGTTCACAGACAAGTTCTGCATGACTAGACTCTTGCCCGAGCCTGACCCTCCAGCAAAGATCTGTAGCTCACCTCGATTAAATCCACCATACAAGATTTTATCCAAGTTAGGCCAACCTGTGCTAAGTTGTCCGTTATTAGATTTAAGTTCAAGCAATCGTTCTCTGGGATTCTCAAAGTAGTCTGTGCCCAAATCACGTTGTAAACTGATTTGCACTGCGTCTTTAATAAGTTTTTCAACTGGATTAAATTCACCTTTTTCGATTAAGTCTGCGGCTTTAAGGATAGCACGTTCAAGTTCTTGTTTCTTAGTAAAACTTTCAAACTCCTCTAGAAACCAGGATAAATGACCTTCATCCAAATTTGGAACTGCACGTACATCAATACCACTCACAGCTAATACTTGTTCCTGTGTAGGCAAAACCTTGTGTCTATCGGCATGTTCATAGATAAATGTCGCAGCCTCACGCAGACTACGATCAAAGTTGTTAGCATTGTAGATATTTTGCACTCGCACAAAACTCTGTGCGTCGGTTAGCATGATTTCTAAAAATAGTTTTTGTAAATCTACAGAGTAATCTTTCATGTTAACTATATAGTCGCTTTCGTTTAAGTTCTATTTTTAATCT